>Ga0206117_100262_pt1 | contig 73121 bp, 60 predicted proteins | sample 3A5Ametagenome_FD_177997 | JGI IMG/M metagenome (GOLD analysis project Ga0206117, IMG submission 177997) | Enriched microbial communities from leaf-cutter ant dump, University of Wisconsin, Madison, United States - 3A5A | ecosystem: Environmental > Terrestrial > Nest > Insects nest > Nest dump... | reverse complement strand
GCTGACCAGCTTGGCGAAGCCGCCGAAGTACGGGAACAGCACGCGGTTGACCAGGAAGCCCGGGCAGTCGTTGACCACGATCGGGTTCTTGCCCATCTTCTTGGCGTAGGCAACGGTGGTGGCAACCGCCACTTCGCTGGACTTCTCGCCACGGATCACTTCCACCAGCGGCATCATGTGCACCGGGTTGAAGAAGTGCATGCCGACGAAGTTTTCCGGACGCTTCAGGGCCTTGGCCAGCAGGTTGATGGAGATGGTCGAGGTGTTCGACGCGAGGATCGCGTCTTCCTTGACCTGGCCTTCCACTTCGGCCAGCACGGCCTGCTTGACCTTCGGGTTCTCGACCACGGCTTCGACGACGATGTCGACGTTGCCGAAATCACCGTAGGACAGGGTCGGACGAATCGCGTTCAGCGCCTCGGCCATCTTCGCCGGAGTCAGGCGACCTTTCTCGACGCGCTTGCCGAGCAGCTTGGAGGCTTCGCCCAGGCCGAGCTGGATGGCTTCCTCGCGGATGTCCTTCATCAGGATCGGGGTGCCCTTGACCGCGGACTGGTAGGCGATGCCGCCACCCATGATGCCGGCGCCGAGTACCGCGGCCTGCTTCACGTCGTGGGCGATTTCGTCATGGGCCTTGGCCTTGCGCTTCAGCTCCTGGTCGTTCAGGAACAGGCCGATCAGGCTTTCCGCGACCGAGGTCTTGGCCAGCTTGGCGAAGCCGGCGGCCTCGACGTCCAGGGCCTTGTCACGGGTGAAGTTGGCGGCTTTCTGGATGGTCTTGATCGCTTCGACCGGGGCCGGGTAGTTCGGACCGGCCTGACCGGCGACGAAGCCCTTGGCGGTTTCGAAGGCCATCATCTGCTCGATGGCGTTCAGCTTGAGCTTTTCCAGCTTCGGCTGGCGCTTGGCCTTGTGATCGAATTCACCGCTGATGGCGCGCTTGACCAGGTCCAGGGCGGCTTCATGCAGCTTCTCGGGAACCACCACGGCATCCACGGCGCCAACCTTCAGCGCGTCTTCGGCACGGTTTTCCTTGCCGGAAGCGATCCACTCGACGGCGTTGTCGGCGCCGATCAGGCGCGGCAGGCGCACGGTGCCGCCGAAGCCCGGGTAGATACCCAGCTTGACTTCCGGCAGACCGATCTTGGCGGTGCTGGACATGACCCGGAAGTCGGCCGCCAGGCACATCTCCAGGCCGCCGCCCAGGGCGATGCCGTTGATGGCGACGACGGTCGGCACCTCGAGGTCCTCGAAGTCGCTGAAAATGCGGTTGGCTTCCAGGTTGCCGGCGACCAGCTCGGCCTCGGGCAGCTTGAAGTTGTCGACAAACTCGGTGATGTCCGCGCCGACGATGAAGACGTCCTTGCCACTGCTGACAATCACGCCCTTGATCGAGGCGTCGGCCTTGATGGTGTCCACCGCCTGACGCAGTTCGTTCAGGGTAAGACGGTTGAATTTGTTGACGGACTCACCCTTGAGGTCGAACTTCAGTTCGACGATGCCGCTTTCAAGAGCCTTAACCGTGATGGCTTTACCTTCGTAAATCATCAACTGATCTCCACGATATGGAAGCTGAACTGTACACGCTGATCGCTGTTGCGCTGGCCGGCGCCCGCCGGGCCTGTGCTTCAGACGTATCCCTCAGCGCGATAGTCGGGATGCTGTACGAGCTTTCTGACAATACAAACGCTCAATTCATACGCCCGTTTGATTGGGGTGTGCACACATTCACTGAAATGAATGCCTTTGTCAAACCCCCTCAAGCACGGGAGAAATGCGACTTTCCGGTCAGTTCTGTACGGCTTTTGAGCAACCCGTGATGACGGTGATCGACCACCATTCATGTAAGCGATAGACGTCGCGACCGGCAAAAGGATCCGATCGGCTAAACATCGTGAAGCAGAAAAAAGAAGGGAGTTTGACGCGCGGAAAAATCGTTTGCGTTCTACACTGCGAGCTACTGAAGCACTTCCCGGCCTGCCTGGCCTTTTTTTCAATGTGTACAGTACATTGCAGCCCGCCCGGAAACCGGCGGGCTTTTTCATGCCAGGGTTTTCAGTACCTGGGCAACATCCTGCAACACAGCCACGTCCTCGCGCTCGCCCCAGCTCAGGGCGACCATCTGCACGCTGGCTTCGGCCTTGTACACGCTTTCCGGCAGGCGCCTGAGCTGTTCCAGCACCCGCTCGTCTTCGCAGGGTTCACGCCACTGGTTGAGCCAGACACCCGGCTCGGTCTGCCAGTAGCACCAACTGTCCGAGTGCCCCTTGCGCCGCGCCTGGTGGTACTGCGCGCAGGTCGCCGGTGGTTCTTCCGGCAGCCAGTGCGGCCAGGTCTGCGGCGCCAGTTGCATCGCCAGCCCCATGCGCCGCGCCTCCAGGCGCAAGGCCATGCGCCCGCTCATGCGCCGCGACGGCAGCAGCCACGCCAGGGGGCTGAGGATCAGCGCGAGGATTGACACTACTACCCAGACCGTCATATCTGTTATTCCTATCAAGACTTTATCAATGAGCTGGTTAGCCGCAGCCGGATGCGATCAGCCTGAAACGGACCATACTTCTACCATTGCGATTGTCAGGAGAACCTCTCATGCCCTACGAACACATTCTGGTTGCCGTCGACCTGACCGAAGAATGCGACCCGGTGATCAAGCGCGCCCGTGAACTGGCGGGCCCGAGCAATGCCAAGGTGTCGCTGGTGCACATCGTCGAACCCATGGCGATGGCTTTTGGCGGCGACGTGCCGATGGACCTGTCGCAACTGCAGCAGCAGCAGTTCGACCAGGCCAAGGAACGCATGGACCGCCTGTTCAACAAGTATCCGGAAATCAACCGCGGCGACTCGCACCTGACCTACGGCCAGCCACGCCAGGAAATCCACCAGTTGGCCAAGGACCAGCAGTGCGACCTGATCGTGGTCGGCAGCCATGGCCGCCACGGCCTGGCCCTGCTGCTGGGCTCCACGGCCAACGACGTACTGCACGGCGCGCCGTGCGACGTGCTGGCGGTACGCCTGCAGAAGAAAGCCGAGTGACCTTCGACAAGGGGCCGCGCAAGCGGCCCCTTCCTTATCAGCCGTCCAGTTCGGCCCAGCGCTCCACCAGGGTATCCAGCTCCGCCTGCATCGTCTCCAGGTCAGCCAGCACCTTGCCGGTGTGGTCGATCGGCTTCTGATAGAAAGCCGGATCGGAGATTTCCTGCTGCACCGCAGCAATCTTCTCTTCCAGTGCCTCGATCTGCCCCGGCAGGGCTTCCAGCTCGCGCTGCAGCTTGTAGCTGAGCTTCTTCTTCGCCTCCGGCGCCGCAGCCACTGGAGCCGCAGCAGGTTCAGCGACCGGTGCGGCGACCACCGCACTGTTCAGCTCGGACTTGCCCGACTTGCTTTCGCTCACCCCCAGCAGGCGCGGCGAGCCGCCCTGGCGAATCCAGTCCTGGTAGCCACCGACGTACTCACGCACCCGACCCTCGCCTTCGAAGACCAGGGTGCTGGTCACCACGTTGTCGAGGAAGGCCCGGTCGTGGCTGACCATCAGCACGGTGCCCTTGTAGCCGGATAGGACTTCTTCCAGCAGCTCCAGGGTTTCCACGTCGAGGTCGTTGGTCGGTTCGTCGAGCACCAGCAGGTTGGCCGGCTTGCTGAACAGCTTGGCCAGCAGCAGGCGCGCGCGCTCGCCCCCGGACAGCGCCTTGACCGGCGTACGGGCACGCTGCGGGCTGAACAGGAAGTCGCCGAGGTAGCTCAGCACGTGGCGGCTCTGCCCGTCGATCTCGATGAAGTCGCGGCCTTCGGCAAGGTTGTCGATCACCGTCTTTTCCAGCTCCAGCTGGTTGCGCAACTGGTCGAAGTAGGCCACTTCCAGGCGGGTACCGGCTTCGACCTTGCCAGTGGTCGGCTGCAGATCGCCGAGCATCAGCTTGAGCAGGGTGGTCTTGCCGGTACCGTTGGCACCGAGCAGGCCGATGCGGTCCTCGCGCTGCAGGACCATGGAGAAATCCTTGACCAGGGTCGGACCGCCCGGATGGGCGAAGCTGACGTTGTCGAGGACCATGACCTGCTTGCCGGATTTCTCCGCCGACTCGATCTGGATATTCGCCTTGCCCTGGCGCTCGCGGCGTTCGCTGCGCTCCACGCGCAAGGCCTTCAGCGCCCGCACACGGCCTTCGTTACGGGTACGCCGGGCCTTGATGCCCTGGCGGATCCACACCTCTTCCTGGGCCAGGCGCTTGTCGAACAGCGCATTGGCGGTTTCCTCGGCGGCCAGCGCGGCCTCCTTGTGCACCAGGAAGCTGGCGTAGTCACCGTTCCAGTCGATCAGGCCGCCGCGGTCCAGTTCGAGGATGCGCGTGGCCAGGTTCTGCAGGAAGGAACGGTCGTGGGTGATGAACAGCACGGCGCCGCCGAAGCCGCTCAGGGCGTCCTCCAGCCAGGCGATGGCGCCGATGTCCAGGTGGTTGGTCGGTTCGTCGAGCAGCAGCAGGTCCGGCTCGGAAACCAGGGCCTGGGCCAGCAGCACGCGGCGGCGCCAGCCACCGGACAGCTCGGCGAGGGTCTTGTCGGCCGGCAGCTGCAGGCGACTCAGGGTGCTGTCCACCAGTTGCTGCAGGCGCCAGCCGTCACGGGCCTCGAGGTCCTGCTGGACGTGCATGAGCTTTTCCAGGTCAGCATCGCTGTGGATGTTCTGGCTCAGGTGGTGGTACTGGGCAAGCAGGCTGCCGACCCCTTCCAGGCCCTCGGCGACCACGTCGAACACGGTACGCTCGTCGGCCACCGGCAGTTCCTGCGGCAACTCGCCGATCTTCAGCCCCGGGGCACGCCAGATCTCGCCGTCGTCGGGCTTCTGGTCGCCCTTGACCAGGCGCAGCATGCTCGACTTGCCGGTGCCGTTGCGGCCGATGATGCAGACCCGCTCGCCACGGGCGATCTGCCAGGACACCTTGTCCAGCAGGGGCATGGCGCCAAAGGCAAGGCAGACATCGCTGATTTTGAGCAGGGTCATGATCTTCTCCAGAAAGCGGGCGCGCATTCTACCCGACTTGGCCGCGGGACACAGCCCGGATGCCGTCCGCCAGACGGCGCGGCATTACGTCCGGATACAAGCACAATGCTTTCATCGACAGCGGGCAAACGGCTAAGCTTAGGCTCGTGAACCCACAGTGCTGGCGACGCCGACACTCGTTTTGGTCAACTGTCTGGAAGTATCATGCGCCGCCTGCTCAACCTCGTTTCCTGCCTGCTGCTCTCGGCCTCCGTGGCCGGTATCGCGCAGGCCGCCGATCTTGCCCAACAACGCCAGATGTACGACGAAGCCAAGCGTGCGCTGGCCAAGGGCGACAGCGGCCCTTACCAGCGTTATGCCGCCGCCCTGCAGGATTACCCGCTGGAGCCGTACCTGGCCTACGACGAGCTCACCGCCCGCCTGAAGACCGCAAGCAACGCCGAGATCGAAGCCTTCCTGGCGAAGAACGGCGACCTGCCCCAGGCCAACTGGATGAAGCTGCGCTGGTTGCGCTGGCTCGCCGACCGCGGTGACTGGCAGCCCTTCGTCAAGTACTACGACCCCAAGCTGAATTTCACCGAGCTGGACTGCCTCAATGGCCAGTACCAGTTGGGCCACGGCCTGCGCGCCGAAGGCTACGCCACCGCCGACAAGCTGTGGGCCGTGGGCAAATCGCAACCGGCCGCGTGCGACGCGCTGTTCGAACGCTGGGCCGCCGAAGGCCAGTTGACCGAACAGAAACGCTGGCTGCGCACCAAGCTGGCCGCCCAGGCGCGCAACTACGCCCTGGCCAACACCCTGGTGAAGAGCCTGCCGACCCTCGGCAACGAAGGCCGGCTGCTGGTGGACGTGGCGCAGAAGCCCGAGCTGCTCAACCAGCCATCGCGCTTCAGCCCGGCCAACGAGGCCATGTCCGACGTGGTCAGCCTCGGTTTGCGCCGCCTTGCCCGCCAGGACCCGGACCGGGCCATGGCGCTGCTCGACGACTACGCCAACCGCATGCACTTCTCGGTCGAGGAAAAGGTCGCCATCGCCCGCGAGATCGGCCTGACCCTGGCCCGTCGCTACGACCCGCGGGCATTGGACCTGATGACCCGCTACGACCCGCAACTGCGTGACAACACCGTCAGCGAATGGCGCATGCGCCTGCTCCTGCGCCTGGGTCGCTGGGAAGAAGCCTACGAACTGAGCAAGCGCCTGCCGCAGGACCTCGCCACCACCAACCGCTGGCGCTACTGGCAGGCGCGCAGCCTGGAGCTGGCACAGCCACAGAACCCGCAGATCCCGCTGCTGTACAAGACCGTGGCCCGCGAACGCGACTTCTATGGCTTCCTCGCCGCCGACCGCACGCAGACCCCGTACCAGTTGAACAACAAGCCGCTGGTGATCAGCCAGCAACTGATGAACAAGGTGCGCAACACCCCGGGCATACGTCGCGCCCTGGAGTTCCACGCCCGCGGCCAGATCGTCGAGGGGCGTCGCGAGTGGTACCACGTCAGTCGGCACTTCACCCGCGACGAAATGGTCGCCCAGGCACGCATCGCCTATGACCTGCGCTGGTACTTCCCGGCCATCCGCACCATCAGCCAGGCACAGTACTGGGACGACCTGGACATCCGCTTCCCGATGGCCCACCGCGACACCCTGGTGCGCGAGGCCAAGGTACGCGGCCTGCATTCCAGCTGGGTGTTCGCCATCACTCGCCAGGAAAGCGCGTTCATGGACGATGCCCGCTCCAGCGTCGGCGCCTCCGGCCTGATGCAGCTGATGCCGGCCACCGCCAAGGAAACCGCGCGCAAGTTCAGCATCCCGCTGGCCTCGCCGACCCAGGTGCTGGATCCGGACAAGAACATCCAGCTCGGCGCGGCGTACCTGAGCCAGGTGCACGGGCAGTTCAACGGCAACCGCGTGCTCGCGTCGGCGGCGTACAACGCAGGTCCTGGAAGGGTGCGGCAGTGGCTGCGCGGCGCCGACCACCTGAGCTTCGACGTCTGGGTCGAGTCGATTCCGTTCGACGAAACCCGCCAGTACGTGCAGAACGTGCTGTCCTACGCGGTGATCTACGGACAGAAGCTCAATTCACCGCAGCCGCTGGTGGATTGGCACGAGCGTTATTTCGACGATCAGTGACCACTGAAAACGGGGCGCTTGCAGCGCCCCGTTTTCACTCCAGCACTTCGACCGCCATCCCCACCGCCAACTCGCTCTCGCCATCCGCCACCAGGTTCTGGCCGAACATCGCCTCCCCTTCCTTCTGCCGATAGTTCATCAGCGTCGCGAACGGCTCGCGGTCGGCGCTGCGTTCGCCCGTGGCCGGGTCGATGGTGGTGAGGATGCAGCGCCCGCACGGCTTGACCACGCGAAAGGTCTGCTGGCCGATGCGGATGCGCTTCCAGCCATCCTCGGCGAAAGGCTCGGCGCCCTCGATCACCAGGTTCGGCCGAAAACGCAGCATCTCCATGGGCCGGCCCACCTTCTGCGCAAGATCGTCCAGCGACGCCTGGCCGATCAGCAACAGCGGGAAACCGTCAGCGAACGCCACCCGGTCGCTGTTCTCGCCGTAGCCGGACGGCAGGTAGCGGGCACGCTGCGGCGGCACATGCACCAGGCGCACGGGACGATCCATGAAGGTACTCAGCCATTCGGCGGCGGCATCACCGGCATCCGGCACCATCAGGGTGTCGCGCCAGATGGTCACGCCACGCAGCGCCTCGTCGGGCGGCGGTACCGCGACATGCAGGGTCGGCAGACCCGCCGCGGCGAGCAACAAGCCACCGTCGGCCGCGTAGAGTGCCGACAACTGGCTCATCCGTGGAAAGGCGCGCTGGGTCAGGAAACGGTTGTTGCCGGCATCCACCAGCATCCAGCGCCGATCGCCCTCCAGGCCGAGCAGGCCCGAGGACGATTGCAGCAGGACTTCGGGCCGACCCGACTTGAGCGGGTAACGGTAAAGCGCACTCAGATGCATGGGGCATGCTCCCTGGCAAAAGAGAGCAGCTTACACCCGCTCGCCCGGCGAGCGGATACCCCTCAGGCCGTGGCTTCGTCGAGCTCCAGGCGCTGGCGCACCACTTCAACCAGGCGATCGGGCTGGAACTTGGAGAGGAAGTTGTCGCAACCGACCTTCTTCACCATCGATTCGTTGAAACTGCCGGACAACGAGGTATGCAGCACCACGTACAGGCCGCGCAGGCGCGCGTCGCTGCGAATCTCGGTGGTCAGGCGGTAGCCGTCCATCTCCGGCATTTCCGCATCGGTGAAGACCATCAGCAGTTTCTCGCAGACATTCTCGCCGGCGTCCGCCCAGCCCTTGAGCATGCGCAATGCCTTGAGGCCATCGCTGGCCACGTGCAGTTTCACCCCCAGTTGCGACAGGGTTTCACGCAGTTGCGCCAGGGCCACGGTGGAGTCGTCCACCAGCAGGATTTCACGGCCATGGGCACGACGCAGCACCGGGTCATCCAGCTTGTCACGGGAAACCTTGGCGTTGTAGGGAACGATTTCCGCCAGGACCTTCTCCACATCGATGATCTCCACCAGCTGTTCGTCGACCTTGCTGATGGCCGTGAGGTAGTGCTGGCGACCGGCGCTGGACGGCGGCGGCATGATGGCTTCCCAGTTCATGTTGACGATGCGGTCCACACCACCGACCAGGAACGCCTGCACCGAACGGTTGTACTCGGTGACGATGATGGTGCTGTTCGGGCCCGGCTCCAGCGGGCGCATGCCGATCGCCTGGGACAGGTCGATCACCGGCAGGGTCTGGCCACGCAGGTTGACCACGCCGCAGACGAAGCTGTGGCGCTGCGGCATCAGGGTCAGTTTCGGCAGTTGCAGGACTTCCTGCACCTTGAAGACGTTGATCGCGAACAGCTGGCGGCCCGCGAGGCGGAACATGAGGATTTCCAGGCGGTTCTCGCCTACCAGCTGTGTCCTTTGGTCTACCGTGTCGAGAATGCCAGCCATTGAATCCCCCAAGGGTTGTTGCAAAAGGTAAAAATCATTGGCCTTATATCGGCCGTTCGTGACACAGCTTGACCCCTCGAAGAAAAAGCCGTCCGGGGCATTGATGTCACTTTAGCATCATGCTTTACTTCGCTTGCAAGCTTTCCGCGCCAACCCCGCAACGGGGTGACACCCGAAAAACCCTATCAGGGAAACCCTTATCAACAATCGGGTTGGACCTGATATTCGTGATATCCGTTAGCCATTAATGTGACGCCATTCTCAATGCATGAATGGAGTCAGGCCTTTGTTCGCTATCACCTCGCTGTGGCCAGCCTCCTTTCCTGACCGTTCGTCCGCTTGCGTCCGCGCTTTTCGCCCGTGTTCCGGGGGAGCGGACTGATGCCGAAGGACTCGCCGGATATGAGCGCCCTGCAGGATTTCCTGGGTGATGCCCAGTCGTTGTTGAATCGGGCGCAGGAATGCCTGCAGCATTTTCGTCTGATCGGCGAGGATGCCGATGCCAGCGATTGCCTGATCCTTACCCTCGCTTCCCTGAGGGACCGGGCCCGGGCGCTGGAGCAGACGCAGATCGCCGATTACTGCCAGCAACTGTGCACCGTCCTCGAACCCATCGAGCGCCATCAGCACCTGCATGGACCGGCGCTGGTCATCCTCGAGGCCAACCTGTGCCTGCTGGCCTGGCAAGTGGAACTGGTCGACCCGTACAGCGGCGCGCTCAACCTCGACAGCGAGGAACAAAGCGAACTGCTCGACAGCCTGGATGCCACCTTGCTCGCCGCCACGCAGACCTGCGAACAGCCGATCTGAAGCGGCAAAACGCACCCGCCCACCGCCGCCCGCCCGTGCCAGCCCCTCTGGCACGCTATCCAGATGAGTGACCGTATACAACCAAAGTCCAACTAAGCCGTTTCGAGAAACATCTCTGGCATACATATCGCAGTGTTTTTCAGCACACACTAAGCGACAACTAAGCAGCTTCTTTCCATACAATTCCAGCAATACGGAAACAGCACATGCGTCCTATAAATGAAAGTCCAAGTTCGCCAACGATAATGGCACAATGCTAGAATCGACGTTTGACGGAACGCGCGTACCACCCCGCAAAACCTGACTCCGCAGACCACCGACAGTCCCGACGACCCCTTGGGCCTGAAGTGATACCATGCGTCGCCCGAGCCGCTTGCCAAGTGTTCCCACTGCTGAAACGTGGCGTTTTCAGCGTATCGAAAAAGTGCCTGGCCGCCCGTTGCAACACCATGATAAAAGTTGTTGAAGGCCTACCGGAAAAGCCTTTCAATCAACCCCGGACCGGCTTTGAAAAGTGATCTTCCCGTGGCTTCATTTCCCGTGTACTCAAGCCTCAAGACCTTCACGCGATGCCCGCGCGGCGTTGCCCTGCTGCATCGTGGCGTGATGCTGCTGTGCCTGGCGTCGCTGCTGGCCGGCCTGTTCTGCTACCTCAATGCCCGCCCCCTGCCCGCCGTCCTGGTGCTGTTGCAGGCGGCCAGCCTGCTGGGCGTGCTGTGCCTGGCGCAGCGACGCAAGGACAGCATCCTGATGTCGCCGCAGGAACTCGCCGACCGCCTGCTCAAGGTCCAGGAGGCCGAGCGCCAGCGCCTGAGCCGCGAACTGCACGACGACATCGGCCAGTTGCTGACCGCCGCCAAGCTGCAGGGCGAATGGCTGCAGCGCCGTCTCCCGGAAAACCTCCAGGATCCCTGCAGCACCTTGCGCAGCACCCTGGACGAGACCCTGTCCCACGTGCGCAATCTCGCCACCAGCCTCGCCCCGCGCCAGCTCGCCAGCCTCGGCCTGGAGGCCAGCCTGCGCACGCACCTGCTGCGCACCCTGGACAACACCGAGCTGCGCTGGAGCCTGGAATGCAGGAGCCGCCTGGATGGCATCCCGGAAGACATGGCCATGGCCGCCTTCCGTATCACGCAGGAAGCGGTGACCAACGTGTTGCGCCATGCCCGGGCGCACAACCTGATCGTGCGTTTCCAGCGCCAGCCCGAAGGCTTGGCGCTGTCGATCAGCGACGATGGCCAGGGTTTCCTGCCCTCTCCCAACCCTGGCGAGGAAGGCCAGTGCGGCATGGCCGGCATGGCCGAGCGCGCGCACCTGCTCAACGGCAGCCTCACGGTGCACAGCGAGCCCGGCAAGGGCACGCGAATCGATGCCCTGTTCCCCTGGCCACCCCGCACGCGCGAGCGCGCCACATCAAGTAAGACTTCATGACCTGTAAATTGCTGCTGGTTGACGACCACTCCCTGATCCGCGCCGGCGTGCGCGCCCTGGTCTCCGATATTCCGGGCTACACCGTGGTAGGCGAAGCCTGCGACGGCAGCCAGCTGGTGGAACTGGTCCGGCAACTCGACCCGGACATCGTGCTGCTCGACCTGTCGATGCGTTCCATGGGCGGCCTGGAAGCGCTGAGCCGCCTGCAGAAGGAAGGCACCCGCTGCAAGGTGCTGATCCTGTCGATGCACACCGACCCGCAACTGATCATGCAGGCCCTGGAAAGCGGCGCCCACGGCTACCTGCTCAAGGACACCACCGCCACCGAGCTGGAACAGGCCCTGGCCGCCCTGCGCCATGACGAACGCTACCTGAGCCCGGCCATCGCCCACACGGTGATCAACCAGGCGCTGCTGCGCGGACACAAGGCCGAGCCGGTGGAAAAGCACAACCTCACCGCGCGCCAGCTGGAGATCCTGCGCCTGATCGTGCGCGGCAAGTCGACCCGGGAGATCGCCAACGGTCTCGGCCTCAGCGTCAAGACCGTGGAAACCCATCGCTCGCAGATCATGAAGCGCCTGCAGATCTACGACGTGGCCGGCCTGGTGCTGTTCGCCGTGCGCGAGCAGATCATCAGCCTCGACGACTGAGCAGCGGCGATCCGGCCGGCAGGTGCACGCGCAGGGCCGCCGGCAACACGCTGAAACGCAGGCGGTCGCCCTGCAGCGGCTCGCCGTCGAGGTTGATGTCCAGCCCCTGCGAGCCCTTGATCTCGATCCACGGCAAACGCGCCCGGACGAACATGCTGTCCAGGCCCAGGCCACCGCTGAGCAGGTCGCGCAGGGTGCCGACCACTTCCTGCGGCGCGGGCAGGATGCTGACATCCAGCAGGCCGTCGTCCACCAGCGCCTGCGGGCACAGCACATGCCCGCCACCGGCCTGGCGACCGTTGCCGATGCCCAGCGCCAGCAGATCCCCCTGCCAGTGGAAGTCCGGCCCCTCCAGGCTGACCGAGGCTGCGCTCAGCTCGCTGAAGCGCGACAGGCCGGTGAACAGGTAGGCCGCGGCCCCCAGCACCTTCTTCAGGTCTTCCGAGGTCTGCGCCGTGACCTGGCTGCCGAAGCCCCCGGTGCCCATGTTGAGGAACACCTGGCCATCGACTTCGCCCAGATCGATCGGCCGTGCCTCGCTTTCCAGCAAGGCCAGGGCCTCTGCCGGCTCCAGCGGAATCCCGGCGGCCCGGGCGAAGTCATTGGCGGTCCCCAGCGGCAGCAGGGCCAGGCTGGCATCGCCCCCGGCATCGACCATGGCATGCACGACATCGCGCAGCGTGCCATCGCCCCCCCCGGCGACCAGCTGTGGATAACCTGCGGCCAGCGCCTCGCCGACCAGGCGCCGGGCGTCGCCGCCCTCCCAGGTCAGGCGCACGTCCAGTTGCCAGCCGCGCTCGCGCAGGCCCTGCACGGCAGTGCGCACCTCTTCGTTCATCGCCTGCTTGCCATGCAGGATCAGCAGCGCTTTGCGTTCGCCCATCGAGGCTCCCCCTCTCGCGGATTTTCGATCTCCCATCTCGACCACTGCCGAAGGCAAGTTGCTGCATGTCGTACGAACAAAGTTGCGTGATCTTACGAATGACATTTGAAAGATCCCACAACCGCGACCATGCTTCGACAAATAATTGGCAAGAACTGTCCACGCAAAAACCAGAGTCACTTTATTGACGACTATCTTGCAAAACGGCGTTTGCCCCGGGGAACACACGATCATGGGCTTTACCGATCTGTACGGCCGCGCCCGGGCGCCAGACAGCGACTGACACCGCGGACGCTTTTCGTTCCACCGCTCACGCCCTACGGCAAGCGAGGAAGTGTCATGCGCGTACTCTGGACGCTGCCCTATCTGCCCTGGCCCACCACCAGCGGCAGCAAGACCCGCCAGTTCCACCTGCTGCGCGGCCTGGCGCAGCGAGGTCACCGCATCACCCTGCTCACCCAGTCCAAGGTTCCCCTCTGCGACGCGGCGCGCGAGGCGCTGGCGCCGTTGGTGGAACGCCTGATCGTGCTGCCGCGGCGCGCCGTGCACAGCCCGCTGAACATGGTCGCGGCGGTGTCCGCCGGCTATCCCATGCGCGCCTGCATCAACGGCCTGGCACCGCACCTGCGGCATCATTTCGAGAACCTGCTGCAAGAGCAGTGGGACGTGATCCAGATCGAGCACAGCTACAGCTTCCAGCCCTTCGAACGGGCGCTGCAGGCCCGGGGCATGCCCTTCATCGTCAGCGAGCACCAGGTCGAATGGAGCAAGGGCGCTGCCTGCCAGGACCGCCTGCCGCTGTGGCTGCGGCCGTTCAACAGCTTCGACGGCTGGCGCTATCGGCGCTGGGAGACCCGGGTGCTGAAGCAGGCCAGCGAGGTCGTGGCGGTGAGTCCGTACGATGCCGAGCAGATCAGCCAGCTCACCGGCAAACCGACCCAGGTGGTGGTCAACGGCGTCGATTGCGCGCACTACCAGCACATCGACTGTGCCCCGCACAGCCAGCGCCTGCTGTTCGTCGGCAACTTCGAGTACCGGGCCAACCAGGAAGCCCTCGAATGGGCACTGGAGGATATCCTGCCGCAGGTCTGGCAGCACAACCCGGCGGTGCGCCTGGCCATCGTCGGCCATGCGCTGCCGGAGCACTGGAAACTGCACTGGAACGATCCGCGTGTGGAGTGGGTGGGCTATCTGCCGGACCTGCGCGAGCTGCAGCGGCTGTCGGCGCTGTTCTTCGCGCCGCTGCGCCATGCGGGCGGGTGCAAGGTCAAGCTGCTGGAGGCGATGGCCGCAGGCTTGCCGGTGGTGACCACGCAGCAGGGGGTTTCAGGCTTGCAGGTGCGTCATGGCGAGCACTATCTGGGGGGCGATGGCGCGGACGAGCTGGCGCTGACCATTACCCGCCTGCTCAGCCAGCCGCAGCGCATGCGCCAGTTGGCCGAGGCGGGACGGGCCTTCGTCCGTGAGCGGCACGACTGGAGCGTGGCGGCGGCGCAGTTGGAGGGTGTGCATCAGCGATTGGCCAATCGGCCGGTCGAGTTGGGCAATGTGGTGATGCCGTTTTCCTGAGTGCCTGGCCTCATCGCTGGCAAACCAGCGATGAGCGGCGAAAGACCTCAGCCAAGCAGCTCGCTCAAGGGAATGAACTGCACGATGTCCCCCTGCATCGGCGTGGTGCCTTCCAGCACCTCCACCAGCCCCTCGGCCCAGGCGGCGCTGCGCAGCACGCCGGAACTCTGGTTGCGATAGATCAACGCCCTGCCCTGCTCCAGCCGCGCCCGCAGGTATTCGCGACGGTTGCCCGCCTTCGGCCAGTCGAACCCGGCCGGCACCGCGAACTGCAGCGGGGTCACGTCCTGCACGCCCTGGCGGCGCAGCAGGTACGGCCGGGTCAGCAGGCCGAAGGTCACCAGGGTCGAGGCCGGATTGCCCGGCAGGCCGATCACCGGCACGCCGTTGCAGGCGCCCACGGTCAGCGGTTTGCCCGGTTTGATGGCCAGCTTCCACAGGGCCAGCTCACCGGCCTCGCGCAGGGCGAGGCCGAGGTAGTCCGCCTCGCCCACCGACACGCCGCCGGTGGACAGGATCAGGTCCACCGTCCCCAGCCCGCCCAGGCGCTGCCGGGTAAGCTCCAGGTTATCCGGCAGGATTCCCGCGTCCACGACCTCGCAACCCAGGCGTTGCAACCAGCTGCACAGCAGGCGGCGGTTGCTGTTGTAGATCTGCCCCGGCCCGAGCGGCTGGCCCGGCTCGACCAGTTCGTCACCGGTGGACAGCACCGCCACCTTGACCCGGCGCACCACGCTGACCACCGCGTAGCCCAGGGTTGCCGCCAGGCCCAGTTCGATCGGCCCCAGACGGGTACCGGCCACCAGCACCAGCTCACCGGCACGGGTTTCCTGGCCTTGCGGGCGGATGTTCTGACCGGCGACCAGCGCCTCGGTGAAGCGCACCCGCTGGTCATCGAGGACTTCGGCGTTTTCCTGCATCTCGACGCAATCGGCGCCCTCGGGCACCGGCGCACCGGTGAAGATCCGCGCACAGGTACCGGGTTGCAGCGGCTGCGGCGCCTGGCCGGCGAAAATCCGCTGGCTCACCGGCAGCGGCGCGCCGGTCCAGTCGGCGACGCGCAAGGCGTAGCCATCCATGGCGCTGTTCGGCCACGGCGGCAGGTCGAGGGTGGCATGCAGGTCGGCGGCCAGTACCCGGCCCTCGGCATCGGCCAGGGCGACGCTCTCGACGTCCTTGATCGGCGCGGCCTCGGCCAGCGCCAGAAGGTGTTCGAGGGCCGCCTCCACCGGCATCAGCGGCTTGGCCGCGGGCGCCTCAGCCACGGCTTTCGCAGGGCGCAGCCTGCTTCAGGTGCGGAACGAAGTTGCACGGGCGGTGACGGTTGTCCAGCTGCTCGCCAAGGATGCCGTCCCAACCGGTCCGCACCGCGTTGGTCGAGCCCGGCAGGCAGCACACCAGGGTGCCGTTGGCCAGGCCGGCCAGGGCGCGGGACTGCACGGTGGAGGTGCCGATGTCGGCCACGGAGATCTGCCGGAACAGCTCGCCGAAACCATCGACCTGCTTGTCCAGCAGGCAGGCCACCGCTTCCGGCGTGCTGTCGCGCCCGGTGAAGCCGGTGCCACCGGTGATCAGCACCACCTGCACCACGTCATCGGCGATCCAGGTCGCGACCTGGGCGCGGATCTTGTACAGGTCGTCCTTGAGCAGCACCCGCGCGGCAAGATTGTGCCCGGCCGCGGCGAGACGATCGACGAAGACCTGGCCGGACGTGTCGGTTTCCAGGGTGCGGGTGTCGCTGACCGTCAGCACGGCGATGTTGAGCGGCACGAAGGGGGCGTCTGCCTTGGCTTTCATGGCATGGAGGTCCGTTGAACGAAGGGAATGCCCGCTGTTATATCACAGGGAAACACTGCCCCGCGCGGGCAACCCCGGCGGGCATTGCCCCCGGTCAATGTGGCGAACAGGCACTACGCTCAATCTCGCAAGGAACTTGCGGTAACAGTTTGCGTCTCAACAAACTATACGGCCCCACTCAATTGGAGATTTACCCATGATTCAACGGACCCTTCCCGCTTTCCTGCTCGTCCTCGGCCTCGGCGCACTGGCCGGCTGCTCCACGCCGACCGTGATCACCCTCAACGACGGTCGCGAGATCCAGGCCGTCGACACCCCGAAATACGATGATGACTCGGGCTTCTACGAATTCGAACAACTGGACGGCAAGCGCACCCGCGTCAACAAGGACCAGATCCGCACCGTCAAAGAGCTGTAAGAGCGATCTGAAAAAGCCCCCGATCAGGCCGAATTGGGGGCTTGTCGAATGAAATATTTTGAGTAGAATTTTCTTCATCGGAGTGTAGCGCAGCCAGGTAGCGCGTCTCGTTCGGGACGAGAAGGCCGCAGGTTCGAATCCTGTCTCTCCGACCAAATCACTCATCGACAAAGCCCGCGTCTCGCGGGCTTTGTCGTATTCGTTCCCGGTCTTTTCCTGGAGCCGTCCGCAGCGCGGGCCGCTCCGTTTCGCGTGCCTGAAGGCACGCTCTTTCTCGAGGTCGTTTCACATGCGCAAGACAATTGTCGCCGTCACCCTGGGCCTGCTGTTCGCACAAGGCGCTGTCGCCGGCGATGGCACCTCCGCACTCGGCGGTGGCCTGGGCGGTGCTCTGGGCAACGTGGTGGGTCAGCAGATCGGTGGCAAGACCGGCGCGGCCATCGGTGCCGGCGTCGGCGGCGCGGCAGGCAGTGCCGTGGCGGCGCAGAAAGGCAACAAGACCAAGGCAGCCGTCGGTGGTGGCCTGGGTGCGGCGGGCGGTTCGCTGCTGGGCAACCAGCTGGGCGGCAGCACCGGCGCGGCGATTGGCGCAGGCGTGGGCGGTGCGGCGGGCGGTGCCCTGGGCAATCACCTGGGCAAGAAGAAGCACTGATGGCTGACCGGGTCAGTCAGCCCTGGGTTGACTGACCCGGCCTCATCGCTGCGATGCAGCGATAGGGCCTTGAAGGGCAAGGACGATCCTTGCCCCATGAGACCTTGTTACTGAACCACTACCGCCTGCTCTTCCGGCAGCACCGGAACGAAGGTCAGGCCCAGACGTTCGCTGGTCCACTGGCGGGTCTTGTTGGTCAGTTCCAGGTCGTTGTTCAGCTTCTGGCCGTAGGTCGGCACGATTTCCTTCAGCCTGGCCTGCCACTCAGGGGTCTTGATGCGATCCTTGAAGGTCTTTTCCAGCACGCTCAGCATGATCGGCGCCGCGGTCGAAGCACCTGGCGATGCGCCCAGCAGCGCGGCGATGGAGCCGTCCTGGGACGCCACCACTTCGGTACCGAACTGGAGGATGCCGCCATGCACCGGGTCCTTCTTGATGATCTGCACGCGCTGGCCAGCCTGCAGCAGTTTCCAGTCTTCGTTCTTCGCGTTCGGGAAGTACTCGCGCAGCGCCGCCATGCGGTCGTCGAAGCTGAGCATCAGCTGGCCCATCAGGTAGGTGCTGAGGTCGATGTTGTCGATGCCGGCGTGGGTCATCGGGCCGATGTTGTGGCTGTTCAGCGCAGCGAACATGTCCAGCAGCGAACCGTTCTTCAGGAACTTGGTGGAGAAGGTCGCGAACGGACCGAACAGCAGCACTTCCTTGCCGTCGATGATGCGGGTGTCGAGGTGCGGAACCGACATCGGCGGTGCACCGACCGACGCCTTGCCGTACAGCTTGGCCTTGTGCCGCGAGACGATGTCCTGGTTGTCGGTCATCAGGAACTGGCCGCCCACCGGGAAGCCGGCATAGCCCTCGGCTTCAGGAATGCCGGACTTCTGCAGCAGCTTCAGCGCGCCACCACCGGCGCCGATGAACACGAACCGGGCCTTGACGCTGGTTTCCACGCCCTTGTTCGCCAGGTCGGCGACCACCACGGTCCAGGTGTTGTCGGCGTTGCGCTTGATGTCGCGGACTTCGTGACGCAGGTTCAGGCTGACCTTGTCGCTCTTGGTCAGCGAGCCCACCAGCTGGCGGGTGATTTCGCCGAAGTTGACGTCGGTGCCGATGTTCATGCGGGTCGCGGCGATCTTCTGCTCGGCAGCGCGGCCTTCCATGACGATCGGTACCCACTTGGCGATCTGCGCGTGGTCCTCGGAGTACTCCATGCCACGGAACAGCGAACTGTGCTGCAGGGCGGCGTGGCGCTTGCGCAGGAACTCGACGTTCTTGTCACCCCAGACGAAGCTCATGTGCGGCACGTTGTTGATGAACGAGCTCGGGTTGTTCAGGACCTTCTGCTCGACTTGGTAGGACCAGAACTGCTTGGAGATCTCGAACTGCTCGTTGATGCCCACGGCCTTGCTGATGTCGATCGAGCCGTCGGCGCTTTCGCTGGTGTAGTTCAGCTCGCAGAACGCGGAGTGGCCGGTACCGGCGTTGTTCCAGGCGTTGGAGCTTTCTTCGGCGACCTGGTCCATGCGCTCGTAGATGTCGATCGACCAGTTCGGTTCCAGCTCGTGCAGGTAGGTGCCGAGGCTGGCACTCATGATGCCGCCGCCGATCAGCAGCACGTCGACGGTCTTTTCCGGTTCACTGGGCTTGGAGCAACCCATGACGCTCAGGCACAGGAGCGCCAAAAGGATCTTTTTCATAATTCATCCAGTTGAAGTGAAGTAATGGCCTGACCGCCGCGCCCGGGTGCACGCCCTGGTCTTGTCGTTGTGCCCACACGGTGCCGGGCGGATGGCCGGCGGTGGCTGGGGTATCTTCGAATGCGGGGAGCGGTCTTGCGCCGAGGCTGCCGTGGCAGCCATGGTCGTTAATGGCGGGCATCGGCCCGCGCGGCCTTAAAGCACGAAACAGGCCAACTTTCACAAGACCAACGACTAATAGGCGAGGCGCATGGTCGCACCCCATATTTCGGGGTTTTTCTGGCGGGATTCCGCCATCAACACCGGGCATTTTTCCGGTGAGTGGCGGATTTCCCCCTGGTTTTGGCCAGAAAATCAGGCGCTCAGGCGCGCCGTCACTTCACCCAGCTGACCGGACAGTTCGTGCAGGCGATGCCCCGCACGCTCGGTGCGTTGCACCGCGTCCTGGTTGTCGGTGGCGATCCGGGTGATCTCGATCAGGTTGCGCGAGATGTCCTCGGCGACACTGGTCTGCTCTTCCGCGGCCGTGGCGATCTGCCGGTTCATGTCGCGGATCGCCTCCACCGCCAGGGTGATGCGCTGCAGCATCTCGCCGGCACGCTGGACCTGCTCGGCGCCCTCCTCCGAGCGTACCTGGCCGCTCTCGATGGCCTTCACCGCCTCCACCGCGCCGGACTGCACGGCGCTGATGATCTGGTTGATCTCGGCGATGGACGAGGCCGTACGCTGCGCCAGGTTGCGCACCTCATCGGCGACCACAGCGAAACCGCGCCCGGCCTCGCCGGCACGCGCCGCCTCGATCGCGGCATTGAGCGCCAGCAGGTTGGTCTGCTCGGCGATCCCGCGGATCACCTCGAGCACCTTGCCGATCCGCGCGCTGTCCTGTTCCAGGTGGCGGATCACCTCGGCGGTACCGCTGATCTCGCGGTTGACCCGGGAAATGGTGTCGATGGTCGCCTGCATCACCTGCTCGCCGGCCTGGGCGCTGTGGTCGGCATCGTCGGCGGCCTTGGCCGCTTCGGCGGCATGCCGGGCGACTTCCTGGGCGGTGGCGGACATCTCGTGCATCGCCGTGGCCACCTGGTCGGTGCGCTGGAACTGGTCGTCGGTGCCGCGGGCCATGCCACCGGCCAGCTTGCGCAGGTCGCCGCTGGCGTTCTCCAGCTCGCCGGCGTTGTCCTGCAGGCGGCCGACGGTCTCGGAGAGGAAATCGCGCAGGGTGTTGGCGGCGATGGCCAGGCGTCCCAGTTCGTCCTGGCGGTCAGTGGCGACGCGGGCGTCGAAGCGGCCCTGGCTGAGGTGGGCGACGTACTCGATCAGGCGGCGGATCGGCTCGATCAGGCTGCGGTTGACCCGCCACAGGCTGAGCACGCCGATGGCCAGGGCCGACGCCAGCATCACCAGCAGGCCTAGCCACACGGTGCGCTGCGCCTCGTCGCTGAGCTCGCCGGCCTGGGCCGAGGCGGCGGCGCGCAACTGGGTGACCAGGGCGCTCATCTGCTCGCTGGCGGCACGGTCCACGCCTTTCACCGCCAGGTCGCCGGCGACCGGGTCGGCACCGGCGGCGAGGAAGGCGTCACGTCCGCGGCCGTAGGCCTCGCCCAGTTGGCGGTGGCTGTCCTGCAACTGGCTCAGGCTGGCGCGCAGTGACGCGTCAGCGGCGCTCTCCTGCACCAGATGACCGAGGATGTCCTGGACCAGGCGCTCCTGGGCCTTGAACTGCTGCCAGTACTTGTCCAGGTCCGCCGGCTGCTTGCCGCGCAGCAGCACGTTCTTCCATTCCTGGACCTGGATCTTGAACTGCAGGTTGGCTTCGTCGATCTGTTGCGAGGCCCGCAGCGGCCCGCTGACCAACTGGCTGTAGCCATCGACGCTGGCCGACAGCAGGCGGAAACAGACCAGGGCGATCAGCAGCATCGCCAGCAGGCTGCCGGCCAGCAGGGCGAGGATTTGCATTCGCAGGGAGGTACGCAAGGGCATCGGCGGGGATCTCGGAACAAGGGATGAAAAGCGGCGGCAACACCGGCCAGCGACATCCATGTCGTCGATTCACAGGCAAAAAAAAGCTGCCATCCAGCGACGGCAGCCAACTGCATTCGAGCATTTACGCAACAGCTGTGAGGGATACTCTCAAGGGATTGCTACAGAAATGTGACAATTTTCCCGCCAACTGTCACATCCCTGTAAAAAACCCCTGCAGCGCTCTAGTCCGGGCCGAACTGCAACGCCGCCAGACGGGCGTACAGCGGGTTTTCGGCGATCAGCTGACGATGATTGCCAATTGCTACCACTCGTCCGCCATCGATCACCGCGATGCGGTCGGCGTGCTGCACGGTGGCCAGGCGGTGGGCGATGACCAACGTGGTGCGCCCGGTCATCAGGGTCGGCAGCGCCTGCTGGATCAGGTACTCGCTCTGCGCATCGAGGGCGCTGGTGGCTTCGTCCAGCAGCAGGATCGGCGCGTCCACCAGCAGGGCGCGGGCGATGGCCAGGCGTTGCCGCTGGCCGCCGGAGAGGCCGAGGCCGGCGTCGCCCAGGTGGGTCTGGTAGCCCTGCGGCAACTGCATGATGAATTCATGGGCATGGGCACTGCGCGCGGCCGCCTCGACCTCGGCGAAACTGGCGTCGGCACGGCCATAGCGCAGGTTGTCCTCGACGCTGCCGAAGAACAGCGCCGGATTCTGCGCCACCAGGGCGAAATGCCGGCGCAGGTCCTGGGGATCGAGACTGGTCAGCACCTGGCCATCGAGGAGAATGCGCCCCGCCTGCGGGTCGTAGAAGCGCAGCAGCAGGTCGAACAGGGTCGACTTGCCGGCGCCCGAGGGTCCGACCAGCGCCAGGGTCTGGCCCGGTTGCACGTGCAGGTCGAGACCGTCAATGGCCGGGCGTTCGGGGCGCGACGGGTAGGCGAAACGCACGCCCTGCAGGTCCAGTTCGCCGCGCACCCGTTCCGGCAGCCGTACCCCGCCATCGATGGGGGCGACGATCTCGCTGCGGGCCGCCAGCAGCTCGGCGATGCGCTCGGCCGCCCCGGCGGCACGCTGCAGCTCGCCGATCACCTCGCTGAGGGTACCGAAGGCGCTGCCGACGATCAGGCTGTAGAACACGAACGCCGCCAGGTCGCCGCCGGAGATCCGTCCGGCGATCACGTCCATGCCCCCGACCCAGAGCATCACCCCCACCGCCCCCAGCACCAGGACGATCACCAGGGTGATCAGCCAGGCACGCTGGACGATGCGCTTGCGCGCCGTGGCGAAGGCCGCCTCCACCGTCGCGCCGAAGCGCTGGCGATCCCGCGGCTGATGGTTGTAGGCCTGCACTGTCTTGATCTGTGCGAGGGTTTCCGCGACATAGCTGCCGACATCGGCGATGCGGTCCTGGCTCTGCCGCGACAGGGCGCGCACGCGGCGCCCGAAGATCAGGATCGGCGCCAGCACCAGGGGCAGCGCCAGGACCACGATGCTGGTCAGCTTGGGGTTGGTGACGAACAGCAGGACGATGCCGCCGATCACCATCAGCGCGTTGCGCAGGAACAGCGACAGCGACGAGCCGATCACCGATTGCAGCAGGGTGGTGTCGGCGGTCAGCCGCGACTGGATCTCCGAGCTGCGGTTGTTCTCGAAAAAGCCCGGGTGCAGGCCGATCAGGTGCTCGAACACCTGCTGGCGGATATCGGCCACCACCCGCTCGCCGATCCATGAGACCAGGTAGAAGCGGCTGAAGGTGCCCACCGCCAGGGCCAGCACCAGGGCCATGAACAGGGCGATGGACTGGCCGAGCAGGTCCGCCGAGCGGGTGACGAAGCCCTGGTCCACCAGCAGGCGGATGCCCTGGCCCATGGACAGGGTGATGCCGGCGGTGACGATCAGCGCCAGCAAGGCCAGCAGCGACTGCTTGCGGTAGGGACGCACGAAACGCCAGGCCAGACGCAGGGCCTGGCGCTGGCGGGAGGAAAGCGGATTGAACATGAAGGCTGCCGTCTGTCAGATCAGGCCTGCAGCCTACACCTCTCGCCGACAGGACGTCATGCAGAGCGGGCAATACAACAAGTCGGCGCAGAGCTTAGACCGCATCGGTCTAAAGTACCGCTGGAGATCGAATGAACTTTCTGGTGGACTGTCCGTTCGCATGATCAGAGAGCCGGAAGGAGTTGTCATGGCCCGGTCATCACGCGACGTTAATCTGGGCTAGCCACCTGAAGAGGAGACAGGAAATGAGCCTGCAGCATAGCAGCAGCACCCCGCAACAACACCCGGTCCAGCCTGCACCGGCGTTCGGTTCGATCATCGACGCGCAAGGCCGCGAGATCCCGATCACCGAGCAGATGATCCAGCAGGCATGCCGCGAGCTGGAAAACAGCCGGGTAAAACCGGTGAAGAAGGGCTGAAGCCCCACCCCTCTTTCGAAACCCGGCGCTTGCGCCGGGTTTTTTATTGTCGACTCAGCCCTCGATCACACATCCCAAGGCCACGGCGATCCGGCGAACGTCCTCCCCCTCCGCCTTCACCGCCAACCCCTCGATCTCCCGCCGCACCGGATAGCCCTTGCGCAACAGATCGAAGGCCACCTGCTGCGCCGCCGGATCATCGCCCAGGCTGCGGCGGAAGTCGGCATCGTCGCGCCGCGGGTCATACACCGCACGGCACAGGGTCGCCAGCGCCCAGGCCGGGTCGCAGTCGGCCTGCAGCTCGACCCGCGCCAGCCAGGGCCTGGGCAGCAGGTCGGCAAGCCGCACCTGCTCCGCCTCGCCACGCCAGGCACAGAACGCCTGGTAGATCTGCGCCGTGCCGCGCTGCTTGCCATCGAGGCTGTAACCGGCGATATGCGGCGTAGCGATCACGCACAGGTCGGCCAGTTCCACGTCCACCCGCGGTTCCTCCTCCCAGACATCCAGCACCGCCAGCACGTCCTCGCGCGCCAGCAGCAGCTCGCGCAGGGCATCGTTGTCGATCACCGGCCCGCGGGCGGCATTGATCAGCCAGGCCCCCCGACGCAACCGCGCCAGGCGCGGGGCATCCAGCAGATGCCAGGTGGCCTGCTCGCCGGAACGGGTCAGCGGGGTGTGCAGGCTGATCACGTCGCACTCGGCGAGAATCCGCTCCAGGTCGACATACTCGCCGCCCTCGGCCGCCTGCCGCGGCGGATCGCAGACCAGCACCTTCCAGCCCAGCCCGCGCAGCACCTGGACCAGACGCCCGCCGACCTGGCCCGCGCCCACCACGCCATAGGTGCGCGTGGCCAGGTCGACGCCGTCCAGCTCGGCCAGGGTCAGCAGGCTGCCCAGCACGTAGTCGACCACGCCGCGGGCATTGCAGCCCGGAGCGCTGGACCAGTGGATGCCGGCCTCGGCGAACCAGCCCAGGTCGAGGTGATCGGTACCGATGGTGCAGGTGCCGACGAAGCGTACCCGGCTGCCTTCGAGCAACGCGCGGTCGACCCTGGTCACCGAGCGCACCAGCAGCACGTCGGCATCGCGCACGCAGTCGCGGTCGATGGCCCGCCCCGGATAACGGCGGATCTCGCCGAAGCCGGCAAAGAAGGCATCGAGCAACGGAATATTTTCGTCGGCAACTATCAGCATGGCGCTCTCCTGTAAGGGCTCGCAGTGTAGGCTGATCGCGTCCGCACCTTCCAGCAACGATTCCGCGCGGCACGGGCTATTTCCTGACCGACACGTCAGGGCGTAGACTTGGCGGTTTTCCGCTCACAGCCCCTGACCCGCCGATGACCGTTTCCACCGCTCCGACCCGCCTCTCCCGCCTCTCCCGCCCCGCCCGAGTCCGCGCCGAAGTGCGCAGCCTGATGCACCTGGCGACGCCGATCATCGTCGCGCAACTGGCGACCACCGCCATGGGCTTCGTCGATGCGGTGATGGCCGGCCGCGTCAGCCCCGGCGACCTGGCGGCGGTGGCCCTGGGCAACTCGATCTGGATCCCGGTGTACCTGCTGATGACCGGCATCCTCCTCGCCACCACGCCGAAAGTGGCGCAGCGCTTCGGCGCCGGCCAGCACGCCGAGATCGGCCCGCTGGTACGCCAGGCGCTGTGGCTGGCGCTGGTGGTGGGTCTGCTGGCCAGCGCCCTGCTGCTCGGCGCCGAATCGATCCTGCACAGGATGAAGGTCGATCCGCAGTTGATCGGGCCGAGCATGGGCTACCTGCAAGGCATCGCCTTCGGCTTCCCAGGCATCGCCCTGTATTACGTGCTGCGCTGCTACAGCGACGGCCTCGGGCGCACCCGGCCGAGCATGGTCATCGGCCTGTGCGGGCTGCTGCTGAACATCCCGCTGAACTGGGTCCTGATCTACGGCCACTTCGGCCTGCCCGCCCTGGGCGGGGTCGGCTGCGGCTGGGCCACCGGCATCGTCGGCTGGTTCATGGCCCTGAGCATGGCCGCCTGGAGCCGCTGGGCCCCGGCCTACGCCAGCAGCCGCGTGCTGACCCAGGTCGAGCGCCCGCAGTGGACGGTGATCCGCCGCCTGCTCGGCGTCGGCCTGCCGATCGGCATCGCGGTGTTCGCCGAGTCGAGCATCTTCGCCGTGATCGCCCTGCTCATCGGCAGCCTCGGCGCGACCGTGGTGGCCGGGCACCAGATCGCCCTGAACATCAGCTCGCTGCTGTTCATGATTCCCTATTCCCTGGGCATGGCGGTGACCGTGCGCGTGGGCCAGGCGGTGGGGGCCGGCGATGCCTTGCAGGCGCGTTTCGCCGCTGTGGTCGGGCTGGGCACGGCGCTGGTGTTCGCCGCCTGCTCGGCCAGCCTGATCCTGCTGCTGCGCGAAGCGATCGCGGCGATCTACACCGCGGACACGACGGTGATCCAGATCGCCGCGACGCTCATCGTGTTCGCCGCGCTGTACCAGTTCTCCGACGCCATCCAGGTGATCTGCGCCGGCGCCCTGCGCGGCTACCAGGACACCCGGGTGACCATGGTCCTGACCCTGTTCGCCTACTGGGGCATCGGACTGCCGGTGGGCTACCTGCTCGGCCTGACCGACCTGCTCGGCCCGGCCAGCGGCCCCAGCGGCCTGTGGCAGGGCCTGATCGCCGGCCTCACCTGCGCGGCCCTGATGCTGTCGATTCGCCTGGTGCGCAGTACCCGGCGGCATATCCGCCGGGCCGGACGCGGCTGAATCGCCCCGACAGCGGACTCACAGGCTGAAACGCGCGGTGTTGTCATCCAGGGCGCGGCTGCCGCGACTCAGGCTGTCCGCCGCCTGGTGCACCGCCCGCGCGCCGTCCAGCAGGCGCCCGGCGGCCTGATCCACCTGCTGGATGCTGCCGCTGACTTCATCCGCCGTGCTCGCCTGCTCCTCCACCGCCGTGAGGATCTGCGCCAGGGTGTCGGTCACGCCCTGCACCGCCCCGGCGATTTCCCCCAGGCGCTGGCCCAGCCCGGTCACCGAGCGGGCATCGTCGACCGCCTGCCCGCACGCCGCCTCCATCAGGCTCACCGCCTGGGTGACGGTGCTGCGCAGGCTTTCCACGGTACCGGCGATCTGCGCGGTGGACGCCTGGGTCCGCTGCGACAGGCTGCGCACCTCGTCGGCGACCACCGCGAAGCCGCGCCCCTGGTCACCCGCCCGGGCCGCCTCGATGGCGGCATTGAGCGCCAGCAGGTTGGTCTGCTCGGCGATGCCGCGAATGGCATCGACCACCGACTGGATCTGCTGGCCCTGCTCGCTGACCCGGCCCAGTGCCTCGGCGGTCTCGGTGAGGCGGCGATTGAGCAACTGGATGCTGTCGGTGGTGCGCTGGCTGTCGCGGTTGCTGTCCTCGGCGATCTGCCGGGTGTGCCGGGCACTGGCCGAGGCCTGCTCGCAGCTCCTGGCCACGCCCTGGGCGGTCGCCGCCAGTTGCGTGGCAGCGGCGGCGATCTGGCTGATCTGCTGTTGCTGGCGCTCGACGTCCTGCAGGGTGCCATTGGACTGGCCGTTGAGGGTCTGCACCGCCGAGCCCAGTTGCCGGGTCTCGTGGTTCACCCCGAGCAGGCTGGCGCGCAGTTGCACCACGGCGACGTTCAGCGCCTGGCTGATGGCCGCCAGCTCGTCGCGGCCCTGCACCGAGACCTCGACGCACAGGTTGCCGTCGCGCAGCGACTCGGCCAGGGTGGTGATGCCACTGGCGCTGCGGCGGATCGAGGCCTGCAGGCAGGCGAACAGGTACAGCGCGACCAGCAGCAGCACGGCGATGGTGACGCCCACCGGAATGAATTCACGGTTAGATTTGTCGTGGTAGTAATCCAGGCGCTCGTTCAACGAGGCCAGGGACTGTTCGCGCAGGCCGGCCATGCTCGCCAGCAGGCGCCCGACGCTGCCTTCGAAATCCGCCGGGGCCAGCTTGATGGCATTGCCGAACACACCGTCGTCCAGCACCTTCAGCTCGGCATCCAGCCCCTTCAGGCTCGTCGCATAATGCCCGGCCCAGCCTTGCAGCTCCGGCGGCAGGCGGGTCTGCAGGGCATCGGCGGTCTTGACCATCTGCTCCCGGGCATCGCCGATGCGGCTGCGCAGGTCGCGCATCTGCAGGCGGCTCTGCAGGCTGAACTGGCCGGACACCACGGACGTCTGGCCAATCCCGGCCATGCGCCCGATGCGCTCGATCAGGTCCGGCGTCTGCTGGGTCGACAGTTGCATCAGCAGGTAGGTTTCCAGCCACGGGTCGAGGATCAGCCCGCTGTCCATGGCGATCTGCTCGCGCAGCGCTTGCACCTGGCCGATGACCCCGGTGAACCGGTCATAGCCGTCGGGCCACCAGCCGACCCCGCGCAGCGACTGGCTGTCCAGGCCCGCGACCGAGCCTTGCAAGGCCTCGAAACGCGCCCGGGTGTCGACACCGGCCTGCTCGCGCTCCAGAACGTCCCGCAGGCTGTTCAGCGACTGTCCGATACGCGGCACCGCGGCATCGATCTCGCCCATCAGCTGGCGCGCCTCGGCCGTCGGCTCGCGCAGGATATCCACCGCCTTCCAGCGCGCCGCACGGTAGCGCTGCGCCGACAGCTCGTGCTCCAGCGCATCGAGCACCAGCAACTGCCGCACCCCGGACTGCTCGCCGGCGATCACCGCCAGCCGGGCGCGATAGTCCGCACCGATCAGCCACAGGCTGAACACCAGCGGCAGCATGAACAACAGGAACAACACCTGGAATTTGCGGGCGAAACCAAAACGCCCCAGCAAACGCACACCCGGCGACAACAGACCGTTCATAACCCACTCCTGCCCTTGACTACCCGGACAACCGAAGATGCCTGCGCAAACGTTTCTGCTGCAAAGCGATGGCATTCCGCTAGCAACCAGCGGGCCAAATGTCAGCAAGGCAGGCAGGGCAAGCGACGGCTCGCTTGCCGTCGACAGGCAGGCACCGAATCGGTGCAGCAGAGCGTCACTGGAAGAAACAGCGCGGGTAACAGGCCGTGGAGGTGGCGCCCGGCACCACCCCCTGGACGGACCTCAGTCGGTCTTCTTGCGGATCCAGTACAGGTAGGTCCCGTCCGCTTCCTCCTGCTGCACCAGCTCGTGGCCGAGGAACACGCAGAACTTGGGAATGTCGCGGCGGGTGGAGGGGTCGGTGGCGATCACCTTGAGCAGGCCGCCGGCGGCCAGGTCGCGCACGTATTGATGCAGCATCATCACCGGCTCCGGGCAGTTCAGGCCGGTGGCGTCGAGCACGGCATCGGGGGTGAAATCGGTCATTCGGGTACTCCGCACAGTCGAAAAGGGATCAGCGTGGCTTGAGGTCGAGACGGCGCAGGTGGCAGGTGACTTCCTCGCGGTCGTGATAGAGCTGCTTGCAGCCGATGGACACCTTGACCTTGCGGGCCTTGAAGCCGTCCTCGATGCGCTCCAGCAGGCGCCGCACCTCGGCGTAGCGCTGCTTCATCGGCAGCTTGAGGTTGACCACCGCCTCGCGGCAGTGCCCACCGCCCAGCCATTCCTCGATCATCGCCGCGGTACGCGCCGGCTTCTCGACGATGTCGCAGACCATCCAGTCGACGGTCTGCTTCGGTTTCCAGGTGAAGCCATCGACCATCAGGTGCTGGACCAGGCCGGTGTCCATCAGACTTTCCGCCATGGGCCCGTTGTCGATCGCGGTGACCAGCATGCCGCGACGCACCAGCTGGTAGGTCCAGCCACCCGGCGCGGCGCCGAGGTCGACCCCGGTCATGTCGTCGGACAGGCGCTGCGACCATTGCTCGCGCGGAATGAAATGGTGCCAGGCCTCTTCCAGCTTGAGGGTCGAACGGCTCGGCGCCTCGCGGGGGAACTTCAGGCGCGGGATGCCCATCGGCCACATCGCCGAGTTGTCGGCGTCGGCCAGGCCGAGGAACACCCGCCGTCCGCTGACGAAGGTCAGCAGCAGACGCGGTCCCGCGCCCTCCTGTTCCTTCAGCTTGCCAGCCTTGACCAGCGCCTTGCGCAGCGGCGCCTCGAACTTGCGGCAGAAGGTGGACAGCTCCTTGCCGTCGTTGCTGTCCATCACCTCCAGCCACAGGCTGCCGGCCAGCGGGTAATCGGCCAGGTGCTCCAGCAAGACGCTGATGCGGTCGCTTTCCGGCAGTTCGACGAAACTGCCGCGGGCCCACTGGCGGGGGAAGATCAATTGCTTGAAGCGCAGCGCGGTCATGATCCGCTCGGCGCCCTCGGCGTCGTTGCAGACGAACTCGGCGCAGGCACTCTGTGGCTTGGCCTTGGCATAACCGGCGACGCCGAGCAGTGCAGCCTGCTCGCTGATCTCGGAACAGACCTCGCCCTCGAAACCGGGCCGGCAATGCAGGAACAGGGTATTCATCAGTCACTCCAGAACGGTCGGCCAGCCATTCGCCCCGACCTTGACCGGGGACACGCCGCCCCGGTGGAAAATCGGCGAATGATAAAGGACTTTCGGAACCGGCGACATGCCCCGCCGGTCCAGTAAAGGGTCGGATTGGCCAAACGGGGCTAATCTGACCGTTCAGCCAGGTCCGTGCCGTGCGGACCGTGACAGCGGCGGTGCAACGGCGACCGCAGGCATGGCAGCCGTTCACCGACCCGGAAGGAGTTGGTCAATGTCCTCGCTCGACAGCCTGAAAACCCTCAAGACCCTGGCCGTGAACGGCCGTGAATACCATTACTACAGCCTGACCGAGGCCGCGCGAAGCCTCGGCGAGCTACGCCAGTTGCCGATGTCGCTCAAGGTGCTGCTGGAAAACCTGCTGCGCTGGGAAGATGGCGAGACCGTCAGCGGCGCCGACCTCCACGCCCTCGCCGACTGGCTGCGCGAACGCAGTTCCGACCGCGAGATCCAATACCGCCCGGCGCGGGTGCTGATGCAGGACTTCACCGGGGTGCCGGCGGTGGTCGACCTCGCCGCCATGCGCGCGGCCATGGCCAGGGCCGGCGGCGATCCGCAGCGGATCAACCCGCTGTCGCCGGTGGACCTGGTGATCGACCACTCGGTGATGGTCGACCGCTACGCCAGCCCCGCGGCCTTCGCCGAGAACGTCGACATCGAGATGCAGCGCAACGGCGAGCGCTACGCCTTCCTGCGCTGGGGCCAGAATGCCTTCGCCAACTTCCGCGTGGTGCCGCCGGGCACCGGCATCTGTCACCAGGTCAACCTCGAGTACCTGGGGCGCACCGTCTGGACCCGCGAGGAGGACGGGCGCACCTGGGCCTACCCGGACACCCTGGTCGGCACCGACTCGCACACCACCATGATCAACGGCCTCGGCGTGCTCGGCTGGGGCGTCGGCGGCATCGAGGCGGAGGCGGCCATGCTCGGCCAGCCGGTGTCGATGCTGATCCCGCAGGTGGTCGGCTTCAAGCTCACCGGCAAGCTGCGCGAAGGTATCACCGCCACCGACCTGGTGCTGACCGTCACGCAGATGCTGCGCAAGAAGGGGGTGGTGGGCAAGTTCGTCGAGTTCTACGGCGATGGCCTCGCCGACCTGCCCCTGGCCGACCGCGCCACCCTGGCCAACATGGCCCCGGAATACGGTGCGACCTGCGGGTTCTTCCCGGTGGACGAGGTGACCCTGGACTACCTGCGCCTGTCCGGGCGCCCGGCCGACAGCGTGGCGCTGGTCGAGGCCTACTGCAAGGCCCAGGGCCTGTGGCGCGAGCCCGGCCAGGAACCGCTGTTCAGCGACACCCTGGCGCTGGACATGGGCGACGTCCAGGCCAGCCTGGCCGGACCGAAACGCCCGCAGGACCGCGTCGCCCTGCCGGGGGTGAGCAAGGCCTTCGATGATTTCCTCGGCCTCAACGCACGCAAGGCCGGTGCCGAGGGCCATGGCGAGATCCGCTTCGACATGGACGGCCAGCAGCACAGCCTGAAAGATGGCGCGGTGGTCATCGCCGCCATCACCTCCTGCACCAACACCTCCAACCCCAGCGTGATGATGGCCGCCGGCCTGCTGGCGCAGAAGGCCGTGGAAAAAGGCCTGCAGCGCAAGCCCTGGGTGAAGAGTTCGCTGGCCCCCGGCTCCAAGGTGGTCACCGACTACTACAAGGCCGCCGGCCTGACCCGCTACCTCGATGAACTGGGCTTCGACCTGGTGGGCTATGGCTGCACCACCTGCATCGGCAACTCGGGACCGCTGGCCGAGCCGATCGAGACCGCCATCGCCAAGGCCGACCTGGTGGTGGCCTCGGTGCTGTCGGGCAACCGCAACTTCGAAGGCCGCGTGCACCCGCTGGTCAAGACCAACTGGCTGGCCTCGCCGCCGCTGGTGGTGGCCTATGCCCTGGCCGGCAACGTGCGCCTGGACCTGAGCCAGGACCCGCTGGGCAACGATCGCAACGGCCAGCCGGTGTACCTGCGCGACATCTGGCCGAGCCAGGAGGAAATCGCCGCCGCGGTGGCGCGGGTCGACACCGCGATGTTCCACAAGGAATACGCCGAGGTCTTCGCCGGCGACGCCCAGTGGCAGGCCATCGAGGTACCGCAGGCGGCCACCTATGTGTGGCAGGACGACTCCACCTATATCCAGCACCCGCCGTTCTTCGACGGCATTTCCGGCCCGCCGCCGCAGATCGCCGACGTCCACGGCGCACGCATCCTTGCCCTGCTGGGCGACTCGGTGACCACCGACCATATCTCTCCAGCGGGCAACATCAAGGCCGACAGCCCGGCCGGACGCTACCTGCGCGACAAGGGCGTGCAACCGCAGGACTTCAACTCCTACGGCTCGCGGCGCGGCAACCATGAAGTGATGATGCGCGGCACCTTCGCCAACATCCGCATCCGCAACGAGATGCTCGGCGGCGAGGAAGGCGGCAACACCCTGCACGTGCCCAGCGGCGACAAGCTGGCGATCTACGATGCGGCCATGCGCTACCGCGACGAAGGGACGCCGCTGGTGGTCATCGCCGGGCAGGAATACGGCACCGGCTCGAGCCGCGACTGGGCGGCCAAGGGCACCAACCTGCTGGGGGTCAAGGCGGTGCTGGCGGAGAGCTTCGAGCGCATCCACCGCTCCAACCTGGTGGGCATGGGCGTGCTGCCGCTGCAGTTCAGCGCCGGACAGGACCGCAAGCAGCTGCAACTGACGGGGCGCGAGACGATCGACCTCCTCGGCCTGAGCGGCGCCAGGATCGAACCGCACATGAGCCTGGACCTGCGCATCACCCGCGAGGACGGCCGGGTGGAGACCATTGCCGTGCTGTGCCGGATCGATACCCTGAACGAGGTCGAGTACTTCAAGGCCGGCGGCATCCTGCACTATGTGTTGCGGCAGATGATCGCCCGTTGACCTGACGGGCCTCATCGCCATCGTCGGCAAGCCGGCTTCCCTGTGGTCGACACCAAACCTGTGGGAGCTGGCTTGTCAGCGATGGGATCGAGCCGCTCGCACGTGCCCTGAGCACCCCCAACGCAGTCGAAGCCTGCAGGCCTCACCGCAAAGGACTCGACATGCGCACTCCCCGCTGGATCCTGCTGGCCCTGCTCGCCAGCGGCTATGCCCTGGCCCTGGGCCAGGGCAGCCTGACCCTCGCCAGCCTGCCCGCCTTCGCCCTGCTGCTGTCCAGCGCCTGGCTGGTACGCGCCGGGCACGCCCGCCGGTGGCGGATCCTCGGCCACGGCCTGTTCGTGCTGACCGCCGTGGCCCTCGCCCTGCACCGGCTGCCCGGCTTCGACAATGCCCGGGTCATCGACGCGGTACGCCTCAGCGCCGACGCCATCCCGTTCTCCCTGTCCCTCAACCTGGACAAGCCGCTGATCGGCTTCTGGCTGCTGCTGGCCTGTCCGTGGATCGTCATGATCCCCAGGCCGCGCCCGCGCATCGCCGCGCTGGCGGCGCTGCTGAGCGGGGTGACCTGCCTGGGCGCCGCCTGGCTGTCGGGCGTTGTCGACGGGGCGCTGAAATGGCCACCCCAGGCCTGGCTGTGGGCAGCCAACAACCTGCTGCTGGTCAGCCTGGTCGAGGAAGCGCTGTTTCGCGGCTATCTTCAGGGCGGCCTGCAACGCCTGCTGGCGCCATGGCCCCACGCCGACAACCTGGCCCTGGCACTGGCCGCGACGCTGTTCGGCCTGGCCCATGTCGGTGGCGGCTGGCCCTGGGTCGCGCTGGCGACGCTGGCCGGGGTCGGTTACGGGTTAGCCTGGCGCCATGGCGGACTGCCGGCGGCGGTGCTGGCGCATTTCGGGCTGAACCTCGCGCATTTCGCGTTGTTCACCTACCCGCTCAAGGCAATCCCATGAACCATCGGTCATTGACTGACTTATGTTGCGAAAATGTGAAAGAATGCGCGCAAATTTAGCGAACATGACGACTTCCCATAGCTCAGGCAACCCTGGCGACTATTGAGCAAGATCAATAAAACCCAAATATTCATTCAATAATTTCGTGTATCTGCCGATATCACACGAAAGCCTTGCGGATTGAACAGCTTATGCGTAACAACCAGCCGATTACCCAGAGAGAACGGACTTTCCCTGCCCAACAGCGGTTGATCTCGACTACCGATGCCAAGGGTGTCATCACCTACTGCAACGACGCGTTCATCGACATCAGCGGCTTTTCGCGCGACGAGCTGATGCGCGCGCCGCATAACCTGGTTCGCCACCCCGACGTACCGCCCGCGGTGTTCGCCCACATGTGGACGACCCTCAAGCAGGGCCTGCCATGGATGGGCATCGTCAAGAACCGTTGCAAGTCCGGCGACCATTACTGGGTCAACGCCTACGTCACGCCGATCTTCGAGAACAACCAGGTGGTCGGCTACGAGTCGGTCCGGGTCAAGCCGACCGCCGAGCAGGTACGCCGCGCCGAAGCCCTGTACAAGCGGATCAACGACGGCAAGTCGGCGATTCCACGCCGCGACAAGTGGCTGCCGGTGCTGCAGGACTGGCTGCCGTTCATCATGATCAGCCAGATCGGCTTCCTCATCGGCATCTGGCTGGGCCACTCCTGGGGCTTCGCCCTCGCCGCGGCACTCTCGGTACCGCTCGGCCTGCTCGGCCTGGGCTGGCAGCAACGCGGGCTCAAGCGCCTGCTGCGCCTGGCCGAGCAGACCACCTCCGACCCGCTGATCGCACAGATGTTCACCGACAGCCGCGGCGTCCAGGCGCGCCTGGAAATGGCCATGCTCAGCCAGGATGCACGCCTGAAGACCTGCCTGACCCGCCTGCAGGACACCGCCGAGCACCTCAACGAGCAGGCCCGTCAGTCCGACGCCCTGGCCCACAACAGCTCGTCCGGCCTGGAGCGCCAGCGCGTCGAGACCGAACAGGTCGCCGCCGCGGTCAACCAGATGGCCGCCACCACCCAGGAAGTGGCCAACCACGTGCAGCGCACCGCCGACGCCACCCAGGCGGCCAACCGCCTCACCGACCGCGGCCGTAGCATCGCCGGGGAAACCCGCGAGGCCATCCAGCGCCTGTCCACCGCCGTTGGCGAAACCGGCCAGACCGTCACCCAACTGGCGCGCGACAGCGACGAGATCGGTGGCGTGGTCGATGTGATCAAGGGCATCGCCGACCAGACCAACCTGCTGGCGCTCAACGCCGCCATCGAAGCGGCCCGTGCCGGCGAGATGGGTCGCGGCTTCGCCGTGGTCGCCGACGAGGTGCGTCAACTGGCGCAACGCACCAGCGAATCCACCGGGCAGATCCATGGCCTGATCGCCAAGCTGCAGCAGACCGCCAGCAATGCCGTGCAGACCATGGAAGCCGGGCATCGCCAGGCCGAGGAAGGCGTGCAACGGGTGATGGAAGCCGACCAGGCGCTGGTAGGCATCAGCGAAGCGGTGGCCAATATCACCGACATGGCGACCCAGATCGCCGCCGCCACCGAACAGCAGTCGTCGGTGGCCGAGGAGATCAGCCGCAACATCAGCACCATCGCCGCCCTGGCCGACCAGACCTCGGAGCAGGCGCAGCATTCGGCGCTGCTCAGTGAAGAACTGACCCACACGGCGACCACACAGTACTCGCTGGTGGAGCGCTTCAACCGCTGAAGCCGGCCGACAGAAACGCAAAAAGGCCCGGAAGAGCGATCTTCCGGGCCTTTTTTCGGGTCGCTTACCAGTCGAGGGTCAGGCGGCTTTCGAAGTAGCGCTCTTCTCCACTCAGCGGGTCCTCGAAACGCAGGCTCCTGGCCAGCAGCTTCAGCGGTTTCCCATGGTCATCCTCGCCCTGCAGCACCTGCGGATAGAACGGGTCGTTGCAGATCGGCGCCCCCAACGCCGCCATGTGCACGCGCAACTGATGGGTCTTGCCGGTCACCGGCGACAAGCCGTAGCGCCACAGCTCGCCGTTCTTCTCCAGCACATCGGCCAGGGTCTCGCTGTTGCTCGTCCCCGGTACTTCCTGCATGCGGAAAAACGGCTCGCCACTGGCCATCCGGCTCCTGTGCACCAGGGGGAAGTGCAGATCCGCCAGGGCCGGGGCGATGGCCTGGTACTGCTTGTCGATCCGGCGCGTCGGGAACAGTTGCTGATACAGCGAACGACTCTGCGGGTTGGCGGAAAACAGCACCAGCCCGGCGGTGTGCCGGTCGATGCGGTGCAGCGGTACCAGGTGGGGGTTGTCGAGGCGGCGGATCAGGCGCCGCAGCAGGGTCTGCTCGACGTACTCGCCGGTGGGCGTCACCGGCAGGAAGTGCGGCTTGTCCGCCACCACCAGGTGCTCGTCGACATGCAGGATGGTTTCCACGACCGGAATGGGCTTCTCGTTGGGCACTTCACGAAAATAGTGAATGCGCAGCCCCTGGCGATAGGGATGATCCACGGCGATCGGCTGCCCCTGGGCATCCAGTACCCGCCCGCGGGCAAAGCGATCGAGCCAGACTTCGCGGCCGATCGCCTTGAAATGCTCGCAAAGACACTCCAGCACGGTGGCCCAGTTGCCCGGCGGCAGGCAGACGGTACTGGCCTGATGCCGGGCCGGATCGAAGGAAAGGCTCATGCTGACACTCGCTACGGAAGGGCCGGACATTATCCGGCATGACCGTCGCCTCAGCCAGCCTGTACCGAAACACCCTCGCAGGCCGCCTTCAACCAGCGCAGCACATCCACCGCCTCCCAGCGCGTGGCGTCGTACAGCGCATAGGCCTGGCCGTCGTAGCCCACCACGTCCAGCGGCCGATGAAAGCCGGCCCGCTGGAACAATGCCTCGATCTCGGCGAAACAGGTGTTGAAGTGGACTTTGCCGAAAGGCGTGCGGTCGTCGGTGACCAGGCCGTCAAGCCGCAACTCGCGTACGGCCTCGCCCACCTCCTCGGCAGACATGCGATTGACGCTGGATTTCAATTGTTCGACGTTGACCATGATTCTCTCCGGGCAAGAAGCCGCCCGCCTCGCATACTGTATCGATATACAGCATAGGAGGCGGACGCCGTGGACGTCAATCGACGCGACGATTCATTGCAGGCCCGGCAGGTAGCCGGTGCCCTTGCGGATGGTCAGCACCTGGCGGCGCTGCCGGCGTTCGGCAAGCCCGAGATGGACCCAGCCGTCGAATTCGAGGATCAGCTGGTCGAAATCCACGTCGCTGTCGACGATGCGCTGCGCCAGCTGGCGCGGTGTCAGGCTGGTGACGATGAAGTCGGCGGCCAGTCCATGGACATGGGCGCTGGAGGATGAACCGCCGACCCGACGGTTCACCGCGGCGCTGCGATAGCCGCTGCTGACCAGCACCGGCAGGCCGACCAGGCTGCGCACCTGTTCGAGGGTTCGGCACAGCTCGACGAGATTGGCGATGGTCTTGCTGTCGGGGTTGTTGTCCAGGCCCTCGCGATTGGCGATCTGCGAGGCTGTCATTTCGGCGAGGGTGAAATGCGGGGTCAGAAACATCTGGGCCACTCCATTGGCTTGGTGATCCGGGGTTGCTGAAGGTCGTTCAGCGACCCCGGATTCTCCAATCACCACCGGTACGATGCATGTGCCCTTTCGCATCAAAATGTGAACCCGCCGCCTCAGCCGAGGAAAGCCACCACCTGGTCGGCATCGAACGGCCAGTTCAGTTCCGCCCCGCTGTCGCAGCGGCGCAGCACCGGGATACGCAGGCCATAGCGCTCGACCATGGCCTCGTCGTCGGCGATGTCCACCAGTTCCACCAGCAGGCCATGCTCGACCAGCGGCATGAGCAGCGCCTCGGCGACTTCACACAGATGGCAACCCAGGGTGCCGAACAATTGGCATTCAGGAAGCATGGAAAAATACCGATACGAAATAAACGAAGGGTCCATTCTAGGTCTGCCGGAAAACCTCGTCGAGGCGCGCCCGGCAAGACCGCCGATGCTTGACCTGGATCAAGGGTCGAGGACCGCGAGCGCTGTACTCTAGACGTTTTTTTGCTGTTTTTTACAGGGAGTGTGTGGTGTGTTCGCAAACCTGCTGATCATCCTGGCGTCGTCGCTGGTCGTCATCGCTGTCTTCCGGCGCCTGCAATTGCCGCCGGTGCTGGGCTACCTGTGCGTGGGACTGTTCGTCGGTCCCACGGCGCTGGACTGGGTGAACGAGAGCGAGGAACTGCCGGACCTGGCAGAAATGGGCGTGGTGTTCCTGCTGTTTTCCCTTGGCCTGGAATTCTCCCTGTCGAAGATGCTCGCCCTGCGCCGGGTGGTCTTCGGCCTCGGCAGCCTGCAAGTGGTGTGCACCGGCCTGGCGCTGGCCGGCGCGCTGGCCCTGCTGGGCATGCCCAGCACCGCGGCCCTGCTGCTGGGCGGCGGCCTGGCGCTGTCGTCCACCGCCATCGTGTCCAAGGAGCTGACCAGCCTGGGCGAGATCTTCAGCAGCCATGGGCAGAACGCCATCGGCGTGCTGCTGTTCCAGGACGTGGTCGCGGTCCTGCTGCTGACCCTGGTCCCGGTGTTCGCCGGCGAAACCAGCCAGGCCTGGTACTGGGCCCTGCCGCTGACCCTGGGCAAGACCGTGGTGCTGTTCGTCGGCCTGCTGCTGGCCAGCCGCTGGCTGCTGCCGCGGCTGTTCCATGAGGTCGCCCGCTCCCATTCGGCAGAGCTGTTCGTCCTGCTGGCGCTGGTGATCGTCCTGCTCACCGCCTGGCTGACCCACCTGCTCGGCCTGTCGCCGGCGCTGGGCGCGTTCCTCGCCGGCATGCTCCTCGGCGAGAGCAACTACCGGCACCAGATCGAAGCGGATATCCGCCCGTTCCGCGACATTCTGCTGGGCCTGTTCTTCGTGAGCATCGGCATGCTCATCGACCTGCACCTGTTCGCCAGCCACGGCCTGGAAATCCTCGGCCTGACCCTCGGCCTGCTGCTGCTCAAGGGCTGCGTGGTCGCGGCCCTGGTACGGGTGCGCGGCAGCGACGCGGAAACCGCCTGGCGCAGCGGCCTGGCCCTGGCCCAGGGCGGTGAATTCTGCTTCGCCCTGATGGCGCAGATGCAGCAGAGCAACCTGCTGCCGGCGGAACTGGGGCAATTGCTGCTGGCCGCGACCTTCTGCTCGATGCTGGTCACCCCCCTGCTCCTGCGCGCCGCGCCCGCCGTGGCCCTGCGCCTGCACCGCAAGCCCAACGAAGAGATCCACCTGGAGGAAATCGAGGCGCAAAGCGCCGCTGTGTCCGGTCACGTGATCATCTGTGGCTACGGCCGGGTCGGCCAGTCCATCGGCCGTTTCCTGCGCCGCGAGAACCTGCCGTTCATCGCCCTGGATGACGACCCGGTCCGGGTCCAGGAAGCCGCCGCCGGGGAGAACTGCGTGCACTACGGCGACTCGCGTCGCGGCGAACTGCTCGAAGCCATTGGCCTGGAGCGTTCACGGCTGCTGGTGGTGGCGGTGGACAACACCGAAGTGGCGATGAGCGTGCTCAAGGCCGCGCGCCAGCGCAACGGCCAGATCCCGATCCTGGTGCGTACCCGCGACGACAGCCTGCGTGACGAACTGCGCGCCGCCGGTGCCAGTGCGGTGGTGCCGGAAGTGCTGGAATCGAGCGTGATGCTGGCGTCCCACGCCCTGGTGATGCTCGGCGTACCCGAGGAACGGGTGCGCCGCACCGTGGAGGAGGTCCGCCAGAGCCGCTATCGCCTGCTGCAAGGCTTCTACCAGGGCGCACAGACCGAACTGGTGGACAGCGAAGGCCAGCCGAAGGTGCTGATGCACGCGGTGCAACTGCCCGCCACCGCCTTTGCCTGCGGGCGGCGCCTGGACGACCTGACCCTGGAGCAACTCGGCGTCGAACTGCAGGCGGTGCAGCGCAATGGCAACGAGCTGGCACTGAACACCGGCACCTGCCTGCATGCCGGTGATTCGGTACTGGTCTGCGGTCCGCTGGCGGCGATCAAGGCCTGCGAGGCACGCCTGCTGGGCGGCCGTTAGCGAGCTAGTCCTGGCTGGTAGCGCCGATCTTGTGGATCGACAGGTCGGCGCCGTAGTACTCCTGCTCCTGGCTCAGGCGCAGGCCGTGCACGCACTTGATGACGCCGTACACCAGGAAGCCGCCGGCCAGGGCCACCACCACCCCGGCCAGGCTGCCGATCAGCTGGCTGGCGAAACTCACCCCGCCGAGGCCGCCGAACAGCTGCTGGCCGAAGATGCCGCAGGCGATCCCGCCCCACACCCCGCACAGCCCGTGCAGCGGCCAGACACCCAGCACGTCGTCGATCTTCCAGCGGTTCTGGGTCGCGGTGAAGCACCAGACGAACAGCGCACCCGCCACCGCACCGGTGACCAACGCGCCAACCGGATGCATCAGGTCGGAGCCGGCGCAGATCGCCACCAGCCCAGCCAGCGGGCCGTTGTGCAGGAAGCCCGGGTCATTGCGTCCGACCAGCAGCGCGGCGACCGTGCCGCCGACCATGGCCATCAGCGAGTTGACCGCCACCAGGCCGCTGACCGCCGGCAAGGTCTGGGCGCTCATCACGTTGAAGCCGAACCAGCCGACGATGAGAATCCACGAGCCCAGGGCGAGGAAGGGAATGTTCGACGGCGCGAAGGCCACCAGGCGTCCCTCGCGGTAGCGGCCATGGCGCGGGCCGAGCAGCAGCACCGCCGCCAGCGCCAGCCAGCCGCCCATGGCGTGCACCACCACGGAGCCGGCGAAGTCGTGGAAGCCGGCGCCGAAGGTCGCGGCAAGCCACGCCTGCACTCCGAAGTTGCCATTCCAGACGATGCCTTCGAAGAACGGATAGACGAAGGCGACGATCAGCAAGGTCGCGCACAGTTGCGGGGCAAAGCGTGCACGCTCGGCGATCCCACCGGAAATGATCGCCGGGATCGCCGCGGCGAAGGTCAGCAGGAAGAAGAACTTCACCAGGCCGTAGCCATGCTCGGCGCCGAGGGTCGCGGCCGGGTGCAGGAAATGCGTGCCGTAGGACACCCAGTAACCGATGAAGAAGTAGGCCAGGGTCGAGACGGCGAAGTCGCTGAGGATCTTCGACAGCGCGTTGACCTGGTTCTTGTGGCGCACGGTGCCCACTTCGAGGAAGGCGAAACCGGCATGCATGGCCAGGACCATGACCGCGCCGAGAAGGATGAACAGGGTGTTGGAGCCCTGGATCAGGGAATCCACGGCACTTTGCAAATTTTCCATGAAGTCGGCAGACCTGCAGATCGGAAAAAGCACCAAAGCGGTTCGAGAGCCTTCCTTTGCGCACCAGACTGGATCAATCCAGTGCCCTTCCATGCGCGATAAACCGTAGCGAAGGTGATTTTTCCTGGGTTCGTCTTGATTTGGGTTATGGTTAAACGGCCGGCCAGACGGGCCAGCGCCCGGAAACGGCGCAGGCGCCAGGCCAGGCGCACCACAGCGAAGCAATTGCTGTACCAGCGCCATCGCACTGAACCTTCGGCGACACCCGGCACTCGAAAATTCAATTGCCAACCCTTCATGGAGAACCGTATGGCCAGCAAACAGGCACAGACCGCCCAGGAAATCCTCATGGCCGATTTCCAGACCCTGGTACGCGACACCGAGAAGCTCCTCGAACACACCGCCACCCTCGCCGGCGACCAGGCCGACGAACTTCGCGCACAGATCCACGACAGCCTGCTGCGTGCCCGGGAAACCCTGCAGCAGACCAACGACGACCTGCGCCAGCGCGGCCAGGCGGCGCTGACCGGTGCCGAGGACTACGTGCAGAACAACCCCTGGCAATCCATCGGCATCGCCGCCGGCGTGGGCTTCCTGGTCGGCCTGCTGGCCAGCCGCCGCTGAGGTCCGGGTATGGAAAACCAGACCCCCGGCTCGTCCTCCCGGCGCCTGGGCGCCGCGATCCTCGGCTTGCTCCACGGTCACGTGGAGCTGTTCGGCATCGAGTTGCAGGAGCAGAAGGCCCGTACCCTCAGCCTGCTGCTGTTCGCCGGGCTGGCCCTGGTGTTCGCCCTGCTCCTGCTGACCGCCCTGTCGGCGCTGCTGCTGGTGCTGCTGTGGGACACCTACCGCCTGGCCGGCATCATCGGCCTCTGCGTGTTCTATGGGGCCGCCGCGCTGTTCTGCGGCCTGCGCCTGAAAGCCGCGGTGCATGACGAGCAGTCGCCGTTCAGCGCCACCCTCGAGGAAATCGCCAAGGACCGGGAGCGCCTGTTGCCATGAGCCTGCCTGAACTGCCCAAGACCACCGACCGTCGCGAACTGCGCAAGGCCCTGGTGCGCCTGCGCCTGGAGATGCATCGCCAGGAAATCCGCAACGAAGCCGGCAATGCCTTGCAACCCCTGACCCGCCTGCGTGGCATGGGCGACAACCTGCACAGCACGCTGCAAGGCGGCCTGGGGATCAAACATGCGCCATTGTGGGGCATCGGCGCAGTGGTACTGCTCGGCTTCATCACCGGCAAAGGCGCACGCAGCGGCAACCTGGCCCGGCTGACCAAGCTGACCAGTAGCCTTTTGCCACTTATCCGCCTGTTCATGCAGCAGCCACCACGGCGCCCCTGAAGGAACTGGCGGCATTCTTGCAGAACGATGACCGGGCGGTCGTGCCGCCCTTCAGCGTCCAGAACAACAAGGAGTCGCCGTGTCCGACGAGCAACCGCTCGCCTGTTTCCAGCCATTCATCGACACCGCCACCGGCCGTATCGCTGGCGTCGAAGCCCTCGGGCGTCTGCGCCGCAACGACGGCCGGCTGCGTTCGGTGGGACCGCTGTTCAGCGATCCGCGCATCCCTTCCGCCGAGCTGCTGCGGCTCGACCGGACCCTGCGGGAACAGGCCTTCAAGCAGTTTCACAAGGCCCCGGAAGACTGGTTCCTGAGCCTCAACATTTCCCCGCGCTGGGTCAGCGAGCTGCCCCTGGGCGAGCCGCTGCCGAGCCTCACCCAACTGCGTCAGCAAGGCATCGACCCGCGCCGCGTGGTGTTCGAGATCACCGAGACCGGCGGCGACCGCGAGCGCCTGGCCATGGTGGTCAGGCAATACCGCGAGGCCGGTGCACGGGTCGCCATCGACGACTTCGGTGCCGGCTACTCGCAACTGGACCGGGTGCTGTCGCTGCAACCGGACATCCTCAAGCTGGACATGCGCCTGTTCCAGGCCGCGGCCCGCGGCGGACCGAGCAGCGAGGTGGTCAAGGCGCTGGCGCAGATGGCCGAGAAGACCGGCTGCTGGATCATCGCCGAAGGCGTGGAAACCGAGGCCGAGCTGAACTTCGCCCTGGAATGCGGGGCGCGCTACCTGCAAGGCTTTCTCTTCGCCGGCGCCGAGCCCGACTTCTTCCCGGCGCAGACCTTCACCGAACGCTTCGCCCGCCTGCGCGAGCAGTACGTGCAAGACAAGCTGGCGGAGCGGGCGCGGCTGATGCAGCGCCGCCAGCAACTGGTGGAACTGATGCCGCAGTTGCAAAAGTGGGTGCTGAGCAACGCGCCGCTGGAGAAACTGCCGGATCTCACGGCCTACCCCTGGCTGCTGCGCTTCTTCCTCTGCGACCCCCACGGCACGCAGGTGACCCCCAACCTGGAATGGCACCAGCAGCGCTGGCACGTCGACTCCAGCTACCTGGGCCACAACTGGTCGTGGCGACCTTACTTTCACCACCTGCTCGCCGAGGGCTGGACCGAACGCCGGCTGATCCTGTCGAGCACCTACCGCGACGCCACCAGCAACCAGTACTGCCTCACCGCCGGGCAGTTCTTCGACGGCGGACGCCGCCTGTTACTCATCGACGTCGACGCTGCCGGACTTTGAACTTGCGGTCGGGGGCCCGACACGGGAAGCTAGGCCTCTTGACCCCGCAATGGAGAAACGGCCTTGGACTGGCACACCCTGCTCACCCGCGAACGCCTCGGCAAGCCGCTGCACAGCTCGGAAGAACTGGGCCGCAGCCCGTTCCACAAGGACCACGACCGCATCATCTTCTCCGGTGCCTTCCGCCGCCTGGGACGCAAGACCCAGGTCCACCCGGTCACCAGCAACGACCACATCCACACCCGCCTGACCCACTCCCTGGAAGTCAGCTGCGTCGGCCGCTCGCTGGGCATGCGCGTCGGCGAGACCCTGCGCGAATGCCTGCCGGACTGGTGCGAGCCGAGCGACCTGGGCATGGTCGTGCAGTCGGCCTGCCTGGCCCACGACATCGGCAACCCGCCCTTCGGCCACTCCGGCGAAGACGCCATCCGCCACTGGTTCCAGCAGGCCGCCGGGCGCGGCTGGCTGGATGCCATGAGCGACGCCGAACGCGCCGACTTCCTCAACTTCGAGGGCAACGCCCAGGGCTTCCGCGTCCTCACGCAACTGGAATATCACCAGTTCGACGGCGGCACGCGGCTGACCTACGCCACCCTCGGCACCTACCTGAAGTATCCCTGGACCGCGCGCCACGCCGACTCGCTCGGCTACAAGAAGCACAAGTTCGGCTGCTACCAGAGCGAACTGCCGCTGCTCGAGCAGATCGCCCACAAGCTCGGCCTGCCGTTGCTCGACAACCAGCGCTGGGCACGGCACCCGCTGGTCTACCTGATGGAAGCGGCGGACGACATCTGCTATGCCCTGATCGACCTGGAAGACGGCCTGGAAATGGACCTGCTGGACTACGCCGAGGTGGAAGCCCTGCTGCTCGGCCTGGTCGGTGACGACCTGCCGGAAACCTACCGCCAGCTCGGCCCCGACGACTCGCGGCGGCGCAAACTGGCGATCCTGCGCGGCAAGGCCATCGAACACCTGACCAATGCCGCCGCGCGCGCCTTCGTCGAACAGCAGCCGGCGCTGCTGGCCGGCACCCTGCAGGGCGACCTGGTGGAACACATGCATGGCCCCGCCAAGCGCTGCGTGCTCCAGGCCAAGGACATCGCCCGGCGCAAGATCTTCCAGGACAAGCGCAAGACCCTGCACGAAATCGGCGCCTACACCACCCTGGAAATCCTCCTCAACTCGTTCTGCGGCGCCGCCCTCGAACAACACGGCGGGCGCACCCCGTCGTTCAAGCACCGGCGCATCCTCGACCTGCTCGGCAACAACGCCCCCGACCCGAGCGGTTCGCTGCACGCGGCCTTCCTGCGCATGATCGATTTCATCGCCGGGATGACCGACAGCTACGCCAGCGAGATGGCTCGGGAAATGACCGGTCGCTCCAGCCCGGTCTGACATCCGTGCCTCCCGGTCCAGCCCATGGACCGGGACAGCGGAGATGGCTGTTTGCCGGTATCTTCCGACAATAAAGTTCAAACTTCACAAATTGTTTTGTAGCCAAAAAGTAAATATGAAGTAGGAAAAATCCTATATTAAGGATCAATGCCACTCTATTTATGTGCATGCTTCCCAACTGGGCTATGGTGCGGTTTTACCTGAGTTCCTTTGGAAGATTGAGCATGCACTCTGTTTTTATTGTCGATGATCATCCGGTCATACGCCTGGCGCTGCGAATGATGCTGGAAAACGAAGGCTATCGGATCGCCGGCGAGTCCGATAACGGCGTCGACGCCATGCAGATGGTCCGCGAAAGCCCGCCGGACCTGATCATTCTCGATATCGGCATCCCCCGGCTGGATGGCCTGGAAGTGCTGTCGCGCTTCAATACCATGTCGCTGTCGCTGAAGATCCTCGTGCTCACTGCCCAGTCGCCGGCACTGTTCGCCATTCGCTGCATGCTCTCCGGGGCCTGTGGCTATGTGTGCAAACAGGAAGACCTGAGTGAATTGCTGAGTGCCATAAAAGCGGTTCTTTCCGGATATAACTATTTCCCCAGCCAGGCAATCAGCCTGCCCCGCCAGGCAGTTGAAACAGCTGAAGAAATAGATCGTTTCAAATCCGTCAACGATCGCGAGTTGATGGTGCTGCAACTTTTCGCCCAGGGCAGAAGCAACAAGGAAATTGCCGAAGGCATGTTCCTCAGCAACAAGACCGTCAGCACCTACAAGAAGCGCCTGATGCAGAAACTCAAGGTGCGCTCGCTGGTGGAACTGATCGAAATGGCCAAGCGCAACGAACTGGTATGAAGGCCGTCATGCTCAAGTCGCTGGCGCTGTTTCTCCTACTGGTCGCGGCCTGGTCGGGCAGCATGGCCGCCGATGAGGGCGTCGATGACCAGTTCAGCCTGTTCAGCCGCAGCACGCAGATTCCCCTGCGCATCTCCCTGACGCCGGCCCAGCAGGCCTGGATCCAGACCCACCGGGAACTGGTCCTGGGTACCTCGGCGCCGGACTACCCGCCCTTCGACATGACCGCCAGCGGCGACTACGAAGGCGTCACCGCCGACTATGCCGGCCTGCTCGGCGCCACCCTCGGCCTGCCGGTGAAGATCCGCCGCTTCGCCAGTCGCGACCAGGCCCTGCAGGCGCTGGTCAATGGCCAGATCGACCTGCTCGGCAGTGCCAACAGCTATGACATTGCCGTACCCGGCGTCGTGCTGTCGCAACCCTATGCCGAAGACCAGCCGGTGCTGGTGACCCGGGAAAACGAAACCCGTCCCCTCGACACCGGGCTCAACGGCCTGCGCCTGAGCATGATCGAGCACTACCTGCCGCTGGCGGAGGTCCGCGCCAGCTATCCCCATGCCAGCATCCGCACCTACGGTTCCTATCACAACGCCCTCAACGCCGTGGCCTTCGACCAGGCCGACGTGTTCCTCGGCGACACCCTGTCGACCCACTACCTGCTCAACCAGAGCCACCTGCAGAACCTGAAGATGGCCAACTTCGCCAAGCACGAGGCCATGGGCTTCGGCTTCGCCGTGCACCAGAGCAACCCGATCCTGCTGACCCTGGTCAACAAGACCCTGGAAGCCGTGACCAGCACCACCCGCGCCAGCATCTTCCAGCGCTGGAGCGCCGGCAGCAGCATCCTGCTCACCGACCGCAAGCTGCAACTGTCGCCGCGCGAAGAAGCCTGGCTGGCGAAGAATCCGGTGGTGCGGGTCACGGTGGACGAACATGCCGCGCCGCTGACCTTCTTCGACAAGTCCGGCAACCTGCGGGGCATCGCCGCCGACCTGCTGGAACTGATTCGCCTGCGCACCGGCCTGCATTTCGAGATCAAGCGCAGCAGCGGCATCAGCGACATGATCGAACAGCTCGAACATGACCACGCCGACCTGATCGCCGCCATCTCCTCCAGTCCGGAGCGGGAAAGCACGTTGATCATCAGTCGCCCCTATCTGGAAAACTCCTACGTCCTGGTCACCCGCGACAGCAAGGACGCCCCGCGCACCCTCGAGCAACTGCAAGGCCGACGCCTCGCGGTGACCCGCGGCAACCTGCTCAACGAGGGCATTCGCCAGCGCTATCCGAACATCCAGCTGGTCTCCACCGAAGACACCTCGGCGTCCGCCTCGCTCCTGGCCAATCGCCAGGTGGACGGCATGGTCATGGCCCTGATCAACGCCAACTTCAACCTGACCACCCAGCGCGACCTGGTGATCCGCTCCACGGTCAGCGACGTGCCCGCCACCTTCTCCCTGGCCAGCTCGCGCCACGACCCGGAACTCGCCTCGATCCTCGACAAGGCCCTGACCAGCATCGTCCCCGAGGAAATGGGCATCATCAACAGCCGCTGGCGCGGCTACAACGGTGGCTCCTATTCCTATTGGCAGACCCACCAGAGCAGCATCCTCAAGATCATTCTCAGCACCCTGGTCCTGCTGCTCCTGTCGCTGGCCTGGAACGCCTGGATGCGCCGCCAGATCAAGCAGCGCGAAGCGGTCGAGCGGGCGCTCAACGACCAGCTCGAATTCATGCGCGCGATGGTCAACGGCACGCCCCACCCCATTTATGTCCGCGACCGCCACGGCCTGCTGCAGACCTGCAACGAGAGCTACCTGCAAGCACTGGGGGTGGGCCTGCAGGACGTGCTGGGCAAGTCCATCCACGAGGCGCCGCTGGGCGGCAAGGACGACGCACGCCGCACCATCCAGGCCGACTACCTGCGGGTGATGAATGACGGTAATCCGCTGATCCTCGACCGCCCGATCGTCCTCAAGGGGGCCGAGCGGACCATCTACCACTGGATCCTGCCCTACCGCGATTCCCTCGGCGAGGTGAAAGGCATCATCGGCGGCTGGCTGGACATCAGCGAACGTCGCCAGTTGATCCAGGACCTGCGCCTGGCCAAGGAACAGGCGGACGCCGCCAGCCGCGCCAAGAGCACCTTCCTGGCCACCATGAGCCACGAGATCCGCACGCCGATGAACGCGCTGATCGGCATGCTCGAGCTGGCGCTCAAGCGCGCCGACAAGCCCGGCATGGACCGTACCGCACTGGAGGTCGCCTACCACTCGGCCCGCGACCTGCTGGCGCTGATCGGCGACATCCTCGACATCGCCCGCATCGAGTCGGGGCACCTCAACCTCAGCCCGGAGCGGGTCAACCCCGCGGAGCTGGTGGAGTCGGTGTTCCAGGTGTTCGACGGGCTGGCCCGGCAGAAGGGCCTGGAATTGCTCCTGACGGTGTCGCGCAGCGCTCACCGCGACGTGCTGCTCGATCCGCTACGGGTCAAGCAGATCCTCTCCAACCTGGTGAGCAATGCGATCAAGTTCACCACCTGGGGCCAGGTCAAGATCGACCTGGTGGTCTCCAGCCTGCCCGGCTCCGGCGACGGCAACCGCGACGACCTGCAACTGGAACTGTCGGTCAGCGATACCGGCATCGGCATCGCCGCCGAGGACCAGCAGCGCCTGTTCCAGCCCTTCGCGCAGATCCATCCCGACTCCCCGCAGGCACGCAGCGGCACCGGCCTGGGCCTGGTTATCAGCCGCAACCTGTGTGAAATGATGGGCGGCCAGCTGAGCCTGTTCAGCAAGCCGGGCGAAGGCACGCAGATCCGCGTCAGCCTGCCGCTGCGCAGCCTGTCGGCCAGCGGCGAACCCAAGCCGCGCGAACCCGCCCTGCTGATGCCCAGCGCCGACCTGCAGGTGCTGGTGGTGGACGACCACCCGGCCAACCTGCTGCTGGTCGGACAGCAACTGGAGTTTCTCGGCGTGCACTATCGCTGCGTGGACAACGGCCACCAGGGCCTGGACCTGTGGCAGAGCAGCCGCTTCGACGTGCTGATCGTCGACTGCAACATGCCCTGCATGGACGGCTATCAGTTCAGCCGCGCGGTGCGCGAACAGGAGCAGCGCCAGGAACGCCCGCGCTGCACCATCCTCGGCTATACCGCCAACGCCCAGCCGGAAGTCCGCGAACGCTGCCACCAGGCCGGCATGGACGGCTGCCTGCTCAAGCCCATCGGCCTGCACACCCTCGGCCAGCACCTGGCCGGGGTTCCCGCCAGCGAACCGCAGGCGGCCACCAATGGCCTGGCACTGCTCGATCTCACGGGCCTGGAGCCGATCATCGGCGACTGCCCGCTGGAACTGCGGCGCCTGCTGGAGACCCTGTTGCGCAGCAGCCCGGAAGACCAGCAGCGCCTGCAGGCCATCGACACCCATGGCAATCCGCTGTCGCTGAAGAACCTCGCCCACCAGATTCTCGGGGTCGCCCGCATCGTCCAGGCCCAAGAACTGATGGCAGCCTGCGAGCGGCTCGAGGAAGTCTGCGCGCGCTACGCCCCCGAGCCGGTGCTCAGGCGCCGCAAGCGGCAGGTGCTGTACCAGATGAGACGGGTCGACGAGACCCTGCGACAAACCCTGGCGAACCTGCCGGACGCAGACCAGGAAGGGAAGGAGTGAAAAGCAGCGCGGCAGCCCTTGGGCTGCCGCGTTGTGTCCATCAGGCCTTGTTGACCGGGTTTTCCGGGTACCAGGCATCCAGCAGCGGGCTGAGTTCGATCTTGGTCAGTTCGCTGCGGCCCTTGAGCCAGGCTTCGACGGTCGCGCGCTGTTCTTCGCTGACCGAGCCACGCTTGGCCAGGCAGACCAGACCGAAGTCTTCGCCGCCGACATAGTCCAGGCCATTGGCATCCATGGCTTCGGCCAGGAATGCGTCGAGGAAGGCGTCGATGGCTTCATCGCTCAGGTCTTCCTTGAACTCCAGGTTCAGCTCGAAGCCCAGTTCCTGGAATTCGTCTACACAGAGCTTTTTGCGCAGACGGCGGGAACGGTTGGTAGCCATGAAACAATCCTCTTGAGTATTAACGCGGCGCACTTTACCAGCTTCGCCGTCCGTCTGCCCGGGAAAACCCGACAAAACCGCCACGCGGGTGCGCAATCGCGACGCACGCCGGTGCGGGCTTGGGGCATAATGCGCGCTATCATTTTTTTCAGCCGGGGCCATCATCCTGTAAAGCCCCGTTTCATTTCCGCCTTCCTGCGCAGGGTTTTCAGTACTCATGACCCCATCCCTCCGTTCCCTGTTGTTCGCCGGCCTGCTCCTGCCACTCGCCCTGCCGGCCCATGCCGCTCCCGTCAACACCAGCCTGCCACCCAAGGTCCAGCAAGCCCTCAAGGGCAACAAGCTGGACGATTCGGCCCTGTCGCTGGTGATGATCCCGCTCAACGGGCCTGGCACCCCGACCATTTTCAACGCCGATGTCTCGGTCAACCCGGCCTCGACCATGAAGCTGGTGACCACCTACGCCGCCCTGGAAATGCTCGGCCCCACCTACCAGTGGAAAACCGAGTTCTACACCGACGGCACCCTGAGCAATGGCGTGCTCAACGGCAACCTGTACCTCAAGGGCGGCGGCGATCCCAAGCTCAACATGGAGAAGCTCTGGCTGCTGATGCGCGACCTGCGCGCCAACGGCGTGCAGACCGTCACCGGCGACCTGGTGCTCGACCGCAGCCACTTCATCCAGCCGCAACTGCCACAGTTCAACGACGACGGCGGCGACGAGAACAAACCGTTCCTGGTCAAGCCCGACTCGCTGCTGGTCAACCTCAAGGCGCTGCGCTTCGTCGCCCGCAACGACGGCGGCCGGGTGCTGGTGTCGGTGGAGCCGCCGATCGCCAGCATCCGCATCGACAACCAGGTCAAGGCCCTGCCGGGCAAGCAGTGCAGCAGCGAAGTGCGCTACAACCCGGTGGTCCAGGCCGATGGCGTCAGCGTCACGGTCACCGGGCAGCTCGGTGAAGGCTGCAACTCGCAGACCTACCTGTCGCTGCTCGACCACCAGACCTACGCCGCCGGTGCGGTACGGGCGATCTGGAACGAACTGGGCGGCACCATCCAGGGCCGCGACCGCGTCGAGGACGTGCCGAAGAGCGCGCGCCTCCTGGCCCGCGCCTTCTCCCCGGACCTGGTGGAGATCATCCGCGACATCAACAAGTACAGTAACAACACCATGGCCCAGCAGCTGTTCCTCAGCCTCGGCGCGCGCTACCGCACCGACGCCGATGGCGACGACGCCCGGGCCGCGCAGCGCGTGGTCCGCCAGTGGCTGGCGAAGAAAGGCATCACCGCCTCGCACCTGGTGATGGAGAACGGCTCCGGCCTGTCCCGTGCCGAGCGGGTCAGCGCCCGCGAGATGGCGACCCTGCTCCAGGCCGCCTGGAAGAGCCCCTACGCGGCCGAGTTCATCAGCTCGCTGCCGCTGACCGGGATGGACGGCACCATGCGCAAGCGCCTCAAGCGCACCGCCATGGCCGGCGAAGCGCACATCAAGACCGGCACCCTGAACACCGTGCGCGCCATCGCCGGCTTCAGCCGCGACAGCAACGGCACCACCTGGGCCGTCACCGCGATCCTCAACGATCCACGGCCATGGGGCGCCTCGGCGGTGCTCGACCAGGTCCTGCTGGACCTGTACAAGCAGCCGAAGGCCGCCGTCGCCAGCCAGCCTTGAAATCCGTGCGGTCAGTGGTCCTCATCGCTGGCAAGCCAGCGATAGGGCCCGCATGAGCGATGAAGATCAGGGCTGCTCGGCCTCGACCCGGTCGCGGCCACCCTGCTTGGCCGCGTAGACCCCGGAGTCGGCCCGCAACAACAAGGCATCAGCGCCCTCCCCGGGGCGCCAGCCGGCCACGCCGAAACTGGCGGTGACCCGGCCCACGCCGTCCACCGCCACGCTGCGCACGCCCTGCCACAACTCCAGTGCCAACGCGTGCGCCTGCTCGGCATTGCTGCCCGGACACAGCACCATGAACTCCTCGCCCCCCAGGCGACAGAACACGTCGGTACGCCGCAAGCGGTGACCGATGCGCTGGCACAGGCTCTGCAGGACGCGATCGCCCACGGCATGCCCGAACTGGTCGTTGATCTGCTTGAAGTGGTCGATGTCGAGCATGATCACCGCCAGGTCCTGGCCATCGCGCTGCGCCCGCTCCAGCTCGGCCTTGAGCCGCTCCTGGAAGTAGCGACGGTTATGGATGCCGGTCAGCGAGTCGGTCACCGACAGCGCGCGCAGTTCCTCCTCGACCCGCTTCAGATCGGAGATGTCCGTCAGATAGCCGTGCCACAGGGTGCCGCCATCGGCCAGCGGCTCCGGCGTCGCCTCGCCCCGCACCCAGCGCAAGCCGGCCATGGGCAGTTGCACACGGTACTCCTCGCGCCAGGGCGTGAGTTGCGCGGCGGACTCGCGAATGGAAAAGCGCACCCGGGCCAGGTCATCCGGGTGAATGCGCTCGAAGACGATAGTGGCGTCCTGGCGCAGCAGCGCCGGCTCCACTTCATAGATGTCGCGCAGGCCCTCGCTGGAATAGCTGAAGCAGGAGGTGCCGTCGGGATTCAGGCGGAACTGGTAGATACCGCCCGGTACCTGGGCAGTGAGCTTTTCCAGCAGGCGGTCGCGGGCTTCCAGGGCCTCGTGGACGCGCTTGCGCTCGGTGATGTCGATGCAGATCGCCAGGTGCCCGACCCACAGGCCGACCTCGTCGAGCACCGCGGTGACCAGCATGTTGGCCGGCAGCAGGCTGCCGTCCTTGCGCCGCAGGGTCCACTCGCCCGGCTCCTCGTCGACGTTCGGCACGCTGTCCACCAGCATCGCCTGGTTGCTGCTGATCTCGCGGCCGAAACGCAGGCTCATCAACCGCGCCCGCTCCTGCACCTCGTCGGGCAGCAGCAGGCGCTCCAGGGTCAGCTTGCCCACCGCCTCCTCGCTGCTGTAGCCCAGCATGCGCTCGGCACCGGCATTGAAGGTGCTGATCACGCCATGCAGGTCGGTGGCGATGATCGCCACCTGGGTCGCGGCGTCCAGCACGCTGCGCAACTGGTTGTGGGTATCGCGCAGGCTTTCCTCGCTGATGCGCAGCTCGGCGGTGCGCTGCTCGACCAGGGTCAGGGCGCGCTGGCGCTGGTTGAACAGGCTGAACAGCAGGGCACTGAGCAGCAGGCTGAGGAGGCCGCCGCCCACCATCACCGCCGCCGCCGAGGAACCGTTGTCCTGGAGGAATTCCTCGCTGGGGAACATGTTCAACTGATAGTCGCGGTCGGCCAGGTGCAGCACCTTGCGCACCGCCAGCGGCGAATCGGCCACCTCCGTGCCGGACTGGAACAGCGCCTCCGGACCGCCAGATGAAGACAGGTCGAGAATGCGCACCACCAGGTTGTCGTCCTCGGCGCTGGGCAGGCCGTCCGCCATCAGCTGGCGCATGCTCAGCACCGCCATGACGTAGCCCTTGGGCTCACCACCAAGCTGGCCGAGGGGGAACACCGGGGCGACCATCAGCATGCCGCGGGAATAGGCCGGCTCCACGCCGACCAGGTCCAGGGGAGCGGAAACCGCCATCGACGTCGGGGTGGTGGCTCGTTGCACGGCATCGCGGCGCAGCGGCTGCGACATCAGGTCGAAACCCAGGGGCGTCGGCAGGCGGCTGCGGCTCTGGGTGAACAACACCGGGTAGTAGAGGGGCTGTGGCGGCGACGGCTGAAGAATGCCGTCGTCGCCCAGTTCACGAATGCGGTAGTCGCCGCCCATCACCGCCCGCGCCCGCTCCTCGAACGCGGCACGTTGCCCGCCAGTGACCCGCGGCGCCCAGGAATAGGCCTGGGAACGGTGCAACAAGGGCCCCACGTAGCCATCGAACTCGTCGCGGGTGATGTCCTGGGAGTAGACGAAAAAACGCCGCAGGCCATCCAGACGTTGCATCTGGTCCTGCAGGCGTTCCTCGATGCGGCTGTAGCGTTCCTCGGCCAGCAGTTCGAAACGCTGGGCCAGTTGCTGGCGATAGAGGTCCCGCGCGGCCAGGGCCAGCAGTGCGCTCAGCAGGCCGCCAAGCGCCAGCGCGGCCAGCGCCACCAGCCAGGGGGACACTTCTTCGCTGATGAAGCCGAGCATCTTCGGGCGCAGGACAGGCTTGGTCATGGAACAGCACTCACAACGCCGGCCAGTAACGGCACTCAGGGCTCTCTTCAATAATAGCCAGTAGCCACAATGCCGGGAGCCAGGAATGCGTCATTTATTTCACCGTGCCTGGATGCGCCAGGCCCGGTGGATCCTGCTGTTGCGGGCGAAGTCCGGGTCCAGGGTGCTGGCGCTGATTTCCTCGATGGCATAGCGCTCCTGCAGGTTCTCGTCGAGCTGGAACTTGCGGAAGTTGTTGGAGAAATACAGCACGCCGCCCGGGGCCAGACGGGCAACCGCCAGGTCGAGCAGTTGCACGTGGTCGCGCTGGACGTCGAACACCCCCTCCATGCGCTTGGAATTGGAGAAGGTCGGCGGGTCGATGAAGATCAGCTCGAACTGCTCGCGGTTGCTTTCCAGCCAGGCCATCACGTCGCCCTGTTCCAGGCGGTTCTTGTCGGAATAGCCGTTGAGCGACAGGTTGCGCCGCGCCCAGTCCAGGTAGGTCTTCGACAGGTCGACGCTGGTGGTACTGCGGGCGCCACCCTTGGCCGCGTGCACGCTGGCCGTGGCGGTGTAGCAGAACAGGTTGAGGAAGCGCTTGCCGGCGGCTTCGCGCTGGATGCGCATGCGCATCGGCCGGTGGTCGAGGAACAGGCCGGTGTCCAGGTAGTCAGTGAGGTTGACCAGCAGCTTGACCCCACCCTCGCTGACTTCCATGAACTGCCCCTGGCTGTTCTGCCGCTCGTACTGGCGGGTGCCGCTCTGCCGCTCGCGACGCTTGACCACCACGCGGCTCTGGTCGACGCCCAGCGCCTGCGGGATCGCCGCCAGGGCATCGAACAGACGGGCCTGGGCCTTGTCCGGGTCGACCGAGCGTGGCGCGGCATATTCCTGCACGTGCACCCAGCCCTGGTAGAGATCGACGGCCAGAGCGTACTCAGGCATGTCGGCGTCATACAGGCGATAGCAGGTGATGTGCTCGCGCCTGGCCCACTTGCCCAGTTGCTTGAGGTTCTTCTGCAGGCGGTTGGCGAACATCTGCCCGCCTTCGCTCAGGCGTGCCGGCTCGGCAGCCGGGGCCTGACGCGGCTCGTCCGGGTTGCGCTCGGCGGAGCGCCGCTCGCCGGTGACGAACTGGTCCGGTTGCACCTTGATCAGCAGCAGCTTGCACGGCAGCGCGCCGTTCCAGAACGCGTACTGCTTGTGGCTGCGGATGCCCATGCGCTTGCCCAGGTCCGGGGCGCCGGTGAACACCGCCGCCTCCCAGCCGAGGCAGGCCTGGCGCAGGCGCTCGCCGAGGTTCTGGTAGAGGTACAGCAGGCTGGCTTCGTCGCCGAGGCGCTCGCCATAGGGCGGGTTGCTGATCACCAGGCCCTTCTGGTTCTGGTCCGGGCGCGGTTCGAAGGTGCCGACTTCGCCCTGGTAGATCTTCACCCAGTCGCTCAGGCCGGCCCGCTCGACGTTGTTGCGCCCCGGCTGGATCAGCCGCGGGTCGGCTTCATAGCCGCGAATCCACAGCGGTGGACGGGCCAGGCCGGCCTCGGCGCGGGCCTTGGCCTCGTCGTGGACCTTGCGCCACAGCGCCGGCACATGGCCGAGCCAGGAGGTGAAGCCCCAGCGCTCGCGCTTGAGGTTCGGCGCGATGTCCGCGGCGATCATCGCGGCTTCCACGAGGAAGGTACCGACGCCGCACATCGGGTCGGCCAGCGCCCCGCCTTCGGCGGCGATGCGCGGCCAGCCGGCACGGATCAGCACGGCGGCGGCGAGGTTTTCCTTGAGCGGCGCGGCGCCCTGCTGCAGGCGGTAGCCACGCTGGTGCAGGCTGTGGCCGGAGAGGTCGAGGGAGAGGATCGCCTCGCCCCGCTCCAGGCGCAGGTGCACGCGCAGGTCGGGATTCAGCTTGTCGATCGACGGCCGCTCGCCCTGGGCGTTGCGCAGCTTGTCGACGATGGCGTCCTTGACCTTGAGGGCGCCGAAATGGGTGTTGTCGATGCCCGAGCCATGGCCGCTGAACTCCACCGCCAGGGTGCCGGCGGCGTCCAGATGCTCCTGCCAGTCGACGTCGTGGACACCGTCATACAGGTCGTCGGCGTTCTTCATCGAGAAACGCTTGAGCACCAGCAGCACGCGGTTGGCCAGGCGCGACCAGAGGCACAGGCGGTAGGCGGTTTCCATGTCGGCCGAGCCGCGCAGCGCCGAGGTGTGCTCGCGCACGTCTTCCAGGCCGAGGCCGCGGGCCTCGTCGGCGAGCAGGCCTTCCAGGCCTTTGGGACAGGTGAGGTAGAGTTCGAAACGGTCCGACATGGGTCAATCCAGCCTTGTAGTGAAGGTACGAGCGCATCGCCCTTCGAAGTTTGCTCGGGTGCCTTCGAAGCACCCGAATGACACGAACCTGCGTGTCGGGCCACCCGACGCGTTCCTTCTGCGGATGGCAAAAAGGCTTTGATCGTCGAGCAGATGGAATAATTCTGTTGCTGCAGGTCACAAATGTGACCCTTCGTCGTTTTATCCGCCAGCGCCGGAAAATCTTCAGGACGATGGCGTTTTGCTGCAAAGGCCGGGTAACTCCTGATGATAGTTGGCTTTACCCGGGATCTCCTTCTGACGCAATTTTTTACTTATCCCTTCACCCATGGAAAGGTTACGTGCTTATGACAATTCGTTCGTTCACACGCCCCGCACCATTGGTTAGAACTCAACTCAGGTCGTGACCGCAACGGTACGACACTTCAGCTCGCCACGCCGGCAGCGAGCGCAACACCGGCAGAACGAATCTGCCCGGCCTCAAACGAGGCCGACGGGACATTACAGTCAACAAATGAGGGCAGTACCCTATGAGAAGACTTAAGCGTGATCCGTTGGAAAGAGCATTTTCACGTGGCTATCAATACGGAGTCACCGGCAAATCCCGCGAGCTTTGCCCCTTCACCCTCCCGTCCGTGCGCCAGGCATGGATCAATGGCTGGCGTGAAGGACGGGGCGACAACTGGGATGGCATGACCGGCACCGCTGGTATCCATAGACTCAACGAAGTTCACGCCGTTGGCTGATCGAGGAGCTTTGACCGAATAATCGTTTCACATGCGCGCCCTATCCGGGCGGCGGGCTGCGGCCCAGGGGGCCCCACAAGGGGCCCTTTTTTATGCCCGGGATTCAGCGCGCCGGCATGGCGGCGATGGCATCCACCGCCTCGCGGATCAACGCCGGCCCCTTGTAGATGAAGCCGGAATAGATCTGCACCAGGCTCGCCCCCGCAGCGATCTTCTCGGCGGCATGCCGGCCCTCGGTGATGCCACCGGCGGCGATGATCGGCATGCGGCCGGCCAGTTCGCCCGCGAGGATCTTCACCGTGTGGGTGCTCTTCTCGCGCACCGGCGCACCGGACAGGCCGCCCGCCTCGTCGGCATGCTGCAGGCCTTCGACGCCTTCGCGGCTGAGGGTGGTGTTGGTCGCGATCACCGCGTCCATGCCCGATTCCAGCAGCGCCGACGCCACCAGGGCGGTTTCCTCGTCGCTCATGTCCGGGGCGATCTTGATCGCCAGCGGCACGCGCTTGCCGTGGATCCCGGCCAGTTCCTCGCGGCGCACGGCCAGGGCATCGAGCAGTTGCTTGAGCGAGTCGCCGAACTGCAGGCTGCGCAGGCCCGGGGTGTTGGGCGAGCTGACGTTGACGGTGATGTAGCTGGCCTGGTCGTAGACCTTGTTCAGGCAGATCAGGTAGTCATCCACCGCGCGCTCGACCGGGGTATCGAAGTTCTTGCCGATGTTGATGCCCAGCACGCCCTTGTAGCTCGACGCCCGCACCCGCTGCAGCAGGTTGTCCACGCCAAGGTTGTTGAAGCCCATGCGGTTGATGATCGCCTCGGCTTCCGGCAGGCGGAACAGCCGCGGCTTCGGATTGCCCGGCTGCGGCCGCGGGGTCACGGTGCCGATCTCGACGAAGCCGAAGCCCAGTTGGCCGAAACCGTCGATGGCCGCGCCGTTCTTGTCCAGGCCCGCCGCCAGCCCGACCGGGTTGGCGAACTCCAGGCCCATGACGGTCACCGGCAGGCGCGCCGGAGCCTTGGTCAACAGTCCGTTGAGGCCCAGGCGGCCGCCGGCACCGATCAGGTCGAGCGACAGGTCGTGGGAGGTTTCCGGGGACAGTTTGAACAACAGCTGGCGGGCCAGGTTATACATGGGCGGGCTTGGCTCAAGATTTGGAGAGGTGGCGATTATAGCCACGCCAGGGTTTCGGCGACAGGGCCTTGGCATATGGGTTGCTTGGATCGACCCCACGAGGCCGGTGCCATCAACGCGCCCGCCAACGCTTTCCCTGCCGGGCGACTGCACTGCGATGACCGAACTTTCCTCCTCCCCCCTGGCCTGGCTGCACGGCAGCGATGCGCCGGAAAAGACCAGCCTGAACATCGGCTTCATGGCCCTGAGCGACTGCGCGCCCCTGGTGGTGGCCGCGACCCAGGGCTTTGCCCAACCCCACGGCCTGACCCTGAACCTCAGGCGGCAAAGCTCCTGGGCCGGTTTGCGCGACGGCCTGCTCAGCGGCGAGCTGGACGCCGCCCACTGCCTGTACGGCCTGAGCTACGCGGTGCACCTGGGCATCGGTGGCGTGGCGGCGACACCGATGGCGGTGCTGATGGGCCTGAACCACAACGGCCAGGGCATCAACCTCTCGCCGGCCCTGCAGGCCCAGGGCGTGACCAATCCCGAGGCACTGCAGCACCACGTGCACCAAAGCCGGTCAAAACTCACCTTCGCCCAGACCTTTCCCACCGGCACCCACGCCATGTGGCTGTACTACTGGCTCGCCAGCCAGGGCATCCACCCACTGCGCGACGTCGACAGCGTGGTGGTACCACCGGCGCAGATGCTCGCCCATCTGCGCGCCGGGCGCATCGACGGCTTCTGCGTCGGCGAGCCTTGGTCGGCGGATGCGGTGAACCAGGGCATGGGCTTCACCCTGGCCACCAGCCAGTCGATCTGGCCCGACCACCCGGAAAAGGTGCTGGGGACCACCCGTGCCTTCGTCGAGCAGTATCCCAACAGCGCGCGCGCCCTGGTGGCGACGGTGCTGGCGGCGAGCCGCTTCATCGAGGCCAGCCAGGAGAACCGCCGCGCCACCGCGCAACTGCTCAGCGCCCCCGACTACCTCGACACCGCGCTGGCGTCGATCGAGCCACGCATGCTCGGCGACTACGAGGACGGCCTGGGCAACCGCTGGCATGACCCTCACGGCCTCAGCCTGCACAACGCAGGCAAGGCCAACGTGCCGTACCTGTCCGATGGCATGTGGTTCATGACCCAGTTCCGCCGCTGGGGCCTGCTGCGCGAAGACCCGGACTACCTCGGGGTCGCGCGCCAGGTCCAGCAACTGGCCCTGTACCGCGATGCCGCCACCGGCCTGGGCATCGACTGCCCGCTGGAAGCCACGCGCAGCAGCCAACTGATCGACGGAACGGTCTGGGACGGCACGGATCCTCGCGGCTATGCCCGCGGCTTCCACCTGCACGCCTTGAGCGACGCCTGATCGGAGCGGCCCCATGTTACGAATCCTGTTGATCGACGACACCGAGAAGAAGGTCGGCCGCCTGCGTGTGGCGCTGGTGGAGGCCGGCTTCGAGGTGATCGAGGAATCCGGCCTGACCATCGACCTGCCGACGCGCGTCGAAACGGTGCGCCCGGACGTGATCCTGATCGATACCGAGTCACCCGGGCGCGATGTGATGGACCAGGTGGTCCTGGTCAGCCGCGATCTGCCACGGCCGATCGTGATGTTCACCGACGAGCACGATCCCGGGGTGATGCGCCAGGCGATCCAGGCCGGGGTCAGCGCCTACATCGTCGAGGGCATCCACGCCCGGCGCCTGCAGCCGATCCTCGACGTGGCCATGGCCCGCTTCGAGAGCGACCAGGCGCTCAAGGCCCAGCTCCAGGCCCGCGACCAGCAGTTGGCGGAGCGCAAGCGGATCGAGCTGGCCAAGGGCCTGTTGATGAAGATGAAGGCCTGCGACGAGGAGCAGGCCTACACCCTGATGCGCCGCCAGGCCATGAGCCGGCAGCAGAAGCTGATCCAGGTGGCGGAGCAGATCATCGCCATGAGCGAGATGCTGGGCTAGGCCCTGCCGGCGGTGAGGCCAGTACGGGCAACCCGAAAGGAACTGGCCCACCTCTTGCTAAGAATCCCCCGGTAGCCAACGGCGGTTGCCCCGAAAGCAAATCCGACAAAGACGTCGCTCTCCCCCTCGCATCACGCGAGCCGGGAAGCGGCGTCTTTTTTGTTTCAGCCCCCGTGAGGTGTCCCATGCACAACAGCTTCTGGAAGTCCGGGCATGTCCCGACCCTGTTCGCCGCGTTCCTGTATTTCGATCTGAGCTTCATGGTCTGGTACCTGCTCGGCCCGCTGGCCGTGCAGATCGCCGCCGACCTGCAACTGACCGCGCAACAACGCGGGCTGATGGTGGCCACGCCAATCCTGGCCGGCGCCGTGCTGCGCTTCGTCATGGGCGTGCTGGTGGACCGGCTGTCACCGAAGACCGCCGGACTGATCGGCCAGGTGATCGTCATCGTCGCGCTGTTCTGCGCCTGGAAGCTGGGCATCGACAGTTATCCACAGGCGCTGCTGCTGGGCGTATTCCTTGGCGTGGCCGGCGCATCCTTCGCCGTGTCGCTGCCGCTGGCCTCGCAGTGGTACCCGCCGCAGCACCAGGGCAAGGCCATGGGCATCGCCGGCGCCGGCAACTCCGGCACGGTGTTCGCCGCCCTGCTCGCCCCGGTACTGGCAGCGGCCTATGGCTGGAACAACGTGTTCGGCCTCGCCGTACTGCCGCTTCTGCTGACCCTGGCGCTGTTCGCCCTGCTCGCGCGCAATGCCCCGGAGCGGCCCAAACCCAAGGCCGTGGCCGACTACCTCAAGGCCCTCGGCGACCGCGACAGCTGGTGGTTCATGTTCTTCTACAGCGTCACCTTCGGCGGCTTCATCGGCCTGGCCAGCGCCCTGCCCGGCTATTTCAACGACCAGTACGGCCTCGACCCGGTCAAGGCCGGCTACTACACCGCCGCCTGCGTCTTCGCCGGCAGCCTGATGCGCCCGCTGGGCGGCGCCCTGGCCGATCGTTTCGGCGGCATCCGCACCCTGCTGGCGATGTACAGCGTGGCGGCGATCTGCATTGCCGCGGTGGGCTTCAACCTGCCCAGCTCGGTGGCGGCGCTGGGCCTGTTCGTCAGCGCCATGCTCGGCCTCGGCGCCGGCAACGGCGCGGTGTTCCAGCTGGTACCGCAGCGTTTCCGCCAGGAAATCGGGGTCATGACCGGCCTGATCGGCATGGCCGGTGGCATCGGCGGTTTTCTCCTGGCTGCCGGCCTCGGCACCATCAAGCAGTACAGCGGTGACTACCAGCTGGGCCTGTGGCTGTTCGCCAGTCTCGGCGTCCTCGCCTGGTTCGGCCTGCACGGCGTCAAGCGGCGCTGGCGCACCACCTGGGGCTCGGCAGCCGTGACCGCGGCACGGGTCTGATGAGCTTGCGCCTGAGCTTTGCCCAGGCCAGCGCCAGCGGGCCGCGGGAAGAGAACCAGGACGCCACGCGCCTGGTCGCCCCGGCGGCGGAGCTGGCGGCGAGCAAGGGCTACCTGTTCGCCCTCGCCGACGGGGTCAGCCAGTGCGCCGATGGTGGCCTGGCCGCCCGGGCCAGCCTGCAGGCGCTGGCCATGGACTACTACGCCACCCCACCGACCTGGGGCGTGGCCCAGTCGCTGGATCGCCTGCTGCTGGCACAGAACCGCTGGCTGCGCGCCAACGGCGGCGGCCAGCCGCTGCTCACCACCCTCAGCGCCCTGGTGCTGCGCGGCCCGCGCTTCACCCTGGCGCACGTCGGCGACTGCCGCGCCTATCGCTGGGAGGACGGACGGCTGCAGCGCATCAGCCAGGACCATGTCTGGGACCAGCCGGGCATGCAGCACGTGCTCAAGCGTGCCCTGGGTCTCGACGAGCACCTGCTGGTGGACTACCTGGAAGGTGACGTGCGCCGTGGGGAATGTTTCGTCCTGCTCAGCGACGGGATCTGGAGCGTGCTCGACGAGCGACAGATCGCCAGCGTGCTGCGGGAAACCCCGGACCTCGACGAAGCCGCCGACGTCCTCGTGCGCACGGCCCATCTGGCCGGCAGCCAGGACAACGCCAGCGCGGTGCTGGTACGGGTGGAGGAGCCCGGTGCCGCCAGCCTGGGCGATACCCTGTCCCGGCTGCAGCAATGGCCGCTGCCGCCGCCGCTGCGCCCGGGCCAGTTGTTCGAGGGCTGGCAGGTGGAGGCGCAACTGGGCCACAGCCAGCAATCCCTGTTGTACCGGGTGCGTGATGGCCAGCGGCAGGCCTGGCTGCTGAAAACCCTGCCACCCCGGCGCGAACAGGACGCCACGGCGCAACAGGGCCTGCTGATGGAGGAGTGGTTTCTGCGTCGGGTCGCCGCGCGCTGCTTTCCTGAAGTCCACGCCGGCAACCGGCGCCAGCACCTGTACTACCTGATGCGCGAATACACCGGCAGGACCCTGGCGCAGCAGGTCGAGCAACAGGGCGCATTGACGCTGCCGCAATGGCTGGATATCGCCCGGCAGAGCCTGCGCGCGGTGGGCCTGCTGCACCGGCGCAACATCCTCCATCGCGACATCAAGCCGGAGAACCTGCACCTGGGCGAAGACGGCCAGCTGCGCCTGCTGGATTTCGGCCTGGCCTACTGCCCCGGCCTCTCCGAGGATCGCGCCCACGAACTGCCCGGCACGCCGTCGTTCATCGCCCCGGAAGCCTTCCAGGGCGAGCCGCCTTCGCCAAGGCAGGATCTCTATGCCTTGGGCGTCACGCTGTTCTGGTTGCTCACCGGCAGTTATCCCTATGGCGAGGTCGAAGCCTTCCAGCGCCCGCGCTTCGGCAATCCGACCAGTGTCGCGCGGTCGCGGCCCGATATCCCCGAATGGCTGGAGCGCAACCTGGCCCGGGCGGTGGCGCGGGACGCGCACGAGCGCTTCGAGACCGCCGAGGAATGGCTGTTGCTGCTGGAACAGGGTGAACAGCAACCGGCGCCAGTGCGCCCGCGTCCGCTGCTGGAACGCGAACCACTGAAGGTCTGGCGCGGCATGGCCCTGCTCTCGCTGGTGCTCAACCTGCTTCTGCTGATCGCCCTGTTCAAGGGCTGAAAGACAAATCGCAGGCAAAGAAAAACCCGGCCGAGGCCGGGTTTTTCAGTAGTGCGTCAGACCAATTACTTGGCTTGAGCTTCTACTTGAGCTTCTACGCGACGGTTAACGGCGCGGCCAGCTTCAGTGGCGTTGTCGGCAACCGGACGGGACTCACCGTAGCCAACCGACTGAACGCGGTTCGACTCGACACCGTACTGCTGGGTCAGAACCTGCTTCACAGCCGCTGCACGACGCTCGGACAGCTTCTGGTTGTAGGCGTCGGTACCGACGGAGTCGGTGTGACCTTCAACGGTGGTGGTGGTTTGTGGGTACTGCTTCATGAAGTCAGCCAGGTTCTTGATGTCGCCGTAGCTGTTTGGCTTCACGACCGACTTGTCGAAGTCGAACTTGACGTCCAGCTCAACGCGAACGACTTCGGCAACAGCCGGGCAGCCGTCGGCGTCAACGGTAACGTTGGCCGGGGTGTCAGGGCACTTGTCGACGTTGTCGCAGACGCCGTCGTTGTCGCTGTCGGAGCAGACTTCGGCAACTGGAGCAGGTGCTGGAGCAGGAGCGGCCTTGGAGCCACCACCGAAGTTCAGGCCGATACCGACGCTAGGAGCCCACTCGGTGTCGCCCTGGTCGATGTTGTACTGAGCTTCGACGCCGGCACGGGCGTAGAAGTTGTCGGTGAAGTACAGCTTGGCACCAGCGCCCAGGTTGGCGAAGGTGGAGCCGTTACGACCACCGCGGCCGGTCTGGCCGATGCTCTGGTCGGAGAAACCAGCGGAGACGTATGGACGAACCAGGTCGCCTGGGTTGTTGAAGTGGTACAGAGCGTCCAGGGCGGTGTTCGAGCCCTTGATGTTCTTGCCATCTTCGCCACGAGCGTTGTGAACTTCGTCGTAGCCCAGACGCAGTTCGACGTCGTCGGTCAGGAAGTAACCGATCGAGCCACCGAACAGGTTGCCGTCGTTTTTGAAGTCGCGCTGACTGTCGAAGTATTCTTTCTTGTAGAAGCCTTCAACCTCAACCGCGCCTTGGCCTTGTGCCAGTGCGCCGAAAGAAGTTGCGGCAACAAGAGAACCAATGGCAAAGCCCAAGGTGTTTTTCAATTTCATCCGTTAAATCCCCATTTGGTGATTGTTAAGCAGTCCCCACCAATTTCTGGGGGACAACTCGACGGCAAGTTTAGCAGAACTCACCGAATCGTTAGAGAAAATTCCGTAGGACTAAGTTTCAATCTGTCCGGAAAATTTCTCGCGAAGCTTGTCCAGTGCGCGCTTGTAGCGCATTTTCGTGGCGCTCAAGCCCATGTGCATGATGTCGGCGATCTCCTGGAATTCCAGCTCTGCGACAAATCGCAGCACCAGGATTTCCCGATCGATGGGGTTCACATGAACCAGCCACCGATCCAGCCCGCCCTTCTCTTCCGGCTTCGGCGATTTCTCTTCTGAAGCTTCTTCCACCGGGTCGAGACTCAGGGCATCCATCAACCGTCGCTTGCGCCTTTCCTTGCGGTACTGGGTGATGCATTCGTTGTAGGTGATGCTGTAGAGCCAGGTCTTGAACTTGGATTTGCCCTCGAAGTTCTTCAGACCGTACAGCACCTTCAGCATCACCTCCTGACAGACATCATCGGCGTCTCGATCGTTCCCGAGATAGCGCGCGCACACGTTAAAAAGTGTGCGCTGGTAGCGCCGCATGAGCTCTTCATAGGCGCGGGTGACGTGAAATAGCTCCTCATGCGAACGCGCCACCAACTCCTCATCGGTGAGTTCGCGGGGGTCGTAACGCATGGGCAGCGGGGTGACTTTATTCAAAACAAATCAGGCCGACAGTCAGGTATTCGTCGCCGCTCGCCCGGGAGGGGCGATTTTGCGGCGGCATACATTAACAGGATTTGCCCGGTTAGCGGCTACTGACCCGCTGCTCCAGCAGAGTACGGTTGGACAGCGACACCAGATCGCCATCATCGGTCAGCACCACGGTCTTCACCGTACCGATCTCTTCGATCTGGCCTTCGACGTCGCCAATCCGCACTTCCTGACCGACCTGGTAAAGCTCGCGGACATAGATGCCGGCGATGATCTGCCCGGCGATTTCCCGGCTGCCGAGGCCCATGGCGAGGGCCACGGCCAGACCAACGGTAATCAGGCCGATGACGATCACATGGTTGAGCAGGTCGGTTTTCACCTCCAGTTGGCTGATCGCCACCGAGATGCTGATGATGATCACCAGGCCCTGGGCGATACGCCCGAGGCCCGCCGCGTATTCCAGGCCGATGCCCTCGGCGGCGCCACGCACCAGGCCGTTGGCGACCTGCGCCAGGAGCAGACCGCAGAGCAGCACCAGCGCGCCACCGAAGACCTTCGGCAAGTACAGGGCGAGCATGTCGAGGGTCGCCGACACCCGCTCAAGGCCGAGGGATTCGGCCGCGGAGACGAGGAAGACCAGGAGCACGAACCAGTAGACGATCTTGCCGATCAGGGTCGAGATCGGCACCTGGATGCCGACCCGGCTGAGCATCTTGGTCAGGCCGGTACCGCCCATCAGGCGATCCAGGCCCAGCTTGGCCAGCAACTTGGACAGCAGCGTGTCGAGCAGCTTGGCCACCACGAAGCCGAGCAGCACGACCACCAGGGCGCCAAACAGGTTGGGGATGAAGTTCGCGACTTTGGTCCACAACGCGGTCATCGCAGCGACCAGGCTCTGGGTCCAGAGATCAAGTTCCATATTCAATCGGCCTTATCAGCTTTGGAAGCGGTGCGGCGAACCGGCGCGACATGCGCCGAGCCATTGTTGATGGCGATCATCAGCGCCTGGCCCCAACGGCCAAGCAGGCTGAACATGTCGCCGGCGCCGACCTGGCGGTTGGCGGTTTTCAGGACACGCCCGAGGCAGGCATCGTCGTCCCGGTCCTGGCCGGAAGGCGATGCCTGGAGCATGTCTCGCAGGGATTGTTCAAAGGGATCGTGCATGGGCACCTCGCGCAATGTCAGTCAAAGACGAGGGGCTCGTGCCATGGGTCACATGAACAATTCGTACGGTGGGTCGGGATGAATTCAATGGTGCATGTTCCTCACTCCCCTGTGGGAGCTGGCTTGCCAGCGATTGCAGTAGTGGATTCACCATTGCGATCGCTGGCAAGCCAGCTCCCACAGTGACCGCGTTGTGCTTTTGATCTTGCATCGTGTCAGACCCAGCGCAGCCGTCGGAACAGCCACCACTGCCCCAAAGCCAGCCCCACCACCAGCAGGCTGGCATAAAGGAAGCCATACGGACTGGCAGACCCCGGAATCCCGCCGACATTGATCCCCAGCAACCCGGTGACGAAGCTCATCGGCAGGAAGATGCAGGTGATGATGCCGAAGCGGTACATGGTCCGGTTCATCCGCTCGTTGAGGCGGCGGTCCTCGCTTTCCAGCACCAGCGCCACCCGCTCGCGGGTCAGCTCCAGTTCTTCCAGGTAGCGGATCAGGCTGTTGTTCAGTTCGTTCCAGTAATCGGCGTCGTCCTCGACGAACCACGGCCACTTGTTGCGCGCCAGCTGTGCGTAGATTTCCCGCTGTGGCGCCAGAAAACGGCGTAGTCCGGCAGCGCGGCGGCGCATCTGCTGCAGGGCGCCGTGCTCCGGGGTATACCGTTCGTCGGCTTCGAGCTTTTCTTCCTCGTCGTCGACCAGTTCCGACAGGTCCGACACCACGGCCTGGATCTTGTCGGTCAGCAGTTGCGACAGGCTCAGCAACAACTCCGAGGCCGTGCGCGGACCGCGCCCCTCGTCCAGTTGCTGAAGCAGCTCGTCGGTGGCGCGCAAGGGTCGCAGGCGCAGGGAAATGACCCGGCGATCCTCGGCGAAGATGCGTACCGAGACCATGTCCTCGGGCTCGGCACCGGGATTCAGATTGACCCCGCGCAGGAACAGCAGCATCTGCGCATCGGGCAGCGGCAGCAGGCGTGGGCGAGTGTTTTCTTCCAGCAGCAGGTCGCAGGAGAATTCGTTCAGACCGCTGTCCTGGCGCAGCCAGGTCTGGGTCTGCGGGTGGCCGCGGTCCCAGTGCAGCCAGAGGCTTTCCTCCGGCTGCAGGACCAGGGCGTCGAGTTCAGTCCGAGCGATAGGACGCGCACCGCCCCTGCCATCGAGAACCAGGGCATGGACCAGCCCCCACTGCGCGTTGTCTTCCTCGAACATCCTTACTCCATTGTCCGCTCTACGGGATTACTCGGGCATCTGCAGCGGGCTCGGCGAGATGAGCACGCCGTTGTTGTCCGCATAGATGTATTGGCCCGGGTGGAACGTGACACCGGCGAAGGTCACCGCGACGTTGAGGTCGCCGATGCCGCGCTTGTCGGTCTTCATCGGGTGGCTGGCCAGGGCCTGCACGCCGACGTCGGTCTGTGCCAGGACATCGACGTCACGCACGCAACCATAGATCACCAGGCCTTCCCAGCCATTCTTCGCCGCCTTCTCGGCCAGCATGTCGCCCAGCAGCGCGCGCCGCAGCGAACCACCGCCATCGACCACCAGGACCTTGCCCTTGCCGTCGAGATCGACCTGCTCCTTGACCAGCGAGTTGTCCTCGAAGCACTTGATGGTGACGATCTCGCCGCCGAACGAATCGCGACCGCCGAAGTTGCTGAACATCGGCTCCAGCACCTGCACCAGCTCAGGGTAGGCGTCGCACAAATCGGGCGTTACGTAATGCATGGGAAACTCCTGTCAGTACCAAGATGATATGGATGTCGGAATTCACGATCACTGAAACGGACGAATTCTGGCAATACGGCTTTAGACCAGATTCAGGCTACAGGTCTATGCCGATGCGGTCACCCTCATAAGCCAGCCGGAACAGGTTCAACCCCGCACAACCCGGCTGCAAGGCCCGCCCGGAAGACAGGCTGAAGGTCATCCCGTGACGGGGACAACGCAACACATCCCCCTCCAGGGTCGCCCGGCCGAGTGGCGCGCCCTGGTGCGGGCAGCGGTCCTCGATCAGCACCGGGCGATTGTCCACCACCAGCAGCAGCAAGCCCTGGCCGTTGACCTGGAAGGTCTTGCGATAACCGTCATGCAGATTGATCAGACGCTCCAGGGCAACGAACATGGCAGGCGCTCGGCAACAAATAAATGACCAGAAATCCGAAAAACGTCACATCTTAGCCGCTAACCGGCTCCGGCGAAACGTCCGACGGCGCCGGTCGCTCGACCATCGCCAGCGGATCCCGCAACCAGCGCTCCACCAGCGGCCAGACCTGGGTCTGCGCCGGCTTGCTGACCAGCATATCCACATGACCGAAGTTGTCGAATCCGTCGGCCACACCGAGGCAGAGGAAACGCTTGTCGTCGCTGCCGATCTGCTCGAACAGCTTGCGGCAGGCCCACGCCGGATCCTGGAAATCGCCCGCGCCGGCCACCGTCAGCACCGGCACGCGCACCTCGGCCAGGCCGGCCCACCAGTCACGCTGCTTGTCGCCGAAACGGCCGAACAGACCGAACCAGCGCATGCTCTCGATGGCCAGGCCGATCGGCTCGTCCTCCGGGCCGCGCTTGAGCCGTGAGCCGGAAATATGCGGGAAGCGCTTGAGCAACAGGCGGCTGCCCCACTCCAGCGGCGGAATTTTCAGCGGCCAGTAGGTACGGCTGACCTGGGTGCCGAACAAGGCCACGCTGGCGATCAGTTCTTCATCCAGATAGCGGCCACCCAGCGCCGCGGCCAGGGTCGTGCCACCCAGCGAGTGGCCGATCCAGTGCGCCGCTTGCCCGGTCTGCTCGTGAACGAAGGCGGCGATGGCCGGCAGGTCGTAGCCGGCGTAGTCGGCGACGCGGTTGCGCGCGTAGTCGCGGTTGCGCGGCGACAGGCCATGGCCGCGCATTTCCGGAATCCACACATCGAACCCGGCCCGCGCCAGATGGGCGCCGAGGCCGACGCCCTTGGGCGAAAACCAGAAGCGCCGGTTGGAAAAACTGCCGTGCACCAGGATCACCGGCACGCCCCGTGCCGCCTCCTGGTCGGCCAGGCCCAGGCGGGTCAACGCCAGCTCGACGCTCGGGTCGGGGCTGTTGCCGGCCTTCAGGCGGTAGACGTCCTCGCTCAGGTCACCACAACGTTCGGCCCTGAGCAGGGCGACAGGAAATAGGTTGCTGCTGCTTTGCATAGGTTTCTTGCACGAAAAAGGGCGCGTCCACGCATTGGACACGCCCTGGATAAAAGCGTCGCGACGCCCGCCGTCCAAGGACGACGAGCGTCACGGGTCTAGCGCATCAGACCGCGTCCTGGCCTTCGGCGAGGAAGAACCAGGTCTCCAGCACCGAGTCCGGGTTCAGCGAGACGCTCTCGATGCCCTGCTCCATCAGCCACTTGGCCAGGTCCGGGTGGTCCGAAGGACCCTGGCCGCAGATGCCGATGTACTTGCCGGCCTTGTTGCAGGCCTGGATGGCATTGGCCAGCAGCTTCTTCACCGCCGGGTTCCGCTCGTCGAACAGGTGGGCGATGATCCCCGAGTCGCGGTCCAGGCCCAGGGTCAGCTGGGTCAGGTCGTTGGAGCCGATGGAGAAGCCGTCGAAGTACTCGAGGAACTCGTCGGCGAGGATCGCGTTGGACGGCAGCTCGCACATCATGATCACGCGCAGGCCGTTGACGCCGCGGCCCAGGCCGTTCTCGGCGAGCAGGTCGACCACCTGGCTAGCTTCGCCCAGGGTACGCACGAACGGCACCATGATCTCGACGTTGGTCAGGCCCATCTCGTTGCGCACGCGCTTCAGCGCACGGCATTCCAGCTCGAAGCAGTCACGGAACGACTCGCTGATGTAGCGCGACGCACCGCGGAAGCCCAGCATCGGGTTCTCTTCTTCCGGCTCGTACAGCTTGCCGCCGATCAGGTTGGCGTATTCGTTGGACTTGAAGTCCGACAGACGCACGATGACCTTCTTCGGCCAGAACGCCGCGGCCAGGGTGCTGATGCCCTCGACCAGCTTCTCGACGTAGAAGCCGACCGGGTCGTTGTAGCCGGCGATGCGCTTGTCGACGCTGTCCTTCAGTTCCTGCGGCAGGCCCGCGTAGTTCAGCAGCGCCTTGGGGTGCACGCCGATCATGCGGTTGATGATGAATTCCAGACGGGCCAGGCCCACGCCGGCGTTCGGCAGTTGGGCGAAGTCGAAGGCGCGGTCCGGGTTGCCGACGTTCATCATGATCTTGAACGGCAGCTCGGGCATGGCGTCCACCGAGTTCTGCTTGACGTCGAAGCCCAGCTCACCTTCGAAGATGAAGCCGGTATCGCCTTCGGCGCAGGACACGGTCACGCCCTGGCCATCCTTCAGCACCTGGGTGGCGTTGCCGCAACCGACCACCGCCGGAATGCCCAGCTCACGAGCAATGATCGCCGCGTGGCAGGTACGCCCGCCGCGGTTGGTGACGATGGCGCTGGCGCGCTTCATCACCGGTTCCCAGTCCGGGTCGGTCATGTCGGAGACCAGCACGTCGCCCGGCTGGACCTTGTCCATCTCGGAAACGTCGTGGATCACGCGAACCTTGCCGGCGCCGATGCGCTGGCCGATGGCACGGCCTTCCACCAGCACGGTGCCCTTTTCCTTCAGCAGGTAGCGCTCCATCACGTTGGCGCTGGCGCGGCTCTTCACCGTTTCAGGACGGGCCTGGACGATGTACAGCTGGCCGTCGTCGCCGTCCTTGGCCCACTCGATGTCCATCGGACGCTGGTAGTGCTTCTCGATGATCATCGCCTGCTTGGCCAGCTCGGCCACTTCGGCGTCGGTCAGGCAGAAACGCGCGCGATCGGCCTTGTCGACATCGACGGTCTTCACCGAACGGCCGGCCTTGGCTTCCTCGCCGTAGACCATCTTGATCGCCTTGCTGCCCAGGTTGCGGCGCAGGATCGCCGGACGACCGGCTTCGAGGGTGTTCTTGTGGACGTAGAACTCGTCCGGGTTCACCGCGCCTTGTACGACGGTTTCACCCAGACCGTAGGCGCCGGTGATGAAGACCACGTCGCGGAAGCCGGATTCGGTGTCCAGGGTGAACATCACGCCGGCCGTTCCGGTTTCCGAACGGACCATGCGCTGCACGCCGGCGGACAGGGCCACCAGCTTGTGGTCGAAGCCCTGGTGCACGCGGTAGGAAATGGCGCGGTCGTTGAACAGCGAGGCGAACACTTCCTTGGCCGCGCGGATCACGTTGTCCACGCCGCGGATGTTGAGGAAGGTTTCCTGCTGGCCGGCGAAGGACGCGTCCGGCAGGTCTTCGGCGGTGGCCGAGGAACGCACGGCCACGGCCATGTTGTCGTTGCCGTTGGCCATCTCGGCGAAGGCGGTGCGGATCTCGGCGTCGAGGCGCGCCGGGAATTCGGCTTCCATGACCCACTGACGGATCTGCGCGCCGGTCTTGGCCAGGGCGTTGACATCGTCCACGTCCAGCGCGTCGAGGGCCGCGTGGATCTTGTCGTTCAGGCCGCTCTGCTCGAGGAAATCACGGTACGCCTGAGCCGTAGTGGCAAAGCCGCCCGGTACCGAAACGCCGGCACCTGCGAGGTTACTGATCATCTCGCCCAGGGATGCGTTCTTGCCCCCCACATGCTCCACATCATGGACGCCGAGCTTATCGAGGGAAACTACGTACTCTACCAAGGTGATCTCTCCACTAACTGTATTGGAAAAGCTCAGGACGCCGGCGAATCCCCTGTGGGACTGGCCGGGCGCTTGTGGCCTGGACCTGGAAAATAAGTGAGAATGCCGACGATGTCGTAACGATGGCGTTCGGCAAACCGAACCTATCATATCCAAGAATCGTCACCAGCTTAAGGCCCATGGCGCAAATGAAACGATCTGCCTTCTTCATTTCCGACGGCACCGGCATCACGGCGGAGACCCTCGGACAGAGTCTTCTGGCTCAATTCGAGAACATTCCGTTCAACAAGTTCACCCGTCCCTACATCGACAGCGTTGACAAGGCGCGGGGCATGGTGCAACAGATCAACGCTGCGGCGGAGCGGGATGGGGTGCGGCCGATCATCTTTGACACCATCGTCAACCAGGACATTCGTGAGGTTTTGGCGACGTCGAATGGGTTCATGATCGATATTTTCTCCACGTTCCTGGCGCCGCTGGAGCAGGAGCTGACGGCCCATTCGTCGTATTCCGTGGGGAAATCGCACTCGATTGGCGGGAACTCCAATTATATGGAGCGGATTGAGGCGGTGAATTTTGCGCTGGACAATGATGATGGGGCGCGGACGCATTACTACGACAAGGCGGACCTGATTCTGGTGGGGGTTTCGCGGTGTGGGAAGACGCCGACTTGTCTGTACATGGCTATGCAGTTTGGGATTCGGGCGGCGAATTATCCGCTGACTGAAGATGATATGGAGCGGCTGCAGTTGCCGGCGGCGCTGAAAAACCATCAGCACAAGCTGTTCGGTCTGACAATCGACCCAGACCGCCTGACCGCGATTCGTCACGAACGCAAGCCAAACAGCCGATACGCCAGCTTCGCCCAGTGCGAATTTGAAGTGCGCGAAGTGGAGAACCTGTTCCGTCGCGAGAACATTCCACACATCAACTCCACGCATTTTTCGGTGGAGGAGATTTCGGCGAAGATTTTGGTGGAGAAAGGGGTGGAGCGGCGGTTTAAGTGACGCAGTAGCGTTGTTTTAAGAAGAGCGCGGCTTACTTTTGAAGGGCCGCGCAACGCCCCCAAGGAAACTCTGAAGAGGACTTCCATATTTGGCAGAATGCCTATCTCAACCGCCGAGACGCCTGATGAAGCAGATGACCTTCGCTGATGCCGAGTACGCCGGCAAGCGTAAGCAGATCCGCAAAGAGCTGTTCCTGATCGAGATGGATCAGGTGGTGCCGTGGAAAGGCTTGATCGCCCTGATCGAGCCACATTATCCAAAGGGTGAAGACGGTCGCCCGACCTATCCGTTGATGGCGATGCTGCGCGTACATCTGCTGCAGAACTGGTTTGGCTACAGCGATCCGGCAACGGAAGAGGCGCTGTATGAAACAACGATCCTGCGCCAGTTTTCCGGACTGAGCCCGGAACGAATCCCGGACGAAACCACCACTCTCAACTTCCGACGTCTACTGGAAACGCGTGAGTTGGCGGGCGGTA
>Ga0206117_100261_pt1 | contig 73167 bp, 64 predicted proteins | sample 3A5Ametagenome_FD_177997 | JGI IMG/M metagenome (GOLD analysis project Ga0206117, IMG submission 177997) | Enriched microbial communities from leaf-cutter ant dump, University of Wisconsin, Madison, United States - 3A5A | ecosystem: Environmental > Terrestrial > Nest > Insects nest > Nest dump... | reverse complement strand
ATGGAAATGCATCCCTGACCGATGCCGGAGGCGGATCGTCGGATCCGCCTCCGCCCGTCCCGGAACCCATCGTCATGTCGCCAGTCGTTCGTCTGCTGATCAAGCGGATCGCCACGTCGTTCGTCGTACTCGTCGGCGTCTCGCTTCTGATCTTCACCATCGCCCGCGTCATTCCGGGCGACCCCGCCCGCATCGCCCTCGGTCCGAACGCCTCCGCCGAGGCGGTGGAGGCCCTGCGCGACAAACTGCACCTCAACGAGGCCTTCGTGGTGCAGTACGGCTACTTCATCGCGGATCTGGCGCGCGGCGATCTCGGCCAGTCGCTCTACTCCAACCGCCCCGTCACTGCCGATATCGCCGCCTACCTGCCGGCGACGCTGGAACTGGTGTTCTTCGCCGGCACGACGATGATCCTGATCGGCGTGCCGCTCGGCATGCTCGCGGCCCGCTATCGCGACCGGCCGCTCGATCACGGCATCCGCCTGTTCACCATGCTCGGGGTGTCGGCGCCCGATTTCGTCTGGGCGGTGATCCTGATGCTGATCTTCGCCTACTTCCTGCCGATCTTCCCAATCGCCGGGCGAATTTCCGACAGCTTCGCCGTACCGTCGGTCACCGGCTTTCTGACGATCGACAGCCTGATCGCCGGCGATTTCGCCGCCTTCGGTAACGTCCTGTGGCATCTGGCGCTGCCCGCCTTCGCGCTGTCCTTTGCAGGCATCGGCCAGTCGGCACGCCTCACCCGCGCCAACATGGTCGAAACCTACCGCAAGCCCTTCATCGAAATGGCGATGGCCTTCGGCTTCCCGCAAGGGCGGATTTCCCGCCGGTTCGCCTTCAAGCCGTCGATGATCCCGTCGCTGACGGTGATCGGCCTCGACCTCGCATCCATGCTGGGCAACGCCTTCCTGGTCGAGCAGATCTTCGCCTGGCCGGGTCTGTCGCGCTACGGCGTGGCGGTCATCCTGCGCAAGGATCTCAACGCCATCGTCGGCACCGTGCTGATCATTTCGGCCATGTTCCTGATCGTCAACATCGTGGTCGATCTCCTGGTGGCGCTGATCAACCCGCGCATCCGCCTGTCCCAGAGGTCGTCATGAAGCGAGCGCTCTTCATCCTCCTGCGCAATCCGCTGTCCGTGCTCGGCCTGACGCTGGTGGCGCTCGTCGTGCTGGCGGCCGTCTTCGCCGACTACGTGGCGCCGTTTCCCGATCACAAAGGCGCCGTCGTCGACTTTCTCAACTTCAACAAGCCGCCGGAGTGGCCCTATCTGTTCGGCACCGATCTGGTCGGCCGCGACATCTTCAGCCGCATCCTGTTCGCCTACCGCATCTCGCTGACCCTTGGCGTCGTGGTGCTGGCGCTGGCCGTGCCGGTGGGCGTCACCGTGGGGCTCATTGCCGGCTACATCGGCGGACGGACCGAGTTCGTGCTGATGCGGCTCACCGACGTCTTCCTGTCCATTCCGCCCTTGGTGCTGGCGATGTCGATGATGGGCCTGCTGGAGCCGTCGCTGACCAACGGCATGATGGCGGTCACCGTCATGTGGTGGCCCTGGTATGCCCGCCTCGTCTACAACCTGACTCGATCTGAGCGCGAGGAGGGTTACGTGCTCGCCGCCGAGGTGATCGGTGCCTCGCGGCTGCATGTCATGTTCCGCGAAATCCTGCCGAACTGCGTGCCGTCGATCCTGACCAAGATGACGATCGACTTCGGCTTCGTCATCCTGATCGCCTCGTCGCTGTCCTTCCTGGGCCTCGGCGTGCAGCCGCCGACCCCGGACCTCGGATCGATGGTGGCCGAAGGCGCCAAGTACCTGCCCGACAGCTGGTGGCTGACGGTCTTTCCGGGCCTGGCCATCCTGGTGGTGGTGTTCGGCTTCAACCTGATCGGCGATGCCCTGCGCGAAATCCTGGGGGTCGAGCAATGATCGCGCCCACGCTCGCCATCGACGACCTCCGGCTCGGCTTCCGGGGCTGGGCCGGCACGGTGGAGGTGCTGCACGGCATCTCGCTGCATATCGCCAAGGGCGAGCGCGTCGCGCTGGTCGGCGAAAGCGGGTCCGGCAAGTCGGTCACCGCGCGGCTTGTGCTGGGCCTCGTGCAGGAACTGCGCGGCGCCCGGTTCTCCGGGCGAATGGCCTTCGAGGGGCGCGACCTCGGCGCGCTGTCGCGCCGCGAACGCGAGGCGCTCAGGGGCGACCGCATCTCGATGATCTTCCAGGATCCGACGTCGTCCCTCAATCCGGTCTACACCATCGACACCCTGTTTCACGAGGTGCTGCGGCGCGGCAATCCGGGCATCGGCGCGGCCGAGGCGCGGGAAAAGGCGATCGCGGCGCTCGCCGACGTTGCCATAGCCGATCCCGACCGGGTCCTGCGGTCCTATGCGTTCCAGCTGTCGGGCGGCATGAACCAGCGCGTGCTGATCGCCATGGCGCTCGCCAACAATCCTGCCCTGCTGCTCGCCGACGAACCCGGCACGGCTCTCGACGTCACGGTGCAGGCCCAGACGCTGGCTCTGATGCAGTCCCTGGTGGCCCGACACGGCACGTCCATGCTGTTCATCTCGCACAACCTCGGCGTCGTCCGCGAGTTCGCCGACCGCGTCTATGTCATCTACAAGGGCCGCATCGTCGAGCAGGGGCCGACCGAAGGGCTGTTCGATAACCCGCTCCATCCCTACACGCGGGCACTGATGGCCGCCGTTCCCCGCATCACCGGCGAGGGCATACCGGAAATCGACGAGGAGCAGACCGGCTTCTACGACCCGCTCGTCGCCCATCCCGGCTACTCGGAAGCGGAGCTCAGGCCATGAAGCCTCTTCTTCAGGTGTTCGAGGTCAGCAAGACGTTCGATGCCGGCGGCAAACCCGTGCGGGCACTCGACGGCGTTTCCTTCAGCGTGTTCGCCGGCGAGTGCCTCGCCATCGTCGGCGAAAGCGGCTCGGGCAAGAGCACCATCGCCAACATCGTGCTCGGCATCTACCAGCCGACCTCGGGCGCGCTGCTGTTCCAGGACAAGGAACTGCCCGACGTCCGGCCGCTGGCCCTCAAGCAGGCGATCCAGCTCGTCCAGCAGAACCCGCTGTCGTCGCTCAATCCGCGCCGCAGCGTCGGGGCGTCGATCCGCCTCGCCCTCGACGTCCACGGCATCGGCGACCGCGCCGGGCGCAAGGCGCGGGTCGGCGAACTTCTGGAAGAGGTCGGGCTGCCGGCCGATTATGCCAGCCGTTCGCCCGCCGCACTGTCCGGTGGCCAGCGCCAGCGCGTCGCCATCGCCCGGGCGCTCGCCTGCCGGTCGGAGTTGCTGGTGCTCGACGAGCCGACCTCGGCCCTCGACGTGCTGGTTCAGGCCCGCGTGCTGAAGCTTCTGGCTGACATTCGCGAGGCCCGCCGGCTGACCTACATCTTCATCACCCACGATCTCGCCGTGGTGCGCAACATCGCCGACCGCGTCGCGGTGTTCGAGAAAGGGCGGCTGGTCGAAATCGCACCGACCGCCGAGCTGTTCGCCAACCCCACGCATCCCTATACCCGCCGCCTGATCTCGGCGGTTCCCGTGACCAGCCGGCGCGAAGCGGAATTGCGCGACCGGCTTCAGGAGCCTCTCGATGCCGACCTTTGACCACGACGCCTTCCTTGCCCGCCTCGCCGAGCCGGGCAACCAGCCACACGCGGCCTTCGAGGCTCTGAAGGACCTGGTGGTCGAGCAGGTCGGCGCCAAGCTGTTCACCGTCACCACGGTCGAGACGGGCACCATGCATTCGGAGCGCCTCTACTCCAACATGCCCGACGCCTATCCGGTCTATGGCCTCAAGCCCTACGAGGAAAACGACTGGACCGACGTCGTGCTGCGTGACAAGCGCACCTTCGTCGCCAACACGATCGGCGACATCGCCAAGGTGTTCTTCGACAGCGAGCTGATCCAGTCGCTGGGCTGCGAATCCTGCATCAACGTGCCGCTCGTCGTCGACGGTCGGGTGATCGGCACGCTCAACTGCCTGCACGACGCCGGCTACTACACGCCGGACCGGATCGCCGCCGCCGAGGCGCTGAAGCTGGCCGGCACGGTCTGCGTCCTGTTCAACTCCACGCTCAAGGCCGAGGAGGCCGCCCATGTCTGAGAAAACCTTGCGCGTTGCCACCGACGTCGGCGGTACCTTCACCGACCTCGTGGCCTTCGAGACCGATATCGCAAGCGGACGGTCGCGCATCGTCACCGCCAAGACCGACACGACGCCGCCGAACTTCGAGGCGGGCGTGCTCAACGTATTGGCCAAGGGCGGTATCGATCCGGCGGCGGTCGACTTCCTTGCCCACGGCACCACCGTGGTGATCAACGCGCTGACCGAACGCAAGGGCGGCAAAGTCGGCCTCGTCACCACGCTCGGCTTTCGCGACAGCCTGGAAATCGCCCGTGGCAACCGGCCGGATTTCTTCAACCTCTACTACAAGAAGCCGCCAGTGTTCGTGCCGCGCCACCTGCGCCGCGAACTGCCCGGCCGCATGACCTACAAGGGCGTCGAGACCGAGCCGCTCGACCTCGCGCCGCTGGCCGCCATCGTCGCCGACTTCAAGGCCGAGGGCGTCGAGGCGGTGGCCATCTGCTTCCTGCATTCCTACGCCAATCCGGCTCACGAGCAGGCGGCGCAGGCTGAGATCGCTCGGCTGTGGCCGGAGGTGGCCACAGTGTCCTCGCACCAGATCAGCCGCGAGTGGCGCGAGTACGAGCGCACCAGCACGGCCGTGATGTCGGCCTACGTTCAGCCCACTGCCGAGCGTTATCTGAAGCGGCTGGCGTCCGGCCTCGGGGAGCGCGGTTTCGGCGGCAGCCTTTACGTCATGCAGTCGAACTGCGGCGTCGACACGCTCGACAGCGTGTCGCGCATTCCGATCACCATGGTCGAATCCGGTCCGGCTTCGGGCTTCTGGGGCGCCGCCGAACTCGGCAAGCTGATCGGCGAGCCGAATGTGCTGGCCCTCGACATCGGCGGCACCACCGCCAAGTGCTCGCTGATCGAGGACGGCAAGGTCCGGATCATGACCGACTACTGGATCGAGAAGAGCCGCACGTCCGCCGGCTACCCGATCATGGTGCCGGTGGTCGACCTCGTCGAGATCGGCAATGGCGGCGGCTCGATCGCCTGGGTCGACGATTTCGGCAAGCTGCACGTCGGGCCGCAGTCGGCCGGCGCCCAGCCCGGGCCGGCCGCCTACGGGCGCGGCGGCACCAGCGCCACCACCACCGACGCCAACCTTTGGCTCGGTCGCATCAACCGCGACTATTTCTGTGGCGGAGCGGTGACGGCCGACATGGGCGCGGCCAGCCTTGCCATGGTCGAGCTCGGCACCAAGTTGGGCGTTTCGGCTGACGAGGCGGCACGCGGCATCATCCGCATCGCCAACAACAACATGGTTAACGCCTTGAAGCTGGTGTCGCTCAACCGGGGCTTCGACCCGCGCGACTTCACGCTGGTCGCCTTCGGTGGTGGTGGCGCCATGCACGCGGTGGCGCTCGGCAGCGAACTCGGTGTCCGGAAGGTGGTCATTCCGGCCGGCGCTTCGGTGTTCTCCGCCTGGGGCATGATGATGTCGGACCTCCGGCGCGACTATTTCGTCACCCACCTCGCCGACCTCGGGCCGGGCGCGGCCGCCGAGATCGAGGCACTGTTCAAGGAGGCGGAAGGCACGGCACTCGCGCAGTTCGCAAGCGAGGGCATCGCGGCCGACAAGGTCAGCTTCCTGCGTTATGGCAAGTTCCGCTATCAGAATCAGGAGCATACCACCGAGGTGCTGATCGACGGCGGTGCGGTATCCGACGCGCGGCTCGGCGAGATCGAGGCCGCCTTCCACGAGGCTTACAAGCGCGAATACACCTATCGCCTCGATGCGCCCGTCGAGTTGGTCGGCATCCACATCGTCGCCTCGGCCGAGGTCGGCAAGCTGACCATGGAGGCGCGACCGCTGTCGAACGCTCCGGCGGCCAGCGCTCTCAAGGGCCGGCGCGCGGTCGACTATGCGCTCGAGGGCGTACATCAGGCGGCCATCTACGACGGCGAGAAGCTGCTGCCGGGCATGCAGTTCGTCGGGCCGGCGATCATCGAGGACCCGGGCACCACCGTGGTGATCCACCCTGAAAACAGGGTGTCGATCGACGCCTACGGCAACATCCACATCGAACTCTGAGCGCGACGGAGCCAGCCATGACACACGATGATCCCATCACGCTCGAAATCATCCAGAACTCGCTGCAGGCGACGGCCGACGAGATGTTCGCCGCCATGCGCAAGACGGCGATGAGCTCGATCATCTACGAAGTGCTCGACATGGGCACCGGCATTCTCGATGCCAAGGGGCAGCTTGCCAGCTCGGGCGCCGGCATTCCCGGCTTCGTCGGCGTGCTCGACAAGTCGGTGAAGGTGCTGGTCGACAAGTTCGGCAAGCCCGGCGACGTCGAGCCGGGCGACGTCTTCATCACCAACGACCCCTATTACGGCGGCGTCACCCACCTCAACGATCTGGTGGTGGCGATGCCGGTGTTCGCCGGCGAGAAGCTGATCGCCTGGACGGCCAACATCGCCCACAACTCCGATGTCGGCGGCAAGTCGCCGGGCTCGCTGTCGGCCGATGCGACCGACATCTTCCAGGAGGGCCTGCGTCTGCCGGCCATCAAGATGATCTCGAAGGGGGAGCCGATCGCCGGCATCTTCGACATCATCACCGTCAACTCGCGCATGCCGGACTACCTGCGGGGCGATCTCTGGGCCGCCATCGCCTCGGTGCGCATCGGCGCGCGCCGGCTGGCCGAACTGGCCGAGAAATACGGCGTCGAGACCTTCGAGAAGGCCATGGCCTCCTTCATGGACTACGGCGAGGAGGTGACGCTCAAGGAGCTGGCCAAGCTGCCGCGCGGCACCTTCGAGCTGACCGAGGAGCAGGACGATGGCCGCCTGTTCAACGTCAAGCTGACGATCTCCGAGAGCGAGTTCGTGGTCGATCTGCGCGACAATCCGCCGCAGGATGCCGGCCCCAACAATGCCAGCCGGGATGACGTCCTGGTATCGGTCCAGGTGATCTTCAAGGCGCTGACCGATCCCCTGTCGCCGGCCAACGAGGGCACCTTCCGGCCCCTGAAGGTGCTGACCACGGAGGGAACGACCTTCCACGCCAAGGAGCCGGCGGCCATCGGCTTCTATTACGAGATCGGTATCCGCGTCACCGACCTCATCTGGCGCTGTCTCGCGCCCCACGTGCCACACAAGCTGCCGGCCGGCCACTTCTCGTCGATCGCCGGCACTTTCATTGGCGGCATCCACCCCGATACCGGGCGCCAGTACACCATCATCGAACCGCAGATCGGCGGATGGGGCGCGGCCGAGGGATGCGACGGCAACAACGCCATCTTCTCGGCCGTGCATGGCGAGACCTACAACTGCCCGGCCGAGATATCGGAAGCCCGCAACGGCCTGATCGTCGACCGCATGGAACTCAACGTTGCCGATGGCGGCGAGGGCGAGTGGTGCGGCGGTCGCGGCATCCGCGTCGATTACCGCATCCGCCGCGACGACAGCTTCCTGACGCTCGGCTACACCCGCTCGCGCATTCTGCCGTGGGCGCTGAAGGGCGGCAACGAAGGCAGCGCCAACTACGCCATCGTCGCCAAGACCGACGGCACGCGGACGCGCTACGCCTACGGCTCGGGCATCCGCGTCGACGAGAACGACGTCATCGAGATCTACACCGCCACCGGTGGTGGCTTCGGCGACCCGAAACGCCGAGATCCCTCGAAGGTCGCCGCCGACATCAAGAACGGCTACATCACGGCGGAGCGGGCAAAGAAGGTGTTCGGGTAGCCTGTCGACCCAGCCACCGCAGGTCCTTGGAGCGAAGGGATGTTCTGAGCGCTCCAAGGATCGCCGCGTATCGAGGCGCGGTGGCAGCGCCCCCGCCATGAGCCGCAACTTGGCACCTGAGATCGTCGGTCAGGCGAAGCGCTTGGTCGAGTTGCGTTCGATGAGCTTGCCCGACAGCATCACCACCCTTGGCGCCATGTCCGGCGTCTCAATGCGTTCGAAGAGCAGGCGCATGGCCGAATGGCCGATGTCGGCCACCGGCTGCTGGATCACGGTTAGGCCGGAGCCGATGAGGCCGGTCCAGATCTCGTTGTCGAAGCCGGCCAGCGCGATATCCTGAGGCGCCCGCAGGTCGAGCTCCTGCATCGCCTGGGCAATGCCCAGAAGGATGAGGCCGTTGGAGGCGATCAGCGCCTCCGGCCGGTCCTTGCGCGACAGAATTTCCCGGGCAGCCAACGTGGCGGCCTCGGGGTTCGGCGCCACGAAGTTGGCGCGAGGCGTCAAGCCGCAGTCGTTCATCGCTTCCGTGTAGCCGCTGAGGCGATCGCGCGCGGTGGACGACGTGTTGCCGAACAGCCCCTCAATGGTTCTGAACCCGCGCGACTGAAGGTGGGCGACCAGCATGGCCGACGCCTGACGATTGTCGAGCACCACCGAGTCGTGTCGGCCGGGCGGACCGTGTCGGTCGACCAGAACCACGGGAAAGTCGAAGTTCAGCCTGTCGAGTTGGGCCGCCGTCTCGCGCGTCGGGGCGTAGATGACGCCGGTTACCCTCTCTTCCTGCATCAGCCGCAGATACATCGTCTCGCGCGACGGGTTCTCGTCGGTGTTGCACAGCACCACCCGCATGTTGGCGAGGTAGGCGGCATCTTCGACGGCGCGACTCAGCGTCGTGAAAAAGGGGTTGCGGATGTCGGGAACGATCAGGCCGATGGTGTTGGAATGCTGCGAGCGGAGCCGGCGCGCCGATAGATTCGGTCGGTAGCCGGTCAGGCGAATGGCGGTTTCCACACGTTCGCGCAGCTCCGGCTTGACGTGGCGGTTGGCGAGAACACGCGAAACCGTGGCCGGCGAAACACCAGCAGCAACAGCCACATCCTTGATGCCGATGCTCATAGCTAAAATCGTTCTCCGTTTACGGCGAAGACAATCACGTCTAAAGACGCCCTTCAATACGGGTTTTTCCAGCTTTCCCCGGAAAGCGTGCCCATGATATCTGCGTTGCATGAGCTGAAAAGGTTTTCAGTTTTCTGAGATGCGGAGGAGAGGGAAGATACATGTCGACCAGCACCAAGCCACTTCTCGCGCCAGAGCTCACCCGCATAAAGGCCGCGCCGGCCAACAAGGAAGCGGCCATTCGTGAGGCATGCACCCTCCTGGCCGATGGCGGCTATATCGATCCCGCCTATGCCGACAGCATGATGCGACGCGAGGCCGTTGCGGAAACCTATCTCGGCCATGGCGTCGCCATTCCGCACGGCATGAATGCCGATCGCGGCCTGATCAGGCACAATGGCCTGGCAATTCTGCAGGTTCCCGGCGGGTTGACCTGGAATGAAGGCCAGACCGTCAAGCTGATCGTCGCCATAGCTGCCCAGTCGGGCGACCATATTGCCGTGTTGCGCCGCCTGACGCGCCTGTTCCAGGACGAGGCGGCGCTGGAAGCGCTGTTCGAGGTAGACGACCCCCTGGCGATCATCGCCGCGCTCGACGAGACAGCCGCCGCCAGCCTCACCGCCGAAACCGCCGTGCCCGAGGATCTCGACCTGAAGATCGACTGGGTCGTCGACTATCCCAACGGCCTGCATGCCCGGCCGGCCAGCCGCTGGGTCGACGCCGCCAAGGCGGCTGGTGCGCGTATCCGGATCCGTCGCGGCGCCGATGTCGCCGACCCGACGCGGCTGGTTTCCCTGCTTCAGCTGGGCCTTCGTGCCGGTGAGACTGTTGCCGTTTCCGCCGAAGGCACCAACGCCGCCGTCACGCTCTCCACCTTCATGCGGGTGGTCGAGGGGCTGTCGGCCGAGGAAAAGGCCGATGCCGCCAAGGCGCCGCCGCCGTCCGGCCGCAAGGGTTGGACGCCGGTCACTAATCTGAAAACGTTTTCTGGCGTTGCCGCCGCTCCCGGCGTGGTCGTCGCCCCCGTGCATGTGCTGAAGAGCGCCACGGTGGAGATCGCGGACACGCCGACAGACCTTGTCACCGCCTCCAACGCGCTCGATCAGGCCATTGCCGCGACGCTCGCCGAGCTCAAGACCGTTGCTGCCGAGGCCGCCGTCAAGGTCGGACAGGCGGAAGCGGCCATCTTCGAGGCCCATGCCGAGCTTCTCGCCGACCCGGAAATCCTCATCAAGGCGTCCGCCCTGGTCGTGGCCGGACATGGCCCCGCCTGGTCCTGGCGTGCCGCCGTCGAGGAGGTCGCTGCCGCTTTGGAACGCAACGCCAACGCGCTGCTCGCCGCCCGCGCCTCCGACGTCCGCGACGTTGGCCACCGCGTGCTGACCAAGCTGGTACCGGAGGCGGCCAACGGCTCGGGCGTCAAATTGCCCTCGACCCCGTCGATCCTCATCGCCGCCGACCTGACGCCATCGGATACCATCGGTCTCGACACCACGCTGATCGCCGGTCTGGCGACGGCGCAGGGCGGTCCGACCTCGCACACCGCCATCCTCGCCCGCACGCTTGGCTTGCCGGCCGTGGTGGCGCTCGGTGCCGGCCTTCTGGAGACCCCCGCGGGCACCACCGCCATTCTCGACGGTGCCGCCGGCCGTCTCTATCTCGACCCAACCGAAGCCGACCTGGCCTCGGCACGCGCCTTCATCGAGGCCGACGTCAGGCGCGCTGCCTCGGAGGCCGAGGGGCGCGCGCTCTCGGCCTCCACCACCGACGGCCACGTCATCGAGATCGGCGCCAACATCAACAAGCCCGCCGACGTTGCCGGCGCCATCGATCAGGGCGCCGAAGGTGTCGGCCTGATGCGGACCGAGTTCCTGTTCCTCGACGGCGGCCACACGCCGAGCGAGGACGAGCAGTTCGCCACCTACAGCGCAATGGCCGAGAACCTTGGCGGCCGGCCGCTGATCGTCCGCACGCTTGACATCGGCGGCGACAAGCAGGCGCCGCATCTGAAGCTGCCGCGCGAGGAAAACCCTTTCCTCGGCGTCCGCGGCACCCGCCTCACCTTGCGCCGCCCCGATCTGATGCGGCCGCAGTTCCGCGCCCTCTACCGCGTCGCAAAGACCGGCGCCAATCTCAAGATCATGCTGCCCATGATCACCTCGCTCGACGAGATTCTGGCCGTCCGCAAGGTGGCCGATGAGGTGAGGGCCGAGGTCGGCGCGCCGGCCGTGCCGCTCGGCATCATGGTCGAGGTGCCATCGACGGCGGTGATGGCGGACATTTATGCCGAGTATGTCGATTTCTTCTCCATCGGCACCAATGACCTCACCCAGTACACGTTGGCGATCGATCGGCAGCACCCGGAACTCGCCGCCGAAGCCGACAGCCTGCATCCGGCCGTGCTGCGCCTGATCCGGAAGACCGTGGAAGGCGCCGCCAAGCACGGCCGCTGGGTCGGCGTTTGCGGCGGCATCGCGGGCGATCCGTTCGGTGCCTCGCTCCTGGCCGGTCTTGGGGTCAACGAGCTATCGATGACCGTCCGCGATATCCCCGCCGTCAAGGTACGTCTGCGCTCCACTTCGATGGCCGAGCTGAAGGCGCTGGCCGACAAGGCGATCGCCGCACGGACCGCCAGCGAAGTTCGGGCGCTTGAGCCCGCCGCTGCCGAGGGAGATGTCGCATGAAGCCGATCGTCACCATCACTCTCAACCCTGCTGTCGACCTGACCATCGAGGTCGCCGGCCTCGTGAAGGGCGGCGTCAACCGGGGCGGGCTGTCGAAGACCAATGCCGGGGGCAAGGGCGTCAACGTTGCCGGATGTGCCGCCGACTGGCGCGGACAGGTAACGGCGACCGGCGTGCTGGGGCGCGGCAACGACGGCGCCTTCGTCGAACTGTTCGCGACCAAGGGCATCTCGGACAAGTTCATCCGCGTCGCTGGCGACACGCGCACCAACATCAAGATCGCCGACATTTCCGCCGGCGAGACTACCGATCTCAACACGCCGGGGCTGGTGGTGGATGCCGACTGCCTCGCTCGGGTCACCGCCGCCGCTCGCGACGCCGCCATGACCGGCGCCGTCGTGGTGATCGGCGGATCGCTTCCGTCCGGTCTGGAGCCCGACGTATTGAGCCCACTGGTGGCAGCCCTCAACGACGTCGGCGCTGACGTTGTGGCCGACACCTCGGGCGCTTCCCTCAAGGCGCTGCTCACCGGCGCGGGCAAGGAACTGCCCTACGCGGTCAAGCCCAATCGGCACGAGCTCGAGGAACTGGTCGGCCACCCATTGCCGGACCTCAAGGCACTGGTTGCCGCGGCCGAGGATATCGTCCGAAGCGGCGTGCGGCTGGTCGTTGTCTCCTGCGGCGAAGAGGGCGCGCTGTTCGTTACCGAGAGCGAGAAGCTGACAGCCCGCCTGCCCAGGGTCGAGGCGCTCAGCACAGTCGGTGCCGGAGATGCCATGGTGGCCGGCATTGCCACCGCTCTTGCCGACGCGAGGCCCCTCGAGGCCATCGCTCGGCAGGCTGTCGCCTTTGCCGCCGCCAAGCTCAGGCGCATCGGTCCCCACCTGCCCAAGCGTGCCACCGTCGAGGCGCTCGCAGCGCAGGCGGAGATCACTCGTCTCTAGCGCTCGGATTTCAAGACTGTCCCTGAATTCCCGCCGGGGGGATGGCAGCGGGAAAGACCTTCATCGGAGGATGAGAATGGCAAAGTTGGTAGTCGTGATCGGCGTCAAGGAGACGGGGAGCAAACCCCTGATCGCCGCCGAAGCCCTGAAGAAGGCGGCGGAAGCGGCCGGCGTGTCCCTCGGCGTCGAGACCCAGACCTCGCTGGTCGATGCGGCGACGATCGCCGCCGCCGACGCAGTGCTGCTGCTCGGCGATGTTGCCGATGAAACCCGCTTTGCCGGCAAGACCGTCCGCAAGCTGACGCTCGACGCCGCCCTTGCCGATCCGGCCGGTGCGGTATCCAGCGCTCCGTCGGCAACCAGGCTGATCGTCGGCATCACCTCCTGCCCGACCGGCATTGCCCATACCTTCATGGCCGCCGAGGGCGTCGAGCAGGGTGCCAAGGCGCTCGGTTACGCCGCCAAGATCGAGACGCAGGGCTCGGTTGGTGCCCAGAACACGCTGACGGCTGAGGAGATTGCCGCCGCCGATCTGGTGATCATCGCCGCCGACACCAACGTCGACATGTCGCGCTTCGCCGGCAAGCGCGTCTACTCCACAGGCACCAAGGGCGCTATCAGCAATGGCAAGGCGCTGGTCGAGAAGGCCATCGCCGAGGCGACCGTTCAGGGCGGCTCGGCCGCTGGCGGCAAGCGCGATCTCGCGGCCGAAGTCGCTGCCGAAAAGGCAGCCCGCGCCGCCCAGCGCTCCGGCCCCTACAAGCACCTGATGACCGGCGTGTCCTACATGCTGCCCTTCGTGGTGGCCGGCGGCCTGCTGATCGCGCTCGCCTTCGCCCTCGGCGGCATCTACGTTTTCGATGATGCGCACGCCGGTACGCTCGGTCAGGCGCTGTTCAACATCGGCAAGCAGGCCTTCTCTCTGATGGTGCCGATCCTTGCCGGCTTCATCGCCTACTCGATCGCCGACCGCCCCGGCATCACGCCGGGCGCCGTCGGGGGCATGATTGCCGGCACCATAGGCGCCGGCTTCCTTGGCGGTATCGTCGCCGGCTTCCTGGCCGGTTACGTGGTGCTTTACCTCAACCGCTACATCAAACTTGGCCGCAACCTCGATGGCCTGAAGCCGGTTCTGATCCTGCCTTTGCTTGGTACGACCATCGTCGGATTGTTGATGGTTTATGTTCTTGGCGAGCCGGTCGCGGCCGCGCTGACCTGGCTGACCGACTTCCTGAAGGGCATGCAAGGCGCCAATGCCATCGTGCTCGGTGCGATCATCGGCATGATGATGGCCTTCGACATGGGCGGTCCGGTGAACAAGGCGGCCTACACCTTCGCCACCGGCCTGATCGCCAGCCAGCTCTACGAGCCGATGGCCGCCGCCATGGTCGCCGGCATGACGCCACCGCTCGGTCTGGCCCTCGCCACCAAGCTGTTCCGCGACCGCTTCTCAGCCGACGAACATGAGGCGGGCAACGCCGCGGCGGTGCTTGGCATCTCGTTCATCACCGAAGGCGCCATTCCCTTCGCCGCCAAGGATCCGTTCCGCGTCATCCCGTCGCTGATGGCCGGCTCGGCCGTGGCCGGAATGATCTCGATGGCGGTAGGTTCGCAGTTGCGTGTACCGCATGGTGGCGTCTTCGTGCTGCCGATCCCGAACGCGGTCACCAACCTCGGCGGTTATATTGTGGCGATGATTGCCGGTACCATCGTCACCGCCCTGCTTCTGCGCCTGCTGAAGCCCAGAACCGCCTGAGGCGAAACGAAAATCACTTCCGGGACGCCCCGGAAGTGATGCGATGGGAATGGCCGTCGCCGGTGGCGACGGTCGTGTCGGTCATTCGGGCACGAAACCGCGCGGATAGGCGTCGCCCTGTGCGTTGAACAGGTGGCAGTCGGTGCCGGAGAAGACGAACTGGCGCTGCTCGCCGGCCTTGACCGGAACGTCGCCGTCGAGCACGGCGATCAGCGAGGTCTCGTCGTCGCCGCGATGGGCCTGGACGATGGTCTGGTGACCGAGGCGCTCGACGAAGGTGACGGTGACCGGCAGGCCGCCCTCGGTGCCGAGCTTGATGTGCTCGGGGCGGATGCCGAGCGTCAGGTCCTCGCCGACGCTGGCGCCGGTGGAGGTCACCGCCACCTTGAGCGTCGGAACGCCGTCGCCGGCAACCGTGATGCCGTCGGCGTCGACCGCGCTGGCCTTCACCTTCAGGAAGTTCATCTTCGGCGAGCCGATGAAGCCGGCGACGAACAGGTTCTGCGGCCGGTGGTAGAGTTCGAGCGGCGCGCCCACCTGGCGGACGTTGCCGGCCTCCAGCACGACGATCTTGTCGGCCAGCGTCATGGCTTCGACCTGGTCATGCGTCACGTAGACCATGGTGGAGCCGAGGTCCTCGTGCAGCTTGGCGATCTCGGCGCGGGTCGAAACGCGCAGGGCGGCGTCGAGGTTGGAGAGCGGCTCGTCGAACAGGAAGATCTTCGGCTCGCGGACGATGGCGCGGCCGATGGCGACGCGCTGGCGCTGGCCGCCCGACAACTGGCCGGGCTTGCGGTCCAGGAGGTGCTCGATGTGCAGGATCTTGGCGGCCTTGGCCATCTTCTCGGCGATCTCGGCCTTGGAAAAGCCGGCGATCTCCAGCGCGAAGGCCATGTTGGCGTAGACCGACTTGTGCGGATAGAGCGCGTAGGACTGGAACACCATGGCGATGCCGCGGTCCTTGGGGGCGATGTCGTTGCACAGCTTGTCGTCGATCAGGATGTCGCCGGAGGTGATCTCCTCGAGACCGGCGACCATTCTGAGCAGCGTCGACTTGCCGCAACCGGACGGACCGACGAAGACGACGAACTCGCCGTCGGCAATGTCGAGGTCCACTCCCTTGATGATCTCAACCCGTCCGAAGCTCTTGCGCACGTTGCGCATCGTGAGGCTGGCCATGCGGTACTCCCTTGCGGTGGCCTGACACCGACGATTTCAGTTCGCCGGATGCCAGGCCGCTCCACCGTGTCGATCAGCGCGCTTCAAGGTTGACGGCACGGGCCGGGTAGGGCAACCGAACCGCCGAGGCGGCAGTCAGGGCAGCAATCTCCTGGGGGGCGAACTTCAGCTCTGTGGCCGCGAGATTGGCGCGCAACTGCTCGACCGTGCGGGCGCCGATCACCACGGAGCTGACGGTCGGACGGGCGAGAAGCCAGCCGAGAGATACCTGGGCCGGCGTGGCGCCCGGATGCGCGGCGGCCACCGCCTTGACCGCGTCCAGCGTCCGCCAGTTGGCATCCGTCGCCCGGTGCGCCCAGGATTCCTCCCACTCGTCCGGCGTCATGCCGATCCGGCCGGTCGTGGTGTCGGGGCGGGAACCCTTCTGATACTTGCCGGTCAGGAAGCCGCCACCCAGCGGTCCCCACGGAACGAGGCCGACGCCTTCCGCTGCGCAGAGAGCCTCGAGTTCCGCCTCGATGCCGCGCTCGACCAGGGAATACTGGTACTGGGCGGCGATGAAGCGCGCCCAGCCGTTACGGTCGCTGAGGCCGAGCGACTTCATCACCTGCCAGGCCATGAAGTTCGAGACGCCGATGTAGCGAACCTTGCCGGCCGCGACGAGGTCGTCGAAGGCGCGCAGCGACTCCTCAAGCGGCGTCAGCGCGTCCCAGCCGTGCATGTAGTAGACGTCGACATAGTCGGTGCGCAGCCGGCGAAGGCTCGCCTCCAGCGCTTCGCAGATGTGACGGCGCGACAGCCCGACCTTGTTGGGATCGCTCCCCATCGGCCAGCGCGCCTTGGTGGCGATGACGGCGTCGGCGCGGCGGGCGCCGAGAGCCTTGCCGACGATCTCTTCGGCCCGGCCTCCTGCGTAGACGTCGGCAAGGTCGAAATGATTGCCGCCTGCCTCGATGTAGGCGTCGATCAGCTTCGTGGCCTCGCTCTCCGGCGTGCCGCGATCGCTCGCCTCGCCGAACACCATGGTGCCGAGCGCCAGTTCGGAAACGAGGAGACCGGAATTGCCCAGGCGGCGGTATTGCATCTTGAACCTCTTGAAAGTCACGATTTCACGGCGCCCGCGGTCAGGCCGCGAACGAAGTAGCGTTGCAGTGAGAAGAAAACGGCCAGCGGCAGGATCATCGAAATGAAGGCGCCGGCGGTCAGGAGGTGCCAGTCGTTGCCGCGCGAGCCGACGATCTCGGCAAGGCGCATGGTCAGAACCTGCACATTGGGCTGGCTGCCGATGAAGATCAGCGACACCAGATAGTCGTTCCAGACCCACAGGAACTGGAAGATGGCGTAGGACGCAAGCGCCGGCCCGGCCAAGGGCAGGATGATCGAGCGGAAAATCTTGAGATGGCTGGCGCCGTCGACGGTGGCGGCCTCCAGAAGCTCGCGAGGCAGTGAGGCGATGAAGTTGTAGAGCAGGTAGATGGCGAGCGGCAGGCCGAAACCCGCGTGGGCGAGCCAGACGGCAAGGTAGGTGCCGTTCAACCCGAGCCGGACATAGTCGCTGAGCACCGGCACCAGCGACACCTGCAACGGCACCACCATCAGCGCCACGACGATCGAGAAGATCAGCCGCCGGCCGGGAAATCTGACCCACGCAAAGCCGTAGGCGGCGAAGGCGGCTACCATCAGCGGCAGTAATACCGACGGCAGGGTGACCGCGAGACTGTTCAGGAAAGCGCCGGAAAGATCGTCGCCACGCAGCGTTTCCCTGGACCCGTCCTCGTGGGTGATCTCGTATTGCTTGCCGGTCAGCACGTTGGCGTAATTGTCGAGCGTGAGACGGGCCGTCATGGTCCAGCGCAGTTCCTCGACGCGGACGGTCCCGAGACGCCGGTTGCCGACCCAGGTGACGCGGCGTCCATCGTCCGTTTCGATGCCGGTGCGCAACTGGTCGAAGGTTCCGCTCGCCCCGGCAAAGCTCATGACGCCGCTCCGGTCGACGGACGGCTCCGGCTTGATGACCTCGACGACCTGCCAGGCGCGATGCGGGAAGATCGTCCACCAGCCGCTGTTGCGGACGTCGTCGGGCGTCCGGAAGGACGATATCAGCAGCCCCAGCGTCGGGATCAGCCACAATAGGCAGAGCAGGATGAGGATCGGCGTAGCCAGGCTGAAGCGGGCTCGCGACGATTTGGTGAGGCGTGCCATCAGAGCGGCTCGTTCTTGTTGAAATGGCGGATGTTGTAGATGATCACCGGCATGACGGCGGCCAGCAGGATGATGGCGATGGCCGATCCCAGTCCGGCATTCCGATTGACGAAATACTGGTTGTAGAACTGGGTCGCGATGACGTCGGTGCCGAACTGACCACCGGTCATCACCAGCACGATGTCGAAGATCTTCAAGGTGAAGATCACCACGGTCGCCGACACCGCGATCAGCGTCGTCTTGATCGATGGAATGACGATCGAGAAGAAGATGCGCAGCTCGCTGGCGCCATCGATCCGCGCAGCCTCCAGCATGTCCGTCGGTACCGCCTTGATGGCGGCGGAGAACAGCACCATGGCATAGCCGGTCTGCAGCCAGACGACGATGACGATCAGGAACAGGTTGTTCCAGGGCTGGAGCAGGGTGATCCAGGCTTGCGGTTCGCCGCCGAAGGCGACGACGATGGCGTTCAGCAGGCCGATCTGGGCTTCGCTCGGGTCCTTGACGGCGTAGATGAATTTCCAGATGACGCCGGCACCGACCAGAGAGATGGCCATCGGCATGAAGATGATGGTCTTGGCGAGTTTCTCATGGCGGCTGCGGTCGGCGAACGCGGCGATCGCCAGACCTAGCAGAACCGTGAAGCCGGCGCCGAATACCAGCCACAGCAGGTTGTTGCGAAAGGTCACCAGCATGAACGGCTCGGTGAACACCGTCACGTAGTTGGCAAGGCCGACGAAGACGCTGCCGTCCCGGTTGAACAGGCTGGAGTAGAAGGTGCGAACCATCGGCAAGGCGACGAAGTAGCCGACCATGGCCACGCCGGGAACGATGAAGGGCAATGGCTGCAGCCGTCGTTCCCACCAGGGCGGGAGTTCTCGCAGGATGGCGTCGACCGCGCCGTAGAGAACCGCGATTGCGACTGCGGCGCCGAGGACGGCGAGAACGGCAACGAGAAGACGCGGCAGTTGACTGTCGCGAACGAGGAAGAAGCCGAACCAGATCATCAACAGGGCCGCGGCGGCGACGGCGGGAGCGGCGACAAGCCGCAATGCTCCGCCCGGGCGTCCTCGCCCGAATGCGCTCGTCATCTCCGACATCGGATACCTCGTCAGGGCAAACCCACGCTGGTGTGGGGGAGGACTGGCGCGGGACCCGAGGATCCCACGCCGTTGATCGCGGTGAGGCTCGAACTGATCGGGGATCAGTTCTTCGGCCAGGATGCGTCGATGTTCTTGAGGGCGGTGTCGAGGTCTTCCGAGCCGCTGATCCAGGCGGTCATTTCCTTCCAGAAGGAACCGGCGCCGACTTCGCCCGGCATCAGGTCAGAGCCGTCGAAGCGGACCGCCGTGGCGTTGGCCAGGATTTCGGCGGCTCCCCGATCGATGTCGTTGCCGTACCAGTCGAGCTTCGCGTCGCTGTGCGGCGAGACGGTGCCGCCGGACGCAAGCCAGGTCTTGAGATGCTCGCCGCGGGCGAACCAGGCCATGACCGCGCGGACTTCCGGCCGATCGTTGAACATCGACCAGATGTCGCCACCGACGAGCACCGGCTTGCCATAGGCGGGGTCGATCCCCGGCAGATAGAAGAAGCTGTAGTCGACGCCCGGCTTCAGGTCGCGATCCTTCGGGAAGAAGCTGGTGATGAAGTTGCCCTGCTTGTGCAGCCAGCACTTCGGGGGATCGGCGAACATCGGCGAAGGCGCGTCGCCGAACGATGTCGAGACGATGGCCTTGGTGCCGCCGTAGACCATGCCCTCGCCAAGGAAGATCGCACCGACCTGCTCGGCTGCCTTCTTCACCTGGGGCGAGGAGAACTTGAGCTCGCCGCTGGTCCAGGCGTCGTAGTCCGCCACGGAGGCGGTGCGCAGCATCATCTCTTCCAGCCAGTCGGTCGCCGGCCAGCCGGTCGCCGCGCCGGACTCGATGCCGATGCACCATGGCGTGTCGCCATCGTCGATGATCTGCTTTTCAAGCGCGACCATCTCGTCCCAGTTGGTCGGAACCTTGTAGCCCGCTTCCTCGAAGGGCTTCTTGGGATACCAGACCAGGCTCTTGACGTTGACGCGCTCCCAGATGCCGACGAGGGTCGGCTTGCCGTCCGGACCGGGCTTGGTGCCCATGTCGAGCCAGCTCGGCTGATACTGGGCCTTGAGATAACCGGCGCCGAGGACGCTTGCGAGATCGACGAGCTTGCCGGTCTTGGAGAAGTTGCCCATCAGGCCGGGCTGCGGAAAGTCCACGAGGTCCGGGGTATTGCCGGCGTCGACGCGGGTGGCGATGGTCGCCTCGAACTGCTTGGAGCTGGCGTACTGGATGTCGATCCCGGTCTGCTCCTCGAAGGCCTTGATGTTCTGGTTGAACTTGACCTCGTCGGCATCGGCGAAAGCGCCGAAGGCCGTGACGACCGTTCCCTTGTACTTGCCGGCGAGCGCGTCCGTCAGTTCCTGCGGCATTGCCGGATCGGCATGAGCGGGCGTCGCAAGCGCCGAAGCGGCCAGCAGGGCGCCGAAAACGAGAGTTCTGGGTGAAGCCGACATTGTATCCCTCCCTTGGTCGTCGCCTCGATGGCCGCTTGAAAGCAGGCACAACGAAGGGTTCCGGCTCCATAGGCAGGCCGGCCCAAACATCGACGAGTGCGACGTGACGTGGTGTGGGAGGCGATGATCCTGTTTGCATCGCGCACGCGACACAACTGGATGGTTCCCATCTCCGTCCCGAGTGGCTATATACCCTCGATGTCCATCGATGGTCAATGTAAATGTCTATCGATGGACAAAAGTGGATGCTGGGGCGAAATCAGTTGGAGTGGCGATGTCGACGATCAAGACCGTGGCCGAGCGCGCTGGCGTTTCCCTGAAAACGGTGTCGCGCGTGTTCAGTGCTCCGGACACGGTGTCGGAGGCCATGCGCACGCGCGTCCTGCAAGCTGCCGCCGAGCTCGATTTCATTCCCGACCGACGCGCCCAGACCATGCGTTCCGGGCGCTCGGGCGTGATCGGTCTTCTGACCGATGTCGCGGCGTCGACGCCGTGTTCCATCGACATCGTGCGGGGCGTCGAGGAAGCGCTGGCCGAGCGAGACATGTCGTTGCTGATCGGCAGCATGGAGAACCGGGCGGAAAGCTCCGATTCCATCTTGCGCAGCTTTCGCGCGGTTCGCGTCGAGGGGGTCATCTACGCGGCCACCTATCATCGCGAAATCCATGACTTTGCGCCGCTTCGGCTGCCGAGCGTCATGGTCAACTGCTTTTCGCACAGCCGCGATCTGCCGACCGTCATCCCCGATGAGGAGGGGGGCGGCTTCAGCGTCGGCGTTCATCTCATCGGCCTCGGCCATCGCCGGATCGCCTATCTGACCCTGTCGCCCAACATCGAGGCGACGCAACTGCGCCTTGCCGGCCTGAAGCGGGCCCTGCGAGAGGCCGGTCTCGACGAACCGCCGGATCTCGCGGTGCCCGGCCAGTCGCGCGCCGGCACCTTCGACCGGGAGGAAGCCTTTGTCGCGGCGCGCCGGCTGCTCGACCGGCCCGATCGGCCGACGGCCGTCTTCTGCGGCAATGACGAGATGGCGATGCAGGTCTATCACGCCGCTGCCGAGCTCGGGCTGGTCATCCCGCGCGATCTCTCCGTCGTCGGCTTTGACGATCATCGGCTGTTCTCCGAAGGGCTGCGGCCGGCCTTGACCACAGTCGCATTGCCTTACGTCCGGATGGGCAATGTCGCCGTTGGCGTGCTTCTCGATGAGACGGCGGATCCGTCAAAGCCGAAGACGCGGCTGATTGAGGGGCCTCTGGTCGTCAGGCAATCGACGGCAGCGCCGGGCGGCGCCTGACGCAGCCGGGCACGGCCATCGCGGATGGGGATGGACAGTCGCCCTGCGGAACGCCATGCTGGCTGCCGATCATCTGGCGCCACTGCAAGGACACCCTGAATGCCGTCGTGGGACGAGGAGTTCTCAAAACCGGGCTACCGCTATGGCACGGAGCCCAATAGCTTTCTCGTCGAAATGGCGGACCGCCTCCCGAAAGGCGCCAGCGTGATCGCCGCCGGTGATGGCGAGGGGCGTAATGGCGTTTGGCTGGCGTCCCAGGGGCACCGCGTTCTGGCGCTGGACGCGTCCTCCGTCGGTCTCGCCAAGGCGCGGGCGCTGGCCGAAGAGCGCGGCGTTTCGCTCGAAACCGCGGTCGTCGATCTCTCCACCTATGCGCCCGAGGCGGCGACTGCCGACGCGGTGGTGCTGATCTACGTCCACATGCCGCCCGCAGTCCGCCGCGCCGCCCACCGCAATCTCACGCGTGCACTGAGACCGGGCGGACTGATCATCCTCGAAGCGTTCCTCCGCGATCAGCTTGGCCGGTCGAGCGGCGGGCCAAGGGACCTCTCCATGCTGTTCGACTTGGCGCTTCTTGCCGAGGATTTCGGACCCGATGTCCGCGCCATCCATAGCTTTGAAGGCGAGGTCGATCTCGACGAGGGGCGCGGCCATGTCGGCAAGGGCGCAATCGTCCGCTTCGTCGGCGCCAAGGTCTAGCTTGCCCCCTGCCGCCTAGCCCCGCTCGATGAGCGGGGCTCGATGGTGAAGGCTCAAGCGCCCGCCTGTGGCACCGGCAGAACGACGACCGACGCACCCGCCGGAACGCGATTGTAGAGATCGACGATGTCTTCGTTCATCAGGCGGATGCAACCCGACGACATGGCCTTGCCGATCGAGGCTGGTTCGTTGGTGCCGTGGATGCGGTAGAGCGTGTCCTTGCCCCCTTCGAACAGATAGAGCGCGCGGGCGCCGAGCGGGTTGCCTTCGCCGCCTTCCATGCCGCCGGCCCATTGGGCGTAGCGTTGAGGATCGCGGGCGATCATGTCGCGTGTCGGCGTCCAGCGTGGCCACTCGCGCTTGTAGGCGACCCTGGCTCTGCCGGACCATTCCATCCCGGCCTTGCCGACCCCGACGCCGTAGCGAAGGGCCTTGCCGTCCTCCTGCACCAGGTAGAGATAGCGGTTGGCCGGGTCGACGACGATGGTCCCAGGGCTGGCGCCCGTCGGATCGTCGACCAGTTGGCGCCGGTACTGCGGCGGCGGGACGGTGACCTCGGCGGCTGGGCTTGCGACGGACGTTGCCGGCAAGGGCGGCATTGCCGGCCCGTAGGGCGAGCTGACACAGGCGGCGAGCAGCAGCGGGGCGAAGGCGAAGATCGCTGCAAGTCTCATTTGGCATCTCCGGCTTGGCGGTTGCGGGCCTCGGAGATCGCCTCGCGGAAGCCGTCGTAATCGAGGGTCGAGGCGAGGAGCGGTCCGATCAGGTAGGTCGGCGTGCCCTGGAGGCCGAGCGCGTCGGCCTGATCCATGTTGCGAGCGAGCAGTTCAGTGATCTCCTTCTTCCTGGTTTCGAGGTCGGTCTTGAGGCGCTGCATGTCGATGCCGGCCGTCGCAAGGGCCTGTTCCATGTCCTCTTGCGACACGGCGCGGCCGGAGATGGACATGAGAGCATGGTGAGCACGCTCGTAGGAGCCTTGGTAATGGGCGGCCAAGGCCATCCGGGCGCCATAAACAGAAGCCTGCGACAGGATCGGCCAGTCCTTGTAGACGAGGCGGATGTTGCCATCTTCGCGGACGGCACGGGCGAGGTCCGGCTCAGCCTTCTTGCAGAAGGGACAATTGTAGTCGGAGAAGGAGACGATGGTCAGGTCTCCCTTGGGGTTGCCGCCCACTGGGGCGGCGGGATCATGAAGAAGATCGTCGAGGCTCACCTCGGTGGCCAAGGCCGGCAAGCTTCCCATGCCGATGGCGGCAGCCAGCGCGGTGCCGGCTCCTGCGAGAAATGTGCGTCGTTGCATGGAAATCCTTTCGCGCGAGTCTCAGATAGCAAGGCGAGTGGTCAGATCGGCGGCATTGATGGCGCCGATGAGGCGAGAGCCGGGAACTTCCCGTCCATTGGTGTCGAGCAGGAACAAGGCCGGCGGCCCGATGACGCGGAAACGCGCCATCAGCTCCTCGGCCTCGGTGGTCTGGGCGGTGATGTCGACGGAAATGCGGGGCGTGCGCGCCAGACGATCGCGGAGGCTGGGTTCGGCGAGGATCTTCTCGTTGGACTTGCAGACCGTGCACCAGTCGGCGGTGAACAGAATGAGCACCGGCTTGCCGGCTGTTGCCTCGGCGGCGAAGGCCCGGTCGAAGTCGGCCGGCTGAGTCAGGCGCAACGTGACGGCCTGATCCGTTTCGCGTCCGGCGACGAAGGCGAGCGGGCGCAACGGATCGCCGCTGCCGCCCGCCGCGCCAACGATCAGCACCGCGCCATAAAGCGCTGCCGAGAGGCCGATCGCCTTGGAAAGCCGAGCGTTCCAGGGGCTTGCGCTATCCAGCCGATCGAAGGCGCCGAGGAATGTCGCGACGATGACGCCCCAGGCGCCCCAAAGCGCCAGCCCTGCCGGGAGCGGCAGGAGGCGCGCGACCAGCATGACGGCCACGCCGAGAAAGATCAGGCCGAAGAGGCGGCGAAAACCGTCCAGCCAGGGGCCGGCCTTTGGCAGGAAGTGTGCGCCGAAGGTGCCGGCCAACACCAGCGGCAGGCCCATACCGAGTCCAAGGGCGAAAAGCGCCGCGCCGCCGCGTGCGGCATCGCCGGTGTCTATGGCGTAGAGCATGGCGGCGGCCAGCGGCGGGGTGACGCAAGGGCCGATCACCAACGCCGAACCGAAGCCGATGAGCGCCGCGCCGCCCAGCGAGCCGCCGCGCACGGGAAGAGCGGCGATCCGCGTGACGATGAACGACGGCAGTGCCAGCTCGAACAAGCCGAACATGGCGAGCGCCAACGCGACGAAGATGGCGGCCGAAAGCCCCAGCACCAGCGGCGTCTGCAACAGGACCTGGAGATTGGCGCCGCTCCAGCCGGCGACGAGGCCGGCAAGGCCATAGGCCGAGGCCATGGCCAGAACGTAGGCGGCCGAAAGCGAGAAGCCGCGCCGGATCGAGCGCTGTCCCGCTCCAACCAGAATGCCCGAGAGGATGGGGATCATCGGGAAGACGCAGGGCGTGAAGGCGAGCAGCAGCCCGAAGCCGACGAAGGCGGGAATGACGGCGAGACTGCCGCTCGACAGAGCCGTGTCGGCCTCCCGTTCGACACGGCCTAATGGCGCGCTCTGCGACGGGACAGGCGGATCGGCGGTGTCGGCCAGCAACGAGGCGCGTGGCCGTTGGGTGACCACGAGTGAGGCGAGATCGACCTGGCTCCGGACCGGCGGGTAGCAGATGCCGGATTCGGCGCAGCCCTGATAGGTGACGTCCAGAACGCCGCTTGGCGGCATGTCGGGCACCGTCAGCGCGACGGCGCCGTGGTAGACTTGGACCTCACCGAAGTTGGGATCGTCTTTGGTTTCGCCTGGCGGTGGCGTCAGCGAAAGGTCGGAGCCGGAGAGCGACGCCTTCAGGCTGTCGCGGTAGAGGTAGGCGCCGGATGCCACCGCCCAGGAAAGCCGCAACGCGCCGCCGCCGTCGCGACTGGCGTTGAGCGTGAACACCTTGTCGGCCGGGGGCGGCGTCTCGGCGTTGGCGGCGAGCGGAAAAAGCACGAGCGGCAGCAGGAGGATGAAGAGCCATCTCGCCTTGATCGAAAAATGCATGCCGCCGGTCGCCTCGCTGATTCCACTGGACAAGACGCATAGTGTCGCCCGACCTTAAGCCAGCCTTAAGGCAGGCAAGGTCCATCGGGGCCAACGTGGTGGCCTGGGAAGGAGCGCGATGCGCATCTTGGTGGTCGAGGACGATCCGGTGCTGGCGGACGGGTTGAAGGTCGGGTTGGGGCTGGCGGGCTCGACGGTCGACGTGGTGTTCACGGCGGCCGACGCGCGCGCTGCGCTCTCGGCCTCGCGGTTCGATGCGGTGGTGCTCGACCGCATGCTGCCCGATGGTGCCGGCCTCGACATTCTCGCCGATCTTAGGCGGCAGGGTGATACGACGCCGGTGCTGCTGCTGACCGCCCTCGACGAGACGTCCGACCGGATCGCCGGTCTCGATGCCGGCGCCGACGACTATCTCGGCAAGCCCTTCGATCTGGACGAACTGGCCGCCCGGTTGCGCGCCATCGCCCGCCGTCGCGAGGGGCGGGCCGGACCGTTGCTCGAGGCGGCCGGTATCGTGCTCGATCCCGCCACCTCCATCGTGACGGTGGGTGGCAAGGCGGTGTCGCTGTCGCGGCGGGAGTTCGCCGTGCTCTCGGCGCTGATGGAGTGGCCCGGCGTCATCCGCTCGCGCACCGAACTGGAGGACCGTCTCTACGGCTGGCAGGAGGAGGTGGAAAGCAACGCCGTCGAGGTTCACATCCACAATCTGCGTGCCAAGGTCGGCCGGATGGCGATCGAGACCGTCCGGGGCCTCGGCTACCGGCTCAAGGCCGATCCATGACGTCGCTGCGTCGCCGCCTGTTCCTGCTGCTGATTTCCGCCACCGCTGCGATTTGGCTGTGCGCGGTGGGCTGGATCTACTTCGAAAACCGGGCCGAACTGGAGCATGTGCTCGATACCCGCCTGCAGGAGGCGGCGCGCATGGTCCATTCCATGGTGGCAAGCTCCAACCTGGAGACCGGTGGCGCGGCGGCCGTCACGACCGCCGAGTTCACTTACAACCGTCAACTGTCCTGCCAGGTCTGGTCGCTGAGCGGCCGGTTGCTTGCCAGGTCGGGAGGCGCGCCCGAGGGCAATCTGGCCGAGGAGATGGAGGGTTTTTCCGACCGCCGGGTGAATGGCGAGATGTGGCGCGTCTACACCGTGGTCGATTCCCTGCATGGCGTGCGAGTCGCCGTGGGCGACCGCATCGGTTTGCGTGCCCGGCTGGCACGCGACCTGATCGTCGGACTCGTCGGGCCGGCGCTGATGGCGGTGCCTTTGCTCGGCCTGATGATCTGGGCGAGCCTCGGACGGGGGCTGGCGCCGCTTCGCCGGATCGCCGGCGAGATAGCCGCCCGTAACGGCGACGACGTCAGTCCGGTGGCCGGCAAAGGCGCACCCGACGAGGTGCGGCCGCTGGTCGATGCGCTGAACGGCCTGTTCGCCAAGGTGGAGGCGGCGCGCCGCCACGAGAAGGAGATGACCGCCTTTGCCGCCCACGAGCTCAGGACGCCGCTCGCCGGCCTGAAGACGCAGGCGCAGGTGGCGCTGGCGGCCAGGGATGCGCCGACCCGGGATGGCGCGCTTCGGCAGATCATCGCCTCGGTCGACCGCGCCAGTCGTCTCGTCCGGCAGCTCCTGTCGCTGGCACGATTGGAGGCGCTGCCGGAAGTCGAGCCTGATGCCGGCAAGCTGGACCTCGGCTCTCTGGTGCGCGAGGTGGTGGGGGGCGTGCCGCATCGGCCGGAAATAACCCTGACGATCGACGCGGCACTCGATGGACTGACAGTCCGTGCCGACCGCGACAGCCTTTATCTCATCCTCCGCAACCTCGGTGAAAACGCCGCCGAACACATGACCCCACCCGGACGCATCGTCTGGTCGGCGTTGCCGGACGGCTGCGGCCTCGCCATTGAAGACGACGGCCCCGGTATCCCCGATGACGAGCTCTCCGAGGTCACGCGTCGGTTTTTTCGCGGTCGCTACAAGAAGGGTGCAGGCAGCGGTCTCGGTCTGACCATCGCCGATCTGGCCGCCCGGCGGATCGGGGCGACGCTGACTTTCGCCAACCGGACGGGCTCGCGCGGCCTGAGGGTGGAAATCCGCTTCTCCAAGGCAGCCCTCTCCGACCCTTCTCTGAAGCGACCGATATCCTGACTACGCCGTCAGCCGGTCGGCGAACTCAAACGCGTTCGGCTATTGCGGCCGTCAGAAGCACTGACAGGCCCCGATGGGCAGGACTGCTGATGCAATGCTCCGACCGTGCTGCCAAGTGGCCTGCTTTGTCGCTAGGAGCTGGAGCCTTTGCTCGACAGCGGGCCGACACCGCGCATTGTCGCACGCAGTGGCGCGAGGTTCGACAGCTCGCAATAGGCGCCGTATAGCCGCTGATAGCGCGCGGACCGCTCCGTGTCGGGGTGGAAAAGGCGCCGGGCGCGCGCGCCGAAGCGCCTCGCGCCGTCCTGGAAGTCGGCGACGACACCCGCTGCGACGGCTCCATGGATGGCCGCCCCGGTCGCCGTGGCGTGAGGGATCGTCGGCACTTCGATGTCCCGGCCGAGAATGTCCGCCATGATCGCAACGAGCAGGGGATTGGCTTCGGCCAGGCCCGACGTCATGACGACGCGCCGCATGTCGAGACCGCCGGCCGTGGCCAGATCCAGAACCTGGCGTGTTCCGTAGCAGAGCGCCTCCATCAGCGCCCGGTAGATGCCTGCCGCGGTGGTATCCAGGCCGAGGCCCATCAGAAGTCCGGACAGACGCGAGTCCGCATGGGGAACGCGGTTCCCGTTCCACCAGTCGAGCCCGACAAGGTGGTTATCGCCGGGGGCAAGCGTCGCGGCTTCGGCGTTGTAGGCGGCAAAACTGGCCGCGAGGTCGGCGCCGCGCGGAAAGGTCCGGACGAACCAGGCGAGGATATCGCCGAAGGCCGCCTGTCCCGCCTCGTAAAGCCACAGGTTGGGCAGGGAGCCGCCATGGGCCATGCCCTCCAGGCCGGCCGGCAATGCAAGGCGCCGTTCGGCCAGAAACAGATAGGCGGCCGACGTTCCGAGCGCGCCCACCACGGTGCCGTCGTCGACGGCGCCGACAGCCGGCAGAACCGCGTGCGAGTCGATGATCGCCACCGCCACGGTCGCCGGCCCCTCGATGCCGGTCCGGCGTCGCCACTCCTGATTGAGCGCACCGGCCGGACTGCCGGCGGGCAGTGGCCGGGCGAGCCGGGCATCGAGGCCGGGCACGATGTCTGAGGGATAGCCAGCAGCGGCGGAGTATTGGGCCTTGTAGGCGGCAAAGCCGAGATTGCGGGCCTCGCAGCCGGTGAGCCGCAACACCATCCAGTCGCCCGCCTCGATGAATCGTTCGGACCGCGCCCAGATATCCGGTGCTTCGTCTGCCAGCTGCGCGGCCTTGGCGAGCAGCCACTCGCCAGACACGCGCCCACCGAAGTCGTCGAGGAAGGCGCCGCCTGCGGCGTTGATTTCATCGGCGTAGCGTTGCGCGGCGCCATGCTTCCAGAGCTTGACGTAGGCGTGTGGCTCGTTTGGCATCAGCTCCGACATCGGGGTGCCGTCCGCCATGGCCGGCAGCGGCGACGAAGCGGTGAAGTCGATGCCGATCGCCAGGATCTGGCGCCCTTGCCCGAGGCGCTGCAGCACCTCCTCGGCAGCAGCGAGATAGTCGCCAGGATCCTGTAGGGCGAAGCCGGGCGGCAGAGGGGTGCCGTCGGCCAGCGTTCCGCTCATCACGCCATGACGGTAGGAGGAGGCATGATGGTCGACGGCTGTGCCCGAGTCGGCGTCTATGAGCACGCCACGGACCGATAGCGTCCCGAAATCGAGGCCGATGAGATACCGCACGCCCATGCCGCCACTCCCACAGTCGACACCAGAGCTCGGCCGGCGTCGCGAACTTTTATATGCCCTGGTATGTCTGGGTGCGATCAAAAGTCAACATAATTTTGTATTTTTTTGTACATAAGTGGCGATGGAAATGCCGTTTGGCGCATGATCATTTGCGGCCGTCGGCGATATGAGTTGAGCGAGAGAGTTTGGTTGCCGGAAGCGGCAAGTATCCTGCCGGGCTCGGCTACGTGTTGCCGGCCACCGTCGAGAAAGCCTATCTCGCATCGGCTCTGACATCGCAGGAGCCGGGGACATGGTCGCCCGGAGTGTACTGGCGCTATGAAGACAAGAAGGGGGGCAACGGCGTCTCGCTCGGCGGCGAGCTGAGCCTGCCTGCGCCGGCGGCGGTCGCAGGATGGAGCGGCGAGCCGATACGTCCGCGCAAGGAAGCCGGCCGGAGGTTCCGGCCGGCGGGTTGGTCGTCTGTTGCTGTGCCGCGTTGAACCGAAGCTCCAGCGGCGTCGCGTTCCCACTCAGGCCAGCGGTCGGTAGTCCACGTCGTAGCCGAAGTAGCGGGGGCCGACGAGACCGATGCCTTGCGGCGTGCGCCAGAGCGGGTTGCAGGGCAGCGCCAGCACCTTGAGGCGAAGACCGTAGCGAAGCGCGTCGGCGGTGACGGGGTTGCCGCTTTCCGCCTCGAGGGCCGTTATCAGGTCGGGTGTCGTGACGATGATTTCGCCGTCTCGCTCGGCCACCAGGAACTCGTTCTGGAAATCGAGGCGGAAATCGTGCCCCTTCCACTCCTCGACGCCCTCGAAGCGGGCCTTGCCACGGGCAAAGCCGCCCACGGTTCGCCGCTCGATATCCTTGATGCGACCATGGAAGATGACCTGGGCATCCAGCTCGTCGACAATCGCCGCAACGGGATCGCGATGGCCTGCCCGCGCTCCGCGCAGAGTCTCGCCGAGCTTGGCGGTCAGGCTGAGCGTGCCGCGCACCACGCACTTCTTGGCGGTGGCGCCGTCCATGGAATAGAAGGCGAGCAGGGCCGAGCCGCCCATTTCCACCGTGGCGGCGCGGGCCAGCCGCTCGGTCCAGGCGTTGGAGACGGTGTCCAGCACCAGCGAGTTGCCCTTGTCGTCGCAGAGCACCATCGGCGTCGCCTTGACGCCATACATGCCGAAGGTCTCCATCTGGAGCTCCGGAAAGGCGCGCCCCATGCCGTCGCCGTCCACCAGCGGCAACCCGGTTTCGGCGGCCACGACGAAGGGGGTCGTGGAGTTGACGCCGCCGGCCTCGCCGCAGAGCACCGCGTCGATCTTGCGGCCGAGCAGTTCTTCAAGCTTGCGGAAGGCGATGATCAGTTCGCGGCCGGCCGGGATCTTCTCGGTCATCACCGTCGGCGCGCCCATCATGCACACCGGCACCACCAGGGCGTCGTCGGCGAGTTCGTCGACGTCGATGATCTTGACCGGTGCGTGCCGACGGATCGCCTCCTGGGCCATCAGCTTGCCGACGTAGGGGTCGCCGCCGCCACCCGTGCCGAGAATGGCGCCGCCGGTGGCGATGTCTTCCATGTCCTCGACGTGAACGATGCGCTTGATCTTCATGGCTTCATCCTTGGATGGACGCTTGCGAGGCGACGATGGGCACAAAGGCGAGCTCGGGATAGCCAAAGGCCTTGGGGCCGACGACATCGAGCGCCTTTTCCGTTTTCATGAGCGGATGGACCGGCAGGCCGAGCACGGCGACGCGCTGGCCGTAGCGCAGCACCTCGGTGGTGATCGGCTCGCCGGTGTCGAGGTCGAGATTGACGATGAGGTCGGGCACCATCACCTTCGGCTCGCCATCGACCCAGAGCACGAGATTCTCGTTCTGGATGGCGATCCGGGCTTCCGAACCGGCAAAGTCGTCTATCCCCACGAGGATGGCGTGGCCTCGGGCGAACCCGCCGGTCAGCTCGCGCCTGACGTCGGTGATCTTGCCCGTGAAATACAGGCCGCCGCCGGTCACCTTCAGCACGGCGTCGATGACGTTGCGCCGATCCTTCCGGGCGTCGAGCACGGTATGGCCGATCCTGAGCGCTTCGCTGACCGTGCCGGGCACGGCCGTGCGGCGAACGAACTCCATGGTCATCGGCGCCGAGGCGAGCCCGGCGGTGGCGCCCATGGCGACGGCGGCGTCGCGGGCAAAGCGCTCCAGCCAAAACATGTCGATCACCTTGCGGAAGACGACGACATTGCCCTTCTCGTCGGCGATGGCGGCCGGCGCCGGCGAAGCCCCGTAGATGAAGAAGGTCGTCATCTGCACTTCCGGGAAGGCGCGCCCCATGCCGTCGCCGTCGATGACCGGCAGGCCGGCATAGGCGGCGGCGATGATCGGCTCCAGGCTGTTCGATCCGCCGATCTCAGCCGAGATGAGGGCCGACATCCTGACGCCGGCTGCTTCCTCGACGGCGCGCATGGCGTGGTAGCACTCGCGCCCCTCCTCGAATTTCTCGATGCCGACCACGGGCGCGCCGATGCCGCCGACCTCGCCGACGAAGGCGTCATCGGGCAGCGTGTCGAGATCGATGACCCGGATCTCGTGTCCGGACCGGATGAGCTCCCGGGCCCGCAACATGCCGATGTAGGGATTGCCGCCGCCGCCCGTGCCGAGCAGCGCCGCGCCGAGCGACAGCGGGCGCAGGTCGCTCTCCTTCAGAAGATAGCCGCTAGACGACATGCAGCTCTCCCACGGCCTTGACGCGAACGCGGGTCGCGTTGCCGGGCAGGTAGGCGAGCGGAACGTCCTCGACATCGACGATCTCGATGCTGTCGCGGGACGCGCCGGCGTTGACCGCCGCCTCGACTGCCTGCGTCTTGGCGTCGGCGAGGGCGGCGTCGCGGCCAATCTCGGCCAGCGCGTAGACGCGGTCGACCTCGCCCGAAACCTGGGCGATAGCGGCGCCGACGGCGTTGGCAACGGCGAAATGGTCAGGCTTGATGAGTTCGAGGCCGGCGATCGGCTTGTCGACCAGGATCGAACCGCCGCCGACGACGATTACCGGCAGCGGGTCCGGCGACAGGCGCGAGCGCTCGACGCAATCCTCCAGCATCGCGGCAATGCGCGCCTCTGTGGCAGAGATCAGTGCCGGCGAGAGATGGGCCACCTTCGAGCGGTCGCCGAGATCGTATTTGCCGGCGGCCACTACCACGTCCGAGGTGGTCAGCGTCTTGCCACCGAAGATCAGCGCCTCGGAGATGATGCGATAGCCGACCGAGGTCGGGCCGACCTTGACCCCCTTGTCGGTCTCGACCACGTGCGAGCCGCCGCCAAGCCCGATGGAAAAGACGTCGGGCATGCGGAAGTTGGTGCGGACGCCACCCACCTCGACGGCCACCGTCGCCTGCCGGGGGAAGCCCTTCTGCAGCGAGCCGACGTCGGAGGTGGTGCCGCCGATGTCGACGACGATGGCGTCCTTGACGCCCGACAGGAATGCCGCTCCGCGCATCGAGTTGGTCGGACCGGAGGCGAAGGTCAGAACCGGGAACTTCTCGGCGAAGGCGGCCTCCATCAGCGTGCCGTCATTCTGGGTCAGGAAGAACTTGCCCTTGATGCCGGCCGAGGCGATGGCGTTGCGGAAGGCCTCGATCACCTCCCGCGACAGGTCGCGCAGGCAGGCGTTCATGATGGCGGCGTTCTCGCGTTCGAGTAGACCGATGCGGCCGATCTCCGACGACAGCGTGATGTGAACGCCCGGGATCGCCTTCTCGAAGATCGCGGCCGCCTGCTTCTCGCACTCGTCGCTGACCGGCGAGAACACCGAGGTGATGGCGATGGTGTTGACGCCCTTGGCCTTGATGTCCTCGGCGATGCCGATCAGTTCCGCTTCGTCGAGCGGCGAGATCTTGCGGCCGTCGAACTCGTTGCCGCCGTGGGCGAGATAGCTGAGGTTGCCGATGGCCTCTCGGAGGTTCTCCGGCCAGTCGACCATCGGCGGCAGCGAGGCGGTCGCCGGCAGGCCGAGGCGGACGGCGGCGGTCTTGGCGAGGTCGCGCCGCTGCACCACGGCGTTGGTGAAGTGGGTGGTGCCGATCATCACCACGTCGATGTCGGCTGCAGCCTTGCCGGACGCCTTCAACACATCGGCGAGTGCGTTGACGACGCCGGACATGACGTCGGCCGTCGTTGCCGATTTGACGCCGGCAAGAACGCGCGCGCCATCCATCACGACGGCGTCCGTATTGGTGCCGCCGACGTCGATGCCAATTCTGATCATCTGTCAGGTCCTCTTGGGAACTTCGGTTGGTCTTTGGCTCTCCCTGAGGGCGAGCAGTTTTTCCGCCGTCGGAATTTCTCCGTCGATCAGTGGGGTTTTGGGCCTCAGCGCTTCTTCCTCCGCCGAGATCACGGGCACGGAGGCAATGAGAAGGCGGGTGTAGTCGTGCTCCGGATGCTCGAACACCTTGGCGGTCGGTCCACTCTCGACGATACGGCCGCGGTAGAGCACGCCGACCTCGTCGGCGAAGTTGCGCATCAGGCTGAGGTCGTGGGAGATGAACAGATAGGTGAGGTCGAGCTGCCGGCCGAGGCTGGTAAGCAGGTCGATCACCTTGGCCTGGACCGAGACGTCGAGGGCCGAGGTCGGCTCGTCGAGGACGACCAATTGCGGCGCGACGGCCAGCGCCCGCGCGATGGCGACGCGCTGCTTCTGACCGCCGGACAGCTCGTGCGGATAGCGTTCGGCGAAATTGGCCGGCAGTTGCACCATTTCGAGGAGTTCGGAGATGCGCCGCCGCCGGTCGGCTCTCGGATGGCCGTGCGCTTCGAGCGGCACGGCGATGGACTGGCCGATGGTCCGGCGCGGGTTGAGCGACGACCCCGGGTTCTGGAACACCATCTGCACCTGCCGCGAATGGGCGCGGGTGCCGAGCGTGCCGGTAATGTTGGTTCCCGAAAGCAGGACGTCGCCGCCGGTGGGCGTGAGAAGGCCCATGATCAGCCGGGCGATCGTCGATTTTCCCGAGCCGCTCTCGCCGGCAAGGCCATAGACCCCGCCGCGTCGGATGGAGAACGACACATGATCGACGGCGGTTACCTCTCCGGCCCGACTGCCGAAGGCATTGTAGACCGGGAAGGTCTTGGCGAGATCGACGATCTCGAGAAGGGGGCTTTGGCGGGCGTTCATGGCGCGGCCTCCACCGATAGGGTCGGCCGGGTGCCGGTGAGGCGCGGCACCGCGTCGATCAGCGATCGCGTGTAGTCCACCTTCGGCGAAGCGAACAGATCGGCGGTCGGCGCTTCCTCGACCACCACGCCCTTGTGCATGACGTAGACATAGTCTGAGGTCTCGCGCACCACGCCGAGATTGTGGGTGATCATCAGCAGCGCGAGACCCCGTTCTTCGACCAGATCCTTGAGCAGCTTCAGGATCTGCGCCTGGGTGGTGACGTCGAGCGCCGTGCCCGGCTCGTCGGCGATGAGCAGGCGCGGTTCCGACAGCAGTGCCATGGCGATGAGGACACGCTGCCGCATGCCGCCCGACAGCATGATGGGGTAGGAGCGGGCCACGCGCTCCGGTTCCCGCATCCGCACCTGTGCCAGCACCTCCAGGACGCGCTGCATCCGCTCGCGCCCCGACCGCGAACGGCCCAGTCGCCTGTCGGCGTATTTCAGGATCGTCGACATCTGGTCGGCGATGGTGAAGACGGGGTTGAGCGAGCTCATCGGGTCCTGGAACACCATGGACATGTCGGTGCCCGTGAGCTTCAGGCGCTCGCGCCGTGGCATGGTCAGGAGATCGCGGCCGTCATAGAGAATGGTACCGGAACTGATGCCGGCCGGCGGCATGTGCAGGAGACCCATGATCGACTTCATGGTCACCGTCTTGCCGGATCCACTTTCGCCGACGAGCGCCACGTGGCTCCTGGCGGGGACGTCGAGGTTGACCCCGCGCAGGACCGATTGCGTGCGGCCATAGGTCGTGAACTCGACCGACAGGTCGCGAACGGAGAGCAGGGCGTCGCTCATCGCACGTTCTCCACGTCGTAGAGGTCGCGCAAGCCGTCACCGAGCAGGTTGAACCCGAGGGCGATGAACAGGATGGCGCAGCCGGGCAGCACCGATTCCCACCAGTAGTCGGGCAGGAAGGCCGAACCCGAAGCGACCATGGTTCCGAGGTCGGGGGTCGGCGGCTGGATGCCGAGGCCGAGGAAGGACAGGGAGGCGCCGACCAGAATGACGAAGCCGCAGTCGAGCGAGGTCTTCACCGCGATGGCCGAGACGCAGTTGGGCAGGATTTCGCGGAACAGGATGTGGAACTTGCTCGCGCCGAGGGTTTCCGCCGCCTCGACGAACTCGCGTCCCCTGAGCTGACGGGTGATCGAGTAGATGAGGCGGGTATGCCAGGTCCACCACAGGGCGGCGATGGCCAGCATGGAGTTGATGAGGTCGGGCGAGAGCACCGCCGCCACCGCCAGCGCCATGACCAATGGCGGAATGGCAAGGGCGATGTCGGTGAAGCGCATGATGACGATTTCGGTCCAGCCACCGAAGTAGCCGGCCGTCAGGCCGAGGATGGTGCCGATCGGGATGGCCGTGCCGAGCACGACCACGGCCAGCAGCAGCGACACGCGGAAGCCGAAGATGACGCGGGTGAAGATGTCGCGGCCGACGTTGTCGGTGCCGAACCAGTACTCCGCCGACGGCGGCAGATGGCGGGCGCGGAAGTTGACCACGGCGCCGACGTGATCGGGGTAGGGCGTGATCCAGGGCGCCAGAAGGGCGGCCAGGACGCAGACGGTCACGATGATAAGGCCGATCATCGCCGTGGGATTGCGCGAGAACCGATACCAGCTCTGATAGGCGCTGGAGAGGCGCGGCGCGTCTTCGCGAAGAACCATTTCGTCGCTCATTGCCGGCTCCCACGAATGCGTACGCGCGGATCGACGAGGCCGACCAAAAGGTCGATGACGAGGTTGACCAGAACGAAGAACACGCCCGAAACCATCACCACGCCCATGACGGCGTTGAGGTCCTTCTGGAGAATGGTGCGGATGCCATAGGCGGCCATGCCGGGCCATGCGAACACCAGCTCGACCACGAAGGCGTTGCCGATCAGCGACGCGAATTCGAGGCCCAGAATGGTGAGCGGCGGCACGAAGCTCGGACGCAGCATGTATTTGCAGACGCGGATCCATTCGGGCACGCCGAAGGCGCGGCTCGCCTCGATGTAGTCCTGGCTCGACACGTCGATCATCGAGGAACGGGTGATGCGCGCCATCTGGCCCATGGTGGCGGCTGCGAGCGCGATGGCCGGCAGCAGCAGGTAGCGCAACCCTTCGAGGAAGGCATCGGGGCGGCCGACGATCAGCGAGTCGATCAGCACCAAGCCGGTATGGGACGGCGCGAAATCGAAGTTGGGCGGTAGACGGCCGGTTGTCGGCAGGATGTGCAGCACGTAGCCGGCAAGGATCTGCAGAAGCAGCGCCAGGAAGAAGCTCGGCGTCACCGCCGAGAAGATGGCGACGATCCGGACCACGTTGTCGGGCCAGCGATCCTTCCAGTAGGCGGCGACGACGCCAAGCGGCACGCCGAGCACCATGGCGATGAAGACGGTTGCCAGCACCAGCTCAAGCGTCGCGGCGAACGTGTCGCGGATGTCGTCGTTGACGGGTCTTTCGGTGAGCAGCGAACGGCCGAGGTCGCCATGGGCCAGGCCGACGATGAACAGCCCGTACTGCTCGACGATCGGTCGATCGAGACCGAGTTTCTGTTGAAGATCGGCGACCTGCTCCTGTGTCGCCGTCGGTCCCAGCGCCATGCGGGCCGGATCGCCCGGAACGGCGCGGGCGATGATGAAGATCACCATCGACAGCCCGATCAGAACCAGCAGCGACCACAGGACGCGCCGCAGGATAAAACGAAGGAATTCCAAGGAGCGATCTCCAGGGCCTCGGGAAATGGGGCCGGCGCGATGTTCGATTTTCGCACCGGCCCAACGGTCGCGGAAGCAGGGGGTACTTCCGCGAACTCACGAGACGGGTATCAGAACCCGCCGCTTGCCCGGCTCGCCTACTGGCAGGTCCAGCTATACTTGGTGAAGTCGTAGTCGAAGGACTGCATCGGCACCGCCTTGAACCCGTCGAGGCACTTGTCCATGGCGTGCTGGACCGTCTGGGTCTGCAGGAACACATCGGCCTGCAGGTCGACCAGCTTGTGCTGAAGCGTCTTGTAGAGCGTCGCCTGTTCCGCCTTGTCCGTGGTGGCGCGCGCGTCGTCGATCAGCTTGTCCACCTCCGGGTCCTGCAGCCATTCCATAGACGCCCAGGTGCCGGCGGCCTTGGAGTGATACTGCGTGAAGAACATGGAGTCCGGCGAGGGGTAGGTCGGCGAGAAGAAGATCTGGTTGACGGCCGGGCTGGTCTCCACCTTGCTCGCGAGCTCAGTGATGCGGTTCCACGGATCGGCCTGCTGCTTCACGACGAAACCGAGCTGTTCGAGATTGGCCTGCATCAGCAGGCTGATTTCTTCCTCGAACTTGGTGCCGGCGACGTAGCCGAGGGTGATCGGTATCTTCTGCCCGGCGTACTTGGACTTGGCGACCTCCGCCTTGGCGGCTTCGATATCGTACTGCGGGGCCGGCAGATCGCTGGCGTAGAAGTCGGCGAAGTTCTTCGGCAGCGGGCCGTTGAGTTCGCCGCCCGGCACGATGACGTCCCGGATGGTGGCGTAATCGGTCGCAAGCGCGATGGCCTTGCGAATATGTAGGTCGTCGGTCGGAGCCACCTTGGAGTTGAGCTTGAGATAGAAGGCTGTCGGAGTGTCCTCGGCAACGATCTTGAAGCGCCCCATGGCTTCGAGAGCCTTGTAGGTCTCCGGCGACTGATACTGCGACGACATGGTCAATTCGCCAGACGCGGCCAGCGAGCGCACGGTGGCTTCGTCGTTGGTGATGATCCAGCGTACCTCGTCGATCGGTCCGGCACCGAACCCCTTGTAGTAGTCGGGGTTGCGGGCAATGGTCATCTGCGAGCCGCGATCCCAGCTCGTCAGCGTATAGGCGCCGGCTCCGGCGACGTGGGTGGCAAGATAGGTCTGGCCGTCGTCGTTGCCGAGATTGGCTTCGACCACCTTGGAATTCAGCACCATGATCGCAGGCACCGTCGACAGGAATGGCGCGAAGGTCTTCGACAGCGTGAACTTCACCGTATGGTCGTCGACGGCGGTCACCGCGCCGGGCTTCAGCACGTCGGCGAACAGATTGGCCGGCCCCTGGTTGATCTTCAGGAGACGCTCGACCGAGTAGACGACGTCGGCGGATGTGACGGGCGTGCCATCGGAGAACTTGGCGTCGGCACGCAGCTTGAAGATGACTTCCTTGGTGTCGGGGGAGACCGTCCAGCTTTCGGCAAGCTCCGGAACGAGGTTGCCGGCCGGGTCGACGTTGACGAGGCCGTCGTAAAGGTTCACCGCCGCCATGTAGTCGGTGTAGTCGGAGATCTTGGCCGGATCGATCGTGCCGAAGATCTGCACGGTGTTCATGGTGACGACCGTCTTGGCCTGGGTTGCGCCGCCAGCCAGCCCCGAGGCGGCGGCGGCAACAAGGACTGTCGAAAGAATGCGGGACTTGCGGTTCATTGGTTGGGACCCCTCTTGCTGGTTTTGAGCCGCCGCTGGTTGTCGGACCGGGCAGCAGGGCCCCATCCTTGGTCGCGGTCGTTTCGGACGTTTCTCGCCTCTTGACTTGTGACGATGTTGCGAAAGCCGAGAACGGTTCTCAAGTGACCAGACGGATAGGTTTTGCGCAAAATGGTATAGGTCTTGGGGCTCGGGCGTGTCGATCGGCTAGCCAACGAGCCCGAGCGCACGGGCGGCGGCGATCGCTTCCTTGCGTCGGCGGCAGCCGAGCTTGCGGTAGACGTTGCCGAGGTGGAACTTCACCGTCGGTTCGGAAATCTGCAGCATCTTGGCGACGAACTTGTTGGAGGCGCCCTCGGTGACCATGATCAGCACCTTGGTCTCCTGGCGCGACAGACCGTTGCGGGTCCCGAGGCCCGAGTTGCCGAGGCCGAAATCGCGCAAGCGGCGCAACACCTGGCGCGCCTCGCTCACAGTGGACAGGAAGTCGGCGATACGGCGGTTGGCGAGCAGGTCGGCGAGGAACACCAGCTCCTCCGACAGCGAGCCGACGCAGCCGTTGTGTGCCGCCGTCTCGAACGTCGCCTGAAGTTGGGCGCGCGCCCGGCTGAGATCGCGCTGCCGTTTGAAAACATAGGCGCTCCAGATCTGCACGCCGATCCGCTGGCGCGCCGTGAGCGCCAGATTGGCTTCGATGGCGGCAAGGCACTCGACGAGCTCGGCCCGCGTCGGCGTTTCGAAGACCATGTGCCGGAGCCAGCAGAGCGCGACGGCGATCTCGTCGCGATGGCCGAGGCGGGCGAGCAGGCGGGCATTCGAGGCGACGGCCTGCGTCACCGTCGTCGGCAGTTGGGCAAGCCGGTCGGCGGCTTCACGCCACCGGTTGCCGTTCTGCATCACCGTCACTTCCCGGCTGTCGATCATCATCTGGAACTGGCGATTCTGGACCTGGTACACGCGCCAGCGGTCGAGAAACGATCGGGCGGCGATGATAGAATAGCGTCGCGACAGGGCTTGACTGCCGTATTGCAGCGCGAACTCGACGAGGGTCGGCCAGATTTCGCCATGCGAGAACAGCTCAAGATCCCGATTGAGAAACAGGATCAGCGCCTCGTCGTTGCCCGCTTCGTAGCCGACGCATCCCTTGAGAAGCTTGAGGAGAAGCCGGTCGTGAGGACTGTCGAAACCGAGACTGGCGATGTCGCGCTCGGCCTCGTCCGCCCATTCGCCGGCGGAGTTGGCGTCACCTGCCATCAGGCGCATGATGGCGAGGTGCAGCGAGATGTAGAAGGCGAGCAGGCTGGCCCCGGCAATCCGGTAGTGGCGCAGCGCCCTCTCGGCCACATCGTCCGCTTCGGCAAATCGGCGCGAGCGAAGGTAGAACTCGAGGATGGCGTTGTAGATGCTGCCCCTCAGGAGATGGGCCTCGAGCGGCAGGTCGGCCAGGATGGCAAAGGCGAGGTGCAGGAGTTCGTCGGTAAGCGGGATGTCCTCGTAGATCAGCATGACGAGGCGAAAGCTGCGGAACTCCACCGAGTAGCGTTTCCGATCGCCGAGGACCCGGGCCGGATCGAGCGTCTCGCTGCCGAAGCGGTCGGCCAGCAAACGCCGGGCGAGGGAAACCTCGCCGTGCTTCAGCGCCTGCAAGGCCCGGCAGAAGGCAACGGTATCGCTCTGGCGGCTCGCCTCATCGGGAAAGCCGGCGAGAACCGCGTCAAAGGCTTCCGCGCCGTGAAAATAGAGGAAGTACCAGCTGTGTTCGGCTTCCAGCAGACGTTCGGCCGCGTCGAACTCGCCGGCCCTTTGCATGTCGAGGATGGTTTCGGTGGCGGACCCCAGCTCCAGGCTCGCTTCGGCCAATGCCGCTCGCAGATCGGGGTCGGCGATGCGGCGGCCCTGTTCGGACACGAGTGCATCGGCGAGCGGAATGCCGAGCGCGGTGCCCCCGATCGTCCAGGCGCCGGAAGCATCGAGGCGGGCGAGTGGAAGCGGCGGCTCGACATCGGCCACCCTGCGTCCTGCCAGCATCATGGCGAGGCGGACGAGCGTCTCGGCCGGCAGTTCGGCCAGGATCTCGTCAGCTATGAAGCGCATGAGAACGGCCGGCTCGATGGAACGGACGCCATTCGCGTCGATCAGCAGCGGCCAGCCGCCGGTCGTTGCCGCGACCTCCGTCCCCTTCGCCTCGCCGAAGGCGGCGATCATCTCCTCGGTCTGGTAGAGAAGCGCCGCGTCGGGCAGCCGGTATACGGCGCCAAAGGCGACAAGCCGATCGAGGCCGGATAGTCGGCTTGCCGGGCGCTTGGCGAGCACCAACTGGCCGCCGCCGGCGAGGTCGCTCAGCGGCTCGACAAGAGCATTGGATGGTACGTCCCAGAGGCGAAGCCGATCGGACGCCTCGGGCGGGCGGCCGTCTCGTGCGATGGGAGCTTTCTCGGCCACGGCGAGATCGGCCAGCAGATGGGACTTCCCCATGCCGGCCATGGCCTCGACCAGGACCAGCGGCTCGTCACGCGCCTCGACGAGACCAAGCAGGCGCTGCTTCCTGATGTCGCAGATGTTCAAGCTGGGGCTCCCGTCCTGTTCGGAGGCGCAAGAAAGAACATGTTCGCCCGCAGGGCAAGGCATCTTCCTGCTGGTCGATCACATCCATTTCATCGAAGGAGGACGTCCGTTGCAGTTGGGTGCCGCAATGTCACCGTATTGCAACAATCATAGTCTCGGTCACGAGTTGGTCAGTGAGCATAGTATTGCAGATTTGCGGCGGTGGAATTGTATTCCCCCGGTCTGGCTGAATATTCTTGTGTGCTTAGTGGGCGTGCGGGGCTTGGATCGTCGATTCCGGTGGAACCGTCATCATCCTGCAAAGTTTCTTTGGCGGGTAATCAGCCGATCTTCTGTCTATCGGGAAGATGCAGGAACTGAAGGAGAGCGCCTTGTCCAACCCGGCCCCCAAGAAGGCACCGATCCGCCGCCACCGCACCCTGTTTCTCTCCGACCTGCACCTCGGTGCGATCGGAGCGCGCGCCGATTTGGTTCTCCGCTTCCTTGAGCAAAACCGGGCCGACACCTACATGCTCGTCGGTGACATTCTCGACGCCGGCGTGCCGTTCTCCCTGGCGCGTCCCACGGCCTGCGACGCGGTGATCGAGCACCTTCGCCGACGGCATTCGGAAGGAGCTAGGCTCATTTATCTCATCGGAAATCACGATCCGGCGCCGTCTCTCGTTCCGAACGGACGACGTCTGCCGGTCGAGGCCTGTGATGAGGTTGTTCATGTCGCGGCCGACGGCCGGCGATATCTGGTGGTTCATGGTCACCACCAGGACCGGGCTTTCATCCGCAGCCATCTTCTGACGCGCATCGGCACCTATCTGGAGAGTCTTGCCCGCCTGATCTGCGCGGCCGTGGTGCCGAGCGAGGACTGTCGCGCGCCGGTCTGGGGCGGGAAGATCGACAGAGCGTTCGCAGCGGTCAACACCGCGCTTCACTTCGGACGAGGGCATGAGCGTCGTTTGGTCGACCTGGCTCGCCAGCGCGGCGTCGACGGCGTAGTTTGCGGCCACTATCATATGGCTGGCCTGCACGACCGCCATGGTCTCCTCTATGCCAATTGTGGCGACTGGGTTACAAGCATGACTTGTCTATCCGAGGACTACAATGGCCGTCTGCATCTGGTCGATGGCCGGGCCTTGTCGGCAGTCGGCTCAGGCCTCCGCACTGAAGCCCAGGTGGCCCACGCATGACCGAAGTCGTGATCGTCCTTGCTGCAGCCCTGCTTGCCGCCCATCTCCTCACCGTCAGCCTCTATCTCTTTCGCTTGCGCCGGCGGTCGCCGCGCAAAGGTACGATCGGCACGCCGCGGGTGACGCTGTTGCGCCCGGTCTGCGGCCGGGAGGCGTTTGACAGGGAAACGCTGGCGAGCTCGTTCGCCCAGGATTATCCCGACTATGAGGTCATCTTCTGCGCTCCCTCGGAGGGCGATCCGTCGGTGCCGCTGCTTCGCGAACTGATCGCCGAGCATCCGAACCGACCGGCCCGTCTTTTCGTCGGCGAACGGCGGATTACCCGCAATCCCAAGCTCAACAATCTCTGGGCCGGCTGGCAGGCGGCCGAGACCGACTGGGTCTGCATGGCCGACAGCAATCTGCGCCTGCCGCCCGATTATCTCAGCACCGTTGTCGCATCCTGGGACGAGGAGACCGGCCTCGTCTCATCGCCACCGGTGGGCGAGCGCCCCGAAGGTCTGGCCGGCTCGCTGGAATGCGCCTTTCTCAACGGCAATCAGGCGCGCCTGCAACTTGCCTCCGACAGTCTCGGCAACGGCTTTGCTCAAGGCAAGACGCTGTTCTGGAATCGCAAGATGCTGAACGAGGCCGGTGGGCTGGAGGCTCTCGGTCGATACCTCGCCGAGGACGTCAACGCGACCAAGCTGGTGCATGCCGCCGGCCTCAAGGTGCGGCTGACGCCGCTGCCCTTTGCCCAGCCGATCGGCCGGCGATCGTTTCGTGACGTGTGGAACCGCCAACTCCGCTGGAGCCGCGTTCGCCGCGATGGCTTCCCGCTGCTGTTCGCCATCGAACCGCTCAACGGTCCCATGGTGCCATTCGTCCTGGCGGCGATCGCCGCTGCACGGCTTGACATGTCCGTCGTGCTGCTGCCGGCCATTGCCGCGATCTGGTATGGCGCCGAACTGATCCTGATGCGGCGCGCCAGATGGCCTTCGGCCTGGCGCGACATTCTGGCTTTGCCGCTCCGGGACCTGCTGTTGCCGGCCCTGTGGCTGGCAACCTTCCTGAAGCGCGACATCGAGTGGCGCGGCAACGCCATTGCGCCGCACGGTTCCGACGAGCCCATGACGCCGGTCCTGGTGGACCATGATTGAGCACGCCGAGCTGGTCTCGATGATGTCGAGCTATGGCTTGTGGGTGCTGACGCCTCTTGCCGTCCTCGAGGGGCCGATCGTGACGGTCATTGCCGGCTATCTGGCCAGCCTGTCAATCCTCAGTCTCTGGCTGATCGTTCCGTGCGTCATCATCGCCGATATCGTCGGCGATTGCCTGATGTATCTGCTTGGCCGGCTGGCGCTCGGCAGTCTCAGCCCCAGATGGCGCGACCGTTTGGGCCTGTCGCGACGGCGGCTTTTCCATCTGATGCGCGGCTTCCGTCGCAACGGAACCCGGATCCTCGTCGCCGCCAAGCTGACCCACGCCGCCGGTTTCGCGGCCCTGACGGCCGCCGGCGCGGCCCGCATGCCGTTCATGGAGTTCCTTGTCGCCAACACCTTGGCGAGCATCCCGAAAAGCCTGTTCTTCGTGGTTCTCGGCTACCTGTTCGGCAGTGCCTACGAAACCATAGCCAAGTGGTTGTCGGGCGAGGCGGCGTTGATAATGCTGGCGCTTGGCCTCGGCCTGTTCACCATCATCTATCTTCAGCGCAGACGAGTTCGCCGATGACCGGCCAGAGCTTCACGTGCCTCATTCCGGCATTCAACGAGGCGGAGCGCCTTCCCGGCGTCCTCGCCGCCGTGGTCGGTCACCCGAGTTTCGAACGGGTCGTGGTCGTCGACGACGGCTCGACCGACGGTACCGGCGATGTCGCCTTGCGACACGGTGCCGAGCTGCTTCGCGCGCCGAGCAATGGCGGCAAAACGCGCGCGCTTCGCCTCGGTCTCGAAACCGTTCGCACGAGTCATGTGGTGCTGATCGATGCCGACCTTCTCGGATTGACGCCGGCCGTCATCAGTTCGCTGATCGCGCCGGTGGCGGCGGGGACCGCCTACGCTTCGGTCTCCTTGCGGGGCAATGCGCCCTGGGTTTGGCGGCGCATCGGCATCGACTACATTTCCGGCGAGCGCGTCCTGCCGATGGCGCTGATCGCCGATCGCTTGGATTCGCTGGATCGTCTCCGCCGCTTCGGTTTCGAGGTTTTTCTCAACGAGCTTCTCGTCGCGACGGGGCTGCCGATCGCCATCGTCCAGTGGCCGGATGTCGCAAGTCCCGCCAAGGCCGCCAAGCGCGGCCTCTTGCGCGGCCTGCTCGCCGATGCGGGCATGCTCGCCGACATCGCTCGCACCATCGGCGTCATGGGTTTCGTCGGCCAGATCCGTCAGTTGCGCCGATTGGCGGCGTCGTGACCGTGGCGTTCCGTCTTTGACGACGTTGTCCTTCAAGCGGGCGGCTATTCCAAGGACGATCTGTCCGACGCCATGGACCAGACCGTGATGAACAGGGCTGCGATCAGCGGGCCGACGATGAACCCGTTGACGCCGATGAGCGTGATGCCGCCGAGCGTGGAGATGAGGATCACGTAGTCCGGCATCCGCGCGCCTTTTCCCACCAGCGGAGGCCGCAGGAGGTTGTCGACCAGCCCGATGACCAGCACGCCCGCCGCGATCAGTGCCACGCCTTTGGCAACCTCTCCCGACAGCAGAAGATAGCCGGCGGCGGGAAGCCAGACCGCGGCCGCGCCGATCACTGGCAGCAGGGAGAACAGCGCCATGACGACGCCCCACAGGAGCGCGCCGTTGAGGCCCAGAAGCCAGAACACGATCCCGCCGATCGCCCCCTGAATGATGGCGATCACCACATTGCCTTTGACGGTCGCCGTGATCACGTCCGAGAACTTCTTCAGAAACCGGTCCGTCTGTTGATCTGCCAGCGGGCTCGCCTTTCGAATGGCAACCGACAGTCCGGCGCCATCGCGAAAAAGGAAGAAGAGAAGATAGAGCATCACGCCGCCGACGACGATCAGCTGGGCTGCTCCCTGGCCGATGCCGAGGGCCTGCGGGGCGGCCCATTGGGTGACCTGTCCCAGAATCGAGTTGAAGCGCTGCTGCAGCTCGTCCACCGAGCCAAGAGTGATGTGGTCGAAGGCTTCGAGGAGAAAGGAGGGCGACACTGCTCGAATGCGCTCCTCCAGCGAGGCCAGGTCTATGTTGTGCGAGGAGAGCCAGTTGTAGACGTTCGAAATCTCTCGCGCGACCGCCGTGAAGACGAATGCGGCGGGGACGAGAACGACGAAGACGCAGGCGAGAACGCTGATGCCGGCGGCGATGTTCCTGTGCGGATGCAGCCGAAGAGCGATGGCTCTGTGGAAGGGATGAAAGAGGACCGCGAGGACCACCGCCCACAGGATCGCGCCGTAGAAGGGGAGCACCAGCCAAATGAACGCGACCGACGAGAGCACCAACAGTACGACGAAGCTTGCCTGCTGAACCCGTCTTTCCTGCATCGCGCTTCCTTGGTTTCGGTTGCCTCTGGGGCATGACCGAAAGGTTGATCGGTTGGTGGCGCCATGCCGGCCCAGCCGCGTTGCCGATTGCCGTGAAGAAGGATCACGAAAGAAAAGGATAGACGCTCGATCCGGACAACACAAGGATTGGGCGGAGGCGGTCCGGCAACGGACGATTGCGCGACGAAACAGGCGTGGCGGCGCCCATGTCGACGCCGCCACGCCTCAATGCTCCGGACGTCTCAAGCGAGGCGTTCAGGCCGGGACGGCCAGCCCGAAACGAACGGCCGCCGCCCTGAGACAGTCCTCGAAGGCGGAAAGGTCCGACCAGATATGGTCCTGTTCGACCTGTCGCCGGACGAGGATGCCGCCGAGCGTCTCGATGCCGCCGTCGATCATCAGATTGTCCGCCATCCCGTGATCCTCGACCATCATGCCGTCGGGGCCGCGCGTTGCGCCGTCTGCCGCCTTGGCGATGGCCCCCTGGTAGTAGTCGTCCCTGAGGCGCTCGAAATAGGGGCGTACGGTGTTGGTGTAGCCATACGCCGCCCGGCCGAGTGCGCACATGAAGCCAAGCTCGAACGCGGTGCCGATGTCGGCCGAGATGCCCCGGAACGGCGTCAGGTTGGCGATGATCAGGTCCGACGCCCGCATGGCCTTCTCATTGGCGAGACTGATGCGGTGGCCGAACTCGAACAGCGACAGCCCGGCCGGGTCGAGTTCGTCCTCGGCGATGCCGTTGGGCAGGAAGCCGTAGGCGAGGGCGAGGTCGTTCTTGGCGGCGATGATCGCGGCGCCTTCGGTGAGGAACACCTCCGGCCCGGCGAGATAGGCGCGCGGCCGGCTCACGTCAGCCTCCCGTCGGAGAGCGCCTTCATGATCCAGTCCTTGTATTTCTGCTCCTTGTCCTTGATCTCGGGGACGACCTTCGAGGCCTCGGACATGAAGAACAGATAGTCGCGGCCCATCTCCTGGCCGCGCCGGGTGTGCATGTCGAGCGCCACGTCCGGGATTTCCGGCAGATTGTCGCCGAGCTCGATGGAACGCTTCGCCCAGTTGACCATGTCGTCGGAGGTACGGTCCTTCTCGCTCTTGGTCAGGACGCGGATGGCGTGGGCAGCGAACAGGAAGCGATCACCGGCCGGGCGCGGATAGCGTTTGTGCTGCTGGTAGAGCGTCTCGATCAGGACGGGCGCATTGGGATTGCCGAGGCCGATGTCCTCCACCGCCATCACGCAGAGGCGCGACCACATCATCTCCTCCATTTCCGGGCTAGTGATGAACATCTCCCAGCCGAGGAGCAGAACGTTGTCGGTCATGCCGCGCCTCGTGCACTTCTGCAGGGCGGAGATGACCTCGTCGGCAAAGAAGCCGTGCTCGGTTGTGGTGCGCTGCCACGGATCGGGGGGCTGCTGAACCTTGACCATCTTGTCTGTCCTTTCACTGTCTTGATGCGGGTGGTCAAACCGCCCGCGGTTCGATCCAGCGCCCGTTGTGTCAAAGCGGTGTCCGGATGATCTTGGGTCGCGCCGGAGGCTAGGTCCAGCGACGGAGAACGCGACGCTCGGCGGCAAGCGCCAAGCCGAAACAGGCCACCGAGGTGATGGTGGCGATCAGGGAGGTGGCGAGTGCCCGCTCGGTATCGAACTCGCCGGCTGCCTTGCGGAACATGTAGCCGAGGCCGTCGGTCCCCATCAGGAACTCGGCAACGACGGCGGCGAGGACGGCTTCGGGCGCGGTCAGGCGGAAGGCCAGCATCAGGTTGGGCACCGCCGACGGCAAAACCAAGCGGGTGAACCGCTGAAGCCGCGAACCACCGAACACCCGGAACAGATCGTCGCTGCCCGGTGGCAGGGCCCTGAGGCCGGCGCCGACGTAGACGAAGGCGGGGAAGAAGCAGATCAACGAGACGATGGCGACCACCGTCCTGACGTCGTAGCCGAGAAGGCGGGCGATGATCGGGATCAGCGTCACCACCGGGATCGATGTGAAGATCAGGCCGAGCGGGGTCAGCAGGCCGTTCAGGATGCGCGACGACCAGCTGAGTATCGCCAGGCCCGCCCCGAGCAGGAAGCCGAGCAGCAGGCCGGCGACGGCGACGAGGAAGGTGCGGCCGGCCGGTCCGGCATAGCTCAGCGGGTCGCCGACGAAATCCTTGGCGACCGCCAGCGGGCCCGGCAGCACGATGGACGACAGGCCTGCCGCCGAAACCCAGATTTGCCAGCCCGCCACGATCAGTGCCACGGCCCAGTAGCGGCGCACCAGATTGGCGATGGAGACGACGGCGATCATCGCATGCGCTCCTGCACCAGTCGTTCCGCGAGGCTGAACAGCGCGAACATCGCGAGCGACGCAACGGCAGTGATCAGCACGGCACTCCAAAGGAGCGGAATCTGGAAGTTCTGCATGGCTGAGACGATCAGGAGGCCGAGACCGCGCGAGGCGCCGAACCACTCGCCAATGATGGCACCGATGAAGGCGATCGGCACCGACAGCTTCATGGCGGATGCAATGGCCGGCAGCGCCGACGGCAAATCGAGCCTCAGCGTGACCGAAAGCCGGCTCGCGCCCAACACGGCGAACAGGTCGCGATGCGAGGCGCTTGCCGTCGACAGCCCCGATGTGGCGGCGACGTAGAAGATGTAGCCGACGCCGAGGCCCGAAATGATGGGCGGTGTCGCATCGGCACTGGCCAGCACGATCAACAGCGGCGCCAGCGCGATCGACGGGATGGCATGGATGACGGCGACCAGCCGGTCGAGACCGGGGCGGACCGGCGCGATCAGGTGGCTGGCAAGCGCCAGGATGAGGCCGCCAGAAGCGCCGCAAAGGTAGCCGATGGCGACCGACGTGAAGCTTGCGGCGGCGGCCCGGCCGAACAGCGGCAACTTGGCGGGCGTCGTCAGGAAGGCCAGCACGGTCGACAATGGCGGCCAGGTGAGGCCGGCGAGGCGATAGGTGCCGATCACCTCCCAGGCGATCAGGAACAGCGATACGCCGATCAATCCCAGCACGAAGGACTGGCTGCGGGCGGAGGTCATGCGGGCGCTCCCTCCGGCTCCAGTGCTTCGGTCAGCCGGTCGACGAGATCGTGGAATGCCGGCTCGCGCATCACGGCAGGCGCACGCGGGCGAGCGAAGGGAGCCGGCAGGTCGAGAATGACCCGGCCCGGCCGCCCGCTCATCACCACCACGCGGTCGGCGAGAAACAGGGCTTCGTCGACGGAATGGGTGACCAGCAGCGTCGTGATGCGGTGGCGGCTCCAGATGCGCTGCAGTTCGACGTTCATCTGCCGGCGCGTAACGGCATCGAGGGCGCCGAACGGTTCGTCGAGCAGCAGCACTTCGGGCTCCAGCACCAGGGCGCGGGCGATGGAGGCGCGCTGGCGCATACCGCCCGACAGTTGCTTGGGGCGGGCCTTCTCGAAACCGGCCAGACCGACCAGGGCAATCAGGTCCTTGACCCGCGCCTTGTCGACCGATCGTCCGGCCAGATGGAAGGGCAGGGCGACGTTGGCCTCGATGTCGAGCCAAGGCAGCAGCGCGTGATCCTGGAACGCCACGCCAAGCCGGTGGCTTTGGCAAAGCTCGGCCGGTGCCTTGCCTTCGATGGTGACGCGACCGGCCGTCGCCCCTTCCAGCGCGGCCACGAGACGAAGGATCGTGCTCTTGCCGCAACCGGACGGCCCGAGCAGGGCGACGAACTCGCCAGGAGCGATGGTCAGGTCGATATCGACCAGCGCCGTCAGCTCCCGTCCGTCGCCGAGGCGGAAGGTCTTGCTGACGCGATCGATGCGAATGGCGGGCTTGTCGGACATGGATGCCTGCGATCTGCGAACGCCCTCGTCGGCCCCTAGTGGTTCGACCGAGACATTTGCATCCGCTTGATACTGGCCTCAGAGCAAATGTCTCGGTCAAGAGAACCACTAGCAAGTTATTGGGCTTGTGGAGCTTTTGAATTTGACATTTGAGCGAGCGCTCTATGTCAGGCGGGACTCAAATGTCAAATTCGCTCCACTAGGGCGGGCCGGCGGGGTGTCGTTGACGGGACGTGTTCAGCTGGCGACGAGCGCCTCTTCGAGCGGGCCGAGATCGATCAGATCCTTGGCCGGCGGCACGTCCTTGTGTCCGGACAGGCGGGCGACCTCCGCCATCGGGCCATCCACCAGGGCCGGGTCGAACCAGAACAGCTTGTCGGAGCCCGCCGCCTTGGTCAGGGGAATCTGCAGCTCGTTCTGGCGGATCTGCTGGTCCATATCGAGCCCGAGATCGGCGCCGAACTTGTTGACCGCCAGATCGGCCGCCACCTTGGGATCCCTAGCGTTTTCCTTCCAGCCTTTGATGTAGGCCTTGAAGTAGCTGACGATGGCCGCGCGGTTTTCCTTGACGAAGGACTTGTGCGCGACCAGCACGCCGCCGGGCGCCTTGTAGCCGAGCGTATCCTGCAAGGTGACGAAGAAGTCCTTGCCCTCGACCATGCCCATTTTCTCCAGCGTGATCGGCTGGTTGGTGGCAAAGCAGAAATAGGCGTCGCCGTCGCCGGCCAGCAGCGGCTCCGGCGAGAAGCCGGTGGGAACCATGGTGTACTCGAGCGGCAGGCCGGCGTTGCGCAGGATGATCTCGACGATGGTCTTGTTGGCGGGAGTCTGGCCGAGAATTCGGGCCCCCACGAGGTCCTTGGGTTCGCGTACAGGCTTCTTGGCAAGCGACAGCAGGGCGGCCGGGCTGGTCGGGAAGGCCGAGGCCAGGATGACCAGATCGTTGTTCTTCTCGTAGGCGTCGATGAACGGCAGCCAGTCGCTGGCGGCGAACTGCGCCTTGCCCGATTCCAGCACCACGAGCGGGTCGGGGGCATTCGGTCCGCCGGGGCTGTAGCTGAAGTCTATTCCCTCGGCGGCGTAATATCCGTTCTCCAGGGCGATCCATACGCCGGCGTGTTCGACATTGGGTACCCAGCCCATGGCGAGCTTGAGCGGTGTGGCGGCGAAGGCCACGGAAGCCGGCAGCATTGTTGCAAGGCCGGCAGCCGCGGACGCGCACAGGAGTTGGCGGCGGCTCAACATCGGCGAAAAGACAGGGTCGGCAGGCATCGAAAAGCGTCCTTTCCTTGGAGGCAGACTGGCGGCGGCAAGTGAATTGTATTTTTTGTTACATCCAAGGCTAGCATATGTTACTAAAACTCCAAGCACGATGAAAAGGCAACCATGCCGCAATTTCAGTCAAACCCTCTCGGGCGTTTGCCGGACACCACAGCCGTTGCCCGGCGCATTGCCGACAAGTATGCCGACATGACCGGAGCCGTGCGGCGGTTCGCCGACCTCGTGAAGGCCGAACCTCTCAAGGTGGCGCGCATGAGCATTCACGAGGCCGTCGTGGGCGCCGACGTGTCGGTGGCCACCGCCAACCGCTTCGCGCGTCTCATCGGCTTTTCCGGCTATGCCGAGTTCCGCGCCGAGCTCATCCGGGGCTTTGAGAAGCTGTTCGAGCCGGTCGATGCGATGAAACGGCATCGGGCCGAGGCCGGCAGTGCCTTCGAAGTGCTGGAGGCGTCGCTCAGGGAGGATATCGCCAACATCGAGGCGACGCTGCGCTCTCTCGACCCTGAGGCGACCGAACGGGCCGTCGACATGATCGCGCGGGCCGAGAAAGTGTTCGTGCTGGGCTTTGAAAACGCCGCCCAGCTTGCGGGAATGCTCGCCTGCGGGCTGGAGATGACGGGCATTCCGACGCGCAGCCCCGAGAACGGCGGTGGCATGGTCGGCGTGGCGCGGCAGCTGTTCAAATATGGCCCGAAGGATCTGCTGATCCCGATCGCCTTCTCACTTTACATGCGCGACACCATCGTGATGACGCGCTACGCGAGGCGGGCCGGCATCCCCGTTCTGGCCATCACCGACTTTCTCGATTCCCCGCTGGTCCCTCTGGCTGACCAGACCCTTTTCGTGACCGCCTACCACTCCATGCATCCGCCGTCCGATACGGCGATCCTCGCGCTGATCGAGGCTTTGATCGCTGCCGTTGCGCGCCAGCGGCCGGGTGCGCCCGAGGTGGCGGAGAAGTTCGCCAGCTTCGCCTATCCCTGGATGCGCAGCACCGGTCCTGATTGGTCACCGGAGGAATAGAGCCGGCTCAGGCCGGGCCGACTTCCTGGGCGTGAACGACGATGTCCGCCCCCTCGATCAGGATCACGTTGTAGGCGGGCGTCTCGAAGCCGACGGCAAAGTCCTTGGCGCCGAACAACGGCGCGGTCTGGTGGTTGGTGCCGCGCCCGGTGCTGATGGCCATGCCGTTCCAGGTGCCGGAGCACAGGCGATGCACGTGCCCGGCGAAGATGTGGCGGACGTTGCCGTGGCGGGCGAGAACGTCCGCGAAGGCCTTGGGGTCGGCAAGCTTCACCGCGTCGAGCGGCGGCATGCCGATGTCGAACGGCGGGTGGTGCATGAAGACGAGGGTGGGGGCGGGTACCTCGCCAAGCTGCCGGTCGAGCCAGGCTAGGCGGCGTTCGCAAAGCCGGCCGGCGACGGCGCCTTCATCGAGCGTGTCGAGGAACAGGCACGAAACGGCGCTCGTCCGGATGACCGACTGGATGAAGCCCTCCTCGGCCGGCACATCCGGAAAGACGGCTCGAAAAGCCGCGCGGTCGTCATGGTTGCCGAGCAGCAGGCGAGACGGCGGAACCAGGGGCGCCAGAAGCTCGACGAGCAACCGATAGGAGGCCGGCGAGCCGTCGTCGGAAAGGTCGCCGGTAAACACGACGAGATCGGCATCGGCGTGATGGCGGTTGATGTCGGCGATCGCCTTGGCGAGGTTGGCCGCCGGGTCCAACCCGCAAATCGGCTTGCCATCCCCACGCAGATGCGGATCGGTGATCTGGATCAGCTTCATGGTCATGTCCTCAGGAGGTGCGCTGGCGGGCCCGGGCGATCAGCTCCTTGAGCGACGGGGCAACCTGGGGCGCGGCGGCCAACACCGGCCCGCCTTGAAGAAGGGATCGTTCTTCGCCTGGGAACTGGGCGGTAAAGCCGCCGGCCTCGCGGACCATCAGCAGAGCGGCAAGGCAGTCCCAGGCGTTGATATGCGGCTCGTAATAGGCACAGAGACGTCCGGCGGCGACCTCGGCGATCGACAGCGCGCCGGAGCCGGAGCGGACGAACATGCCGCCGCTCTCGAGCAGCGCATGGAGCACGGCGGAGATCTCGCGAGCGGCGACGCGATGACTGGCGCCAAGGCCGACGAGGCCGGTGCCGAGGCTGGCCTGCCCATCGACCCGGATCGTCTCGCCGTTGAGGCGGGCGCCTTCGCCAGAGACGGCCTCATAGAGGTCGCCCGTCACCGGGGCCAGGATCAGGCCGAAGCGTGTTTGCTCATGCTCATCCGACAGCGCGATCGAAATGCACCAGTTCGGCAGGCCGTGGACGAAGCAACTGGTGCCGTCGATCGGATCCACGGTCCAGCGCCAGCCGGACCGGCTGTCCTGGAGGCCGTATTCCTCGCCCAGAAAGCCGTCGCCCGGGAAGGCGGCGGCGACGGACGAGCGGATCAGTTCCTCGACGGCCCTATCGGCGATGGAAACGACGTCCTGCCCATTGAGCTTGGCGTCGATGGCAAGATGCGCGCGGTCGGCAAAGTACCCCAGCGCCAACCGGCCGGCCTCGCCGATGACGCTGCGGGCGAGATCGAGACGGGCGCGGACGTCATGAGGGACATTCACGGTAGAGAGGCTCCATCGATCACCGGCCGGAAAGTGTCGCGTATCATCAGCCGAGCCTCGATGCGCAGGCTTACAGGCGGGGCGGACGGATCGGCAGCCCGGTCCTCAAGCAGCGCCACTGCCCGCTCGGCCAGATCCAGCGGGTCTTGCCGGAAGGTGGAGAGGCGATAGCCGAGCCAGGCGGCCTCCGGCAGGTCGTCGAAGCCGACCACAGCCACATCCTCCGGGACGCGCAGGCCGAGCCGGGTCTTCACGTGGTCGATCAGCGCAAAGGCGACGAGGTCGTTGACGGCGAACACCGCACTCGGCCTCTCGTCTGTCGAGAACAGGCGTTCGGCCGCCAGAAGCCCGCCCGCGTAGTCCGTGTCCGGTCCTCGCGCCACGGCGACATCGGCCCCCAGCCGGCGCGCCTCGGCGACGAACGCCTGCTCGCGCTCGACGATGGCCGGCGTGCCGCTTTCCGATCCGGCAAAGGCCAGGCGCCGGTGCCCGGCCCGGATGAACGATGCGGCAAGCGCACGCGCTGCGGCGGCATTGTCGGTCTGGACGAGGTCGATTTCCGGTGCCTCGCGGCCGATGGCGACGAGCGGCAGGCCGTTGGACCGGGCGAGCTCGATGAAAGAGGATGGTGGCGAGCCCGACAGCACGATGACGGCCTCGGCCCGGTGGCCGAACAGCGTGCGCTGGGCCGCCTCAGTCTCCTCCGTCGTCTCGCCGGCATTGATGAGCACGGGCACCGAGCCACGGCGGATCAGCACGGCGGCCAGCGCCGCGGTCAGGTGGGCACGGAAGCCGACCTCCGGCTTGGTGGCAACCAGGCCGACGATGCGGCTGCGATTGGCGAGCAATCCTCGCGCGAGGTCGTTGACCTGATAGCCGAGGCGGGTGGCGGCCTCCATGATCTTCTCGCGCGTTTCAGGCGCGACAGAAGCCCCTGGCGTAAACGCGCGCGAGACGGCCGACCGAGACACGCCGGCGAGTTCGGCGACGTCGCGGGCGCTCACGAAGCGGGGTGGAGGCTGGGCTTTGCCGTTGAGGGTGTCGGTCATGGCGGAAGCCTACTGTCCTACCTTGGCGAGAACATCCGCGCGGAGGAACTTCTCCACCACCAGCATGAAGGCGATGGACGGGACGAGCAGCAGCAGCGCGGTGATCGAGGCGATCTGGTAGTTGCCGCCGGCGCCCGCCGAATAGAGCAGGAGCGGCAGCGTCGTCACATCCGGTGCGCCGACGAAGTAGCTGCCGGTGAACTCGTCGAGCGATTCCAGGAAGACGAAGATGGCGCTTGCCATAAGGCCGGGCGCGGCGAGCGGCAGCGTCACGTCGGCGAAGGCCTTGAGACCGGAGGCCCCGAGGTTGCGGGCGGCGAGTTCCAGATCCCGGTCAACGGCGGAGAACGCGGCGGCGGCGATCCAGACGGCATAGACAAGGCCATGCGTCACGTGCACCAGCACGACGCCAAGGACGGTGCCGTTGAGCCCGATTTCGTAGAACAGCCTTGCGATGTTGACGTAGACGGGCAGGTTGGGAAACGCCTGCGGCAGCAGGAAGGCGAGCAACACAAGCCCCCGCAGCGGCAGCTTCAGACGGGCGAGCGCATAGCCGGCGGGAATGGCGAGCGCCAGCGACCCCACCACGGTGAACAGGGCGATGCCGATCGAGGCGACGAGCGATTGCAGTGCGTTGCCGCGCGGTGCGAACACCCGGCTCCAGTAGCTGAAGCCGTAATCGATCGGCAGCGTATGCGGGAAGTACCACCGCTCGGCCACCGTCCAGACCAGCATGTTGAGAAGTGGCCCGAAGATGACGAAGGCCAGCGCTCCGAGAACGGCCGCGCGCGGCAGCCACCAGAGGAAGCCACTGAGGGAATCGAACCCACGCGGTACGACCGGGGACGTGGATGTCGCGCTCATCGGCCCTGCCTCATGTTGATGCGGAGATAGAACCAGGCCGCGACGGCGCTGATCACCAGCGAGATCAGGCCCAGCGCATTGGCGACGCCATAGTCGCGGTAGGTGCTGAGGCGGAAGGCGATGTCGGCGGTGATCATGGTCGGCGCCTGGGCATTGATCATCAGCGGCACTGACAGCACGCCCATCATCGTGACGAAGGACAAGACGAGGCCGACCAGCAGCGTGGTTGTCACCTGTGGCACGACGATCTCGATGAGAATGCGAAGCCTGGAGGCGCCGAGGTTGCGAGCCGCTTCGATGGTGCCTCGGTCGAGCGAAGCCATGGCGCCGGCCACCATCAGCGCCACGAAGGGCGTCTGCTTCCAGACGAAGGCGATGACGACGCCGCGCCAGTCGAGATAGCTGGTGGCGGTCAGCGGATCGAGGAGGCCGAGCGCGATGAGCGTCGAGTTGAACAGACCGCTCTTGGCGAGGAAGGTGCGCAGGATCTGCCCGACGACGATGAACGGGATGAACATCGGCCAGCGATAGAGCCAGCGCAGGATGGCGACGGCAGTAGGGTTCTCGCCGAGCGTGAGATAGCCGCCGATGGCGATGGCGAGAAGGCCGGTGATGGCGGTCGAAAGGCCGACGATTACGGCCGTGAAGACGATGTCCTGGGTATAGAAATCGTAGGCCTTCGCGAAGTTGCCGAGGCCGTAGGCTCCGTCCACTTCGAAGGCGCCGACCACCGAAGCGGCGAGCGGCAGCATGAAGAGCAGGAGGATGACGACCAGTGCCGGCGAGACCAGCACCGGGCCGAGAAGACGTGCCATCGGCTTGTCCGGAAAGCGTTGGTGAAGGAGACCGCCCCGCCGCGCAGGGCGGCCTCATGGATTGGTGGCGGCTCAGTTGGCGACCTTGGCCTCGTAGGCTTCGAGGATGGCCGTATTGTACGGGGCGAGCGGGAAGGGCTTGCCCTTCTCGGCGAGGTCGGCCGGCGTGATGTCGACGAACAGCTTGTTCCAGGTGGCGTCGTCGAGCTCGGCCTTGACCTTGTCGGCGTCGATGCCCGGGTACCAGTTGAACTTCTTGACGATGCCCTCGGCCTGCACCTTCGGCGAGGTGGCCAGCTCGACGAACTTCTCGGCAAGATCCTTGTTCGGCGCCTTCGCCGGAATGACGTAGTGCATCGGCTGACCGGGCATGCCGGGGGCGGGAAGCAGCAGCTTCAGCTCGGGCGGCAGACGTCCGTCGGCCTGCCAGGAGTAGAACATGTCCACCCACACCGGTCCCAGAGCGATTTCGCCGCGCGACAGGAGGTCCAGCGTACCGGCATTGCCCGGCGTGAGGGTGGCCGACTTGGTGAACGCCTTGAGGCTTTCGAAGGCCCCATCCCACTTGGCTTCCTCGGCCTTGTCGAACGGGCCGTACATCAGCTTCTGGGCATCGCTGCCGGAGAAGGCGTAGACCCAGCCCATCACGAAGCTGACGCCCGAGGCGCCGCCCTTGATACCGTTGTAGCCGAACTGACCGGGATGGGCCTTCGCCCAATCGGCGATCTCGGCGTAGCTCTTGGGCGGGTTCGGAACGAGTGCCGGGTTGTAGGCGATGGCGGTCTGGCTGTTGAACATCGGCATGACGTAGCCCTTGACCTCGGTGCCCAGGGCATTGTCGGCGTTGGCGCGCGTCACCAGCTTGCCGGTGGCGATCTTGTCCCGGTAGGCCTCGAGATAGCCGGCCTGCACCATCGGGCCGGCGAACTTCTCGTGGACGACCGCGACGTCGGTGTCCCAGGTGGCAGTGCCCGCCTTGGCCTGGGCGTCGAAGCGCTCGACGATCTTCTGCGAGCCGGCGTCGCCGGGACCGGTGCCGACGGCGCGGACGGTATTGCCCGGGTTCTGTTGTTCGAACAGCGGGGCCAGGTAATCGTTGATGTAGTCGACCATGTTCTGGTCGCCGGCGGTGATCACGGTCAGCTCGGCGGCGCCGGCCGGCGAAGCCACGATGGCAAGCGCCATCGTCGAGTTGAGCAACAGCTTGTTCATGACGCGTCTCCGATTTCGATCGTCAGATTCTGGTTGTCAGGCGGTCAGTCTTTCCCGAACCGGCGAGCGCTCGTCGGCAGCGGATGGCGGGGTGCCGGCCGGCGCACTGGTCGGCGCGGCAAACAGGAAGAGGCCACTTGTGGGGACCCGAACGAGCACGGCGCTGCCGGGAGAGAGGGCTTCGGGACCGTCGACGAGGACCGAGCCTTCGCCGATGCGGACCGTGTGGCGCCACTCGCCGCCGGGATAGACGACGGCTTCGACGCGTCCGATCAGCTCGATGGCGCTGGCATCATCATGGTGTTTTTCCGCCAGAGGCCTCAGTTGAAGCCGCTCGGAGCGAAAGCGCGCTTCGATCTTGCCGCTTGGCGGGGCGGGGCGATCGAGCAGGAGGCTGGCCGCTCTGTTGAGCGGTCCGGCGGCGATGTCGACCCGATGCCCGGAACTGACGCCATCGAGATGCACGACATTCTCGGCACCCATGAAGGCGGCGACGAAGGCCGATGCAGGGCGCGTGTAGATGTCCTGGGGCGTCCCGAGTTGAGCGATGCGCCCCTTGTCGAGGATGACGATGCGGTCGGCCATCACCATGGCTTCCTCGCGGTCGTGGGTGACATGAATGGTGGTGATGCCGAGCCGCTGCTGTAGGGCGCGGATTTCGTGGCGCACCGTCAGGCGGATGCGGGCGTCGAGGTTGGACAGCGGCTCGTCGAGAAGCAGGATGTCCGGGTCGACGGCCAGGGCGCGGCCGAGGGCGACACGCTGACGCTGGCCGCCGGACAGCTCAGAAGGCTTGCGCCCGCCGAGCCCCTGAAGACCGAGCAATGCTTCCATCTCGGCGACGCGGGCGGCGATCGCCTCGCGCCGCCAGCCCTTGAGGCGAAGGCCGTAGCCGATGTTGCGCGCCGCCGTCATGTGCGGCCAGAGAGCGTAGGACTGGAACACCATGGCCATGCCGCGCTTGTCGGGTGGCAGGCGGGTGACATCGCGCCCTCCGACGTGGATGCGGCCGGCGCTGGGGAAGGCAAAGCCGGCGATGGTGCGAAGAAGCGTCGTCTTGCCGCAGCCCGAGGCCCCGAGCAGCGCCACGAACTCGCCCTTGCCGATCGAGAGGTCGATGCTTTCGAGCACCTTAGTCCGGCTGTAGCCGGCGTCGATGCCCTGAAGGCCGAGGTAGGCGTCTTCGCTCATTGTCCATGCGCTTGCACAGCTGTGCAAACGTCCCCGCAAGCAATTCTGTCTTGGACATTGCGATAGACGCCGATCGTTACAGGCCGATGACAGGGAGCGCGAGGTGCGGTGGCTGACGGCACTCGTCATCCGTCGTGTGGACGATCCTGGGCACTGTCGAAGTGGGTGGCGCCGGCACGTCTCCCACGATAGCCTGTGCGCGCCGCTCGGCGGAACCTCGGTTGCGACGGGCGGTTACGGTCACCATATCGCATCGATTATCGCGCCCGTGCCCCTCGGCCGCCAACCAGACAGGAGACCTCCATGCTCGTCGACGGCAAATGGACAGCGGATTGGAAGCCGGTTGAAAAGACCGACGAAAAGGGCGGCTTCGTCCGCCAGACCTCCAGCTTTCGCAACTGGGTGACGCCCGACGGGAAAGCCGGCCCCACCCGCGAAGCGGGCTTTGCCGCGGAGGCGGGCCGCTATCACCTCTATGTCGCGCTGATCTGCCCCTGGGCTTCGCGAACGCTGATCGGCCGCAAGCTGAAGGGGCTTGAGGATGTGATCTCGCTGTCGGTCGTCGAGCCCGCCATTTCCGACGAGGGCTGGCGTTTCGGCGACTATCCCGGCGCCACCGCCGACACGGTCAACGGCGCCACCTATCTTCATCAGGTCTACACCAAGGCCGACCCCCACTTCACCGGCCGCGCCACCGTGCCGGTGCTGTGGGACAAGAAGCTTGGCACCATCGTCAACAACGAGTCGGCCGATATCCTGAGGATGCTCAACTCAGGCTTCGGCGATCTCGCCACGTCGGACCTCGATCTCTATCCGGCCGATCTTGCGGCGGAGATCGACGCGCTTAACGACCGCATCTATCCGCGCCTCAACAATGGCGTCTATCGGGCGGGCTTTGCCACCAGGCAGGTGGCCTATGACGAGGCTTTCGCCGACGTGTTCGACATGCTCGATGAGCTGGAAGCCCGGCTCGCCGACGGACGGCCTTTCCTTCACGGCGACCGGTTTACCGAAACGGACGTTCGGCTGTTCGTGACGCTGATCCGCTTCGATGCGGCCTACCACGGCCTTTTCAAGTGCAACCTGCGGCGCATAGCCGACTATCCCGGCCTCAGCGGCTACCTGAAACGCGCCCTCGATTTCCCGGGCGTCCGGGACACCGTCAGCATCGACCACATCAAACGCGGCTATTACTCGATGAAGGCGCTCAATCCGCAGCGCATCGTGCCGCTCGGCCCCGACCTCAGCAATCTGGGGCTTTCCGGCTGAGTCACGTCGCTTCGACGTGCCCCCCACCTAGACGCAGCAGCCCAATAGATGAGAGGCCCGCCCATGCCGTTTGTCGGCACGGGCGGGCTTTCCTTTACTGCGCCGGTGTCACGCTATCGACGGCGTAGGTGCCTTCCGGCGTTTGCGCGAGCGTGAAGGCAATGGTCTCGCCGGCTTTGAGCGCACCGAGATCGATGGAAGGCAGCACTGCGAAATCCATCGTCATGCCGGGCCAACCGAGCGCGTCGATCGGACCGTGTGTGAGGTTGAGGGTGCGGCCTGCCGTGTCGATCGAGTTGATCTTGCCGGTGGTACCGGCACCACCGGCAAGGGCTGTGGAGGCGAGGGCAACGAGGATGGTGGCGGCGGCGAAGAGTTTCTTCATGGGATCAGTCCTTCAGGGTGATGGTGCTTGCGGGGAGGGCGACCGCCGCAGCGGCCGGTGACACGGTCCGATTGAGACCGCGAGCTTTCACCAGCGCGTAGATCGCCGGGATGACGAGAAGCGTTAGAACGGTGGAGGAAATCATGCCGCCGATCATCGGCACCGCGATGCGCTGCATCACCTCCGAGCCAGTGCCATGGCTCCACATGATCGGCAGGAGGCCGGCCATGATGGCGACCACGGTCATCATCTTGGGACGGACGCGCTCGACCGCGCCCTCCATGATGGCGGCGTTGAGATCGTCGCGCGTCAGCGGCTGTCCCTCGGCCGCCCGCTTCGCCTTCATCGCCTCGAACGCGTGGTCGAGGTAGATCAGCATGACGACGCCCGTCTCTGCGGCCACACCAGCCAGCGCGATGAAGCCCACGGCGACGGCAACCGACAGGTTGAAGCCGAGCAGATCCATGTACCAGACGCCGCCGACCAGCGCGAAGGGCAGCGAGGCCATGACGATCAGGGTCTCGGTGATGCGGCGGAAGTTCATGTAGAGGAGGAGGAAGATCAGGGCGATGGTGACCGGCACCACCACCTTCAGCTTCTCCTTGGCCCGCTCCATGTATTCGAACTGGCCGCTCCAGGTGACGTAATAGCCCGGCGGCATCTTCACCTCGGCGTCCACTGCCGCTTTGGCGTCGGCGACATAGCTGCCGATGTCGCGATCACGGATGTCGACGAAGATGTAGGCCGACAGCAACGCGTTCTCGGTGCGGATGGTCGCCGGTCCGCGTGCGAGGCGCACGTCGGCCAACTGGCCGAGCGGAATGGCGCCGCCAGCCTCCGGGTGGATCAATACGTCGCGGGCGATGGCGTCCGGATCAGACCGGAGGTCGCGCGGATAGCGCACGTTGACGGAGAAGCGTTCGCGGCCCTCGACGGTGGTGGTCAGCATCTCGCCGCCGAGCGCCGTCAGGATCACTTCCTGCATGTCGCCGACGGTGAGGCCGTAGCGGGCGAGCTCGTCACGCTTCGGCTCGATGTCGAGATAGTAGCCGCCACCGATGCGCTCGGCATAGGCCGAGGTAGTGCCGGGCACCTTCTTCACCACGGTTTCGATCTCCTTGGCGACCCGCTCCATTTCACCGAGATCGCGGCCGAACACCTTGATGCCGATCGGCGTGCGGATGCCGGTGGAGAGCATGTCGGTGCGCGCCTTGAGCGGCATGGTCCATGCGTTGGAAACGCCCGGCAGTTGCAGCGCCTTGTCCATCTCCGCAATCAGGCCGTCGGTGGTGAGGCCTGGCCGCCATTCTTCCTGTGGTTTGAGGTTGATGACCGTCTCGAACATCTCCGTCGGCGCCGGATCGGTGGCCGTCGCGGCGCGGCCCGCCTTGCCGTAGACGCTCTCCACCTCGGGAAAGCTCTTGATGATGCGGTCCTGCACCTGGATCAGTTCGGCCGCCTTGGTGATCGAGAGACCCGGCAGCGTCGTCGGCATGTAGAGGAGGGTGCCCTCGTTGAGCGCCGGCATGAACTCGCTGCCGAGCCGGCTCGCCGGGATCACCGAACCGCCGAGGATGACGAGCGCCAGGGCGATGGTCGGCACCTTCGCCCTTAGTACGAGGCGGATGATCGGCCGATAAAGCCAGATCAGCGCCCGGTTCACCGGGTTCTTTCGTTCCGGCAGGATGCGGCCGCGCACGAAGATCAGCATCAGCACCGGCACCAGCGTCACCGACAGGAAGGCCGCGCCGGCCATCGAGAAGGTCTTGGTGAAGGCGAGCGGTTTGAACAGCCGTCCTTCCTGATCCTCAAGGGCGAACACCGGCAGGAAGGAAACGGTGATCACCAGGAGGCTGAAGAACAGCGCCGGCCCGACCTCGACGGCGGCGTCGATCAGCGTCTGAACCCGCGATGCGCCGGGCGGCGCATGCTCCAGCCGCTTGTGGGCGTTTTCGATCATGACGATGGAGGCGTCGACCATGGCACCGACGGCAATGGCGATGCCGCCGAGGCTCATGATGTTGGACGTCATGCCCATGGCATTCATGATCATCACCGCGATCATCACGCCGATCGGCAAGGTGACGATGGCGACCAGCGCCGACCGCACATGCAGCAGGAAGACGATGCAGACCAGGGCGACGATGATGCTTTCCTCGATCAGCGTGCCCTTGAGGTTTTCGACCGCCTTCAGGATCAGTTCGGAGCGGTCGTAGACGGCCTCGATCGACATGCCGTCGGGCAGGCCCGAGGCGAGCTCGCCGATCTTCTCCTTGACGTTGTCGATCACCTTGAGGGCGTTCTCTCCCGACCGCTGCAGCACGATGCCGCTCACCACCTCGCCCTCGCCATTGAGCTCGGTGAGGCCGCGCCGTTCGTCGGGGCCGATCTCGACGCGTGCGACGTCGCGAACCAGGACGGGCGTGCCGCCGTCGGCCTTCAGCACGATGGTTTCGATGTCGGTCGGCGACTTGATGTAGCCGTGGCCGCGCACCACGAATTCGGTTTCGGCCATCTCGACGACGCGGCCGCCGACGTCCTGGTTGCTGGCGCGGATCGCCTGGCTGAGTTTGGATAGCGGAATGCCGTAGGCCTGCAGCTTCTGCGGGTCGACCACCACCTGATACTGCTGGACGAAGCCGCCGACGCTGGCCACCTCCGACACGCCACCGGCCTTGGTCAGCTGATAGCGGAGGAACCAGTCCTGCAAGGTGCGAAGTTCGGCAAGCGTACGGTCCTTCGCTTTCAGGACATACTGGTAGACCCAGCCGACGCCGGTGGCGTCCGGTCCCAGCGTCGGCGTCACGCCCTCGGGCAGGCGCTTGGCGGCAAAGCTAAGGTATTCGAGCACGCGCGAGCGCGCCCAGTAGATGTCCGTGCCGTCCTCGAAGATGACGTAGACGAAGGAGGTGCCGAAGGAGGAGAAGCCGCGCACCACCTTGGATTTCGGCACCGACAGCATGGCGGTGGTGAGCGGATAGGTCACCTGGTCCTCGACGACCTGCGGCGCCTGGCCGGGGTAATCGGTGTAGAGGATGACCTGGGTATCGGAGAGGTCGGGCAGGGCGTCGAGCGGGATGCGCGCCACCGAATAGATGCCGGCCGCGACGAGCAGCACGGTGCCGATCAGCACGAAGACGACGTTTCGCGCCGACCAGCGGATGAGACTGGCGATCATGGCTGTTATTTCTCCCCGCCGTCGGTGGCCATCGGCGCGAAGGCGGCGAGGGCCGAGCGCAGGTTGCTTTCGGAATCGATGAGGAAGTTGGCGCGGCTCACCACCTTCTCGCCGGCGTCGAGGCCTCCGTCGATGCGGATGTAGCCGTCGGCACGCGGACCGGTCTGAACCTCGCGCGGCGCGAAGCGCCCGTCGCCGCTTTCGACCAGCACCACCTTGCGTGTTCCGCTGTCGAGCACGGCCGAGTCAGGCACCGCCAGCACGGGCAGGCCGGCAGCAGCGGCCAGGTGGACGGTGCCGTAGAGGTTGGGTCGCAAGGCGCCATCCGGATTGGCAAGCTCGATGCGCACCTTGGCGGTACGGCTCTCGGCGGCCAGTGCCGGATAGACGAAGTCGATCGTCCCCTTGAACCGGCGATCGGGCATTGAGTTGATGGTGACGTCCGCCTCCTCGCCGACACGGATGGCCGCGAGATCCTGCTCGAAGACCTCGGCGAGCATCCACACCTGCGACAGATCGGCGATGCGGTAGAGCGTCTCGCCCGGCATGAAGCGCATGCCGCGCACCGCTAGTTTCTCAAGCACGACACCGTCCGCTTCGGCGCGGTAGGGCAGCGTTCGCATCGCCTTGCCCGTTGCCTTGAGGCGGGCGATCTCCTCGTCAGCAATGCCGAGGTTCTTCAACCGCGCCAGTGCCGCCTGAGCCAAACCCGCATCGCCACGAGCGGACAGATATTCCTCCTGCGCCAGCACGAGCTCGGGGCTGTAGACCTCCATCAGCACGTCGCCGCGCCGAACGGTGGCGCCGGTGGTGTCGGCGACGAGGCGCTCGACCCAGGCTTCGAAGCGCGGGGCCACTTGGTACTCGTTGCGCTCGTCGACCGCGACCGCGCCGACCGCCCTGACCGAGCGGCTCATCGCCCTGAGAGCAGCGGGTTCGGTCCGGACGCCGAGTGTCTGGATCTTGTCGGCGCTGACTGCGACGGTGCCGGAAGTGTCCTCATCGGCGTAAACCGGCACATAGGCCATGCCCATGGCGTCTTTTTTCGGCACCGGCGAGGTGTCCGGCAGACCCATGGGGTTGCGATAGTAGAGCACGCGGCGAGCACCCGGCACGGGGACGGCCGGTGCCGGTTCGGTTGCCGGCGTTGCCGCGGCAGGCGCTGCCGGAGCGGCGCTATGCCCGGCGTGATCCGATTGCGCCAGGGCGTCGATGGCGAGCGGTGAGCCGACGGCGACAAGGGACGTCACCACGGCAACGGCGGCCAACAGATGTGGTCTCGTCATCAGAAATCCTCCCCGACGATGCGTTCGATCTCGGCGAGCGCGAGCTGTTCCTTGAAGGTGGCTTCGATGTTGTCGACGAGCGCTCGGCGCAGTGCCTGTTCGGCGGCAAGAACGGTCGGAAAGTCGGCTTTGCCGAGCGCATAGGCCTTGGTCGAGGAACTGAGGGCGATGCGGGCCTGCGGCAGCGTGGTGCCGGCAATGGTTTTCCGTCGGGTACCGAGTGCGCCGAGCTCTGAAATGGCCGAGCGGATATCGGCATCGTTGTCGAGCCGCAGGGCGTCGAGCCTGACGCGCGCTGCCGCTGCCTTGGCCGCTGCTTCTCGTTGCTCGGCGCGCTTGGCGTCCCATTGCAGGGGGACGGAGAACTCGACCATTACCTCGACGCTGTCGAAGCGGTCGTTCTGACGCATGGCGCCAAGGCCGAGCTCGACACCGGGCAGGAAGTTCCGTTCGGCAAGACGCTGTTCGCTTTTGGCGGCCTCGACGTCGGCAAGTCCCATGCGAGCCTGGGGCGAGCCGGCATTTGCCTGGGCGACCAGATCCGCGGCCCTGATAGTCTTCAGGGGAGGAATGGCACGGGGCGACGGGCGAGCTGCGAGCGGCGCGTCGGCGCCGCGCCCCAGCAGGCGGTTGAGGCGGGCGGCGGCGGTCTCCTTCTCTGCGGCGAGGCGAGCGACGTCGGCGCGAAGGGAGCCGGCCTCGCTTTGGGCGCCGGTGACATCGGCGAGCGAAGCCGCATTCTCGGCGTAGCGGACGCGGGCGATGTCGGACAGGCGATCGAACGTGGCGACGAGCTTGCGTGTCTCCTCGAGCGCCAGATGCGCCGAATGATATTCGGCATAGGCGACCTTCACGCGATAGGCGACCTGGGTCTCGACATCCCTCGCCGAAGCCGTCGCCTTGCGCGCCTCCCAGTCGGCGATCTCGCGCTTCAATGCCGTCTGGCCCCAGAGGGGTAGCATCTGGCGGATCTGATAGGTCTCCTGAGCAAGGGAGCCGAAATCGTCGCGTGGGCTTGTCAGCTCGATCTTGATCTTGGGGTCATCCCAGGCACCGGCGTAGCCGATGCGCTCTCGCGCCGCGTCGGCGTCGAGGGTCGCGGCGGCGACGTCCGGATTCATCCGGCGGGCGGTTGCCAGGAGATCGGCAAGTTCGGATTTCGGTTCGGCGGCCTGTGCGCCGAAGGCGAGAATGCCCGCAATCGGTACGGCGAGCCAAGCCCCGGTGGTTCGGGGAAAATCATGTAAAAACATGGGACTAGAAGCTTTCCGCCAGCATCGGTCGATGACGATGCCGGCCTTGCGACCCTGTCGATCCGCCAGCGAAGACGGTCCTGAAGGGCGTTGAACAGGCGTCGCGACGGCGCGACGCTACGGTTCGGCAAGGAAAACGACAGCTATGGGAGGGCGCGCTCCGCTACCGGCCACCGGGGTGGCAAGGGCGGAAGCCTGCGCGATCCATGACTGTCAGGCGGAAGAGCTTGGTGGCCGAAGGCTTGGGTCCGGGGCACGCCCCAGCAAGAGCTCAGTCGGGCCCACCGCCAACGTCAGTCTTTCCGACACGACCGAAGCCGGCAGAAGGGCGGCGAACACGCCGGTCGGAAGATCGGCGCAGATGCTGCCGATCATGCAGGGCGCACTACCTTGATGGTCCGACAGATCGCAAGCGCCGTCGGTGTTTTTGACGCCGTGCGCAGCGTGCGTCATGGAGCCCATATCCGGGCCGCAGCTGGCGTCCGAAGCGACGGTAGAAAAGGGGGTCGAAGGCCCCATGGTGGGAACAGGCATGACGGCAACGAACAGCATCGCCAGCACATAGAGGCCGGCGATCACCAGTCGCGCTGTCTTTCCGAAGGCCATGCCGCCCCTCGCTCTGAAACGCCAAATCCTTATCTTCTCGGTCAGCTTAAGGTCAACAACGTGGAATCCCATAGCGCGGCGGTTTCCGGCCTCGTCGCGCAAGGTTGGTCTGTCACTGCTCTCTCAAAATCCTCCGCGAGGAACCCGCCCCTCGAACCGGGCGTTTCATCCGGTACACTCTCGGAGGTGGCATGTTTTCCAAGGGCGGCACCATTCGCATCGGCATATCCGGCTGGACCTATTCGCCTTGGCGAGGCCGTTTCTATCCGGAGAGACTTCGGCAAAGCCAAGAGCTTGCCTATGCTGCCTCCCGCTTTCCGTCGCTGGAGATCAATGGGACATTCTACGGTTTGCAGAAGCCGCGCGTCTTCGATCGATGGGCATCGGAGACGCCGGACAACTTCATCTTTGCCGTCAAGGGGCCGCGCTTCATAACTCACGTGAAGCGCTTGAAGGACGTCGAGGCTCCGCTCGCCAACTTCTTCGCGTCAGGGCCGTTGCGGCTCGGTTCGAAGCTCGGGCCCATACTCTGGCAGTTTCCGGCGAGCCTTGCCCTCGACATCGAGCGGATGCGGACCTTCCTGGCGCTGCTGCCGAGGGATACCGACGCCGCTGCCGACTTGGCTGGTCGGCACGACGATCACATCCGTGACCCCGACGAGACGCGCCCCGACAAACAACCTCTCCGCCATGCGCTTGAGATCCGGCACGACAGCTTTCGTCAGCCGGCTTTCATCGACCTTCTGCGGGAACAGGACGTCGCATTGGTGTGCGCCGACACCGTCGAATGGCCTCGCCTGATGGATGTGACATCGGACTTCGTCTATTGCCGCCTACACGGCTCGCGCGACCTCTACCGGTCTGGCTACGACAAGCCCGAGCGGCAGCGCTGGGCGCGTCGCATTGCCGCCTGGGCTCGCGGAGAGCCGATGGACGACGGCGAGTTCATAAGCGATGTCCGAGCGCCGGACCGGCCCCGCGACGTCTTCCTGTTCTTCGACAATACCGATGGTTTCCGTGCGCCTGACGACGCCCTCGCGATGATGCGCGAGCTGGATGTGGAATGGCGGCCGACCGACGACCGCCTGCTGATATGATAGGGAACCACAGAGGACTCGGCGAGTTGCGGCAAGGGCGGCACGCTATCTTGGCGACGCCGGTCGCTTCAGAGGCCCGTCATGACCGAACCGGACTTCGCCTCGATCGCCGACCTCAACGAGGCCATGCGTCGCGAGTTTCCGCTTGGAGTGGGCGTTGGAGCCGTCGTGCCGGGTGAGGGACCCAGGCTGGCCGCCGTCGCATTCGTCGGAGAGCAGCCGGGCGATGCGGAGGATCGGGAAGGTCGACCTTTCGTCGGCCCGGCCGGCCGGCTTCTCGATCGTGCGCTCGCCGAAGCCGAGATCAATCGCAGCGAGAGCTATCTGACCAACGCCGTGAAGCAGTTCCACTTCGTCGAGCGAGGCAAGCGGCGTCTTCACCGCAAGCCCAGAACCTCCGAGATCGTGCACCAACGCTGGTGGCTGTGGTGCGAGATCGAGTTGGTGCGTCCCGCCGTCATCGTCGCACTCGGCGCCACGGCGGGTTTGGCGCTGGCCGAACGTTCCGTTGCCGTCACGCGCGAGCGTGGGCCGATGTCTTTTGGCAACCGGAGTGGCTTTTTGACCGTCCATCCATCCTACTTGCTGCGCATTCCCGATGCGGAGGCAAAGCGGGCAGCTTTTGGCGCCTTCGTCGAGGATCTCAGGCAGGCTCGCGCACTGGCGCAACCGAGCTGATACGAAGCCCTCGCGGCCAGCTTTCGACTACCGCAGCCGGCAGGCAGTCGATCCATCCTCGTTCCTTCGCTCCTTGGAACAAAACCCGCTGCATTCCGTTTGCATCGCTCCAACCTTGGTCGAAAGGAAGAGGAGAACGGCAATGTCGACACGCACGCTGAATCCTGCCGTCGCCGGGGTCAGCTCGTATGTGCTGGCGCTTCGACAGGCACTCCGGGAGACGCAAGCCAAGCCCATTGCCAGCTTCTCGCTTGGCGCCCTCAACGTGGAAGTCCGCGCCATTGCCGATTCCGTTTGGGCCCTTGTGCGCCGGAAAGGGCAGGGCGGTCTTGCACTCCGCGCCGCATATCTGGCCGGTGACTTCGACTGTAAGACCGAGCGGATCAACGGCGGCGAAGCCGCAAGGCTCACCATCAAGAGCGCACTCGGCGAACACCTGGTTGTCTTCAGAACCGGCGAAGGCGCGCTGGAGCATCTGCGCGTGACGGTGCGTCTCAAGCCGGCGGTTCCGATGCTTGTTCCGTTCGTGCCGCGCGACGTCTATCCGCTCGACGAGAGCGATGATCCGATGGGCGCCAAAGGCAATGTCGAGGCCACGCAGCGCGGGCTGAACAGCGGCTTGCTGTTCTTTCGCATCGACGAACCCGACTTTGGCAACGTGCTGTATTTCCAGAATCTGACGGCGTTGAACGACTATTTCCGCGCGACGGGAACCAAGCCCGACCGGGCCATCGGCGGCGTATGGCCGGAGCTCGGCTATCTTCTCCCGACGCCCGCCCAAAGCGTGAGTCCGCCCACTGATGCATTGAAGGCGGGAGTGGAGGTTACGCTGTCGGATGCCATCCTCGTCTTCCGACACGATGCGCCGCCACACGAGCGTGAACTGGCCCGCCAGTTCCTGCAGATGCTCGCCATCGCCTACAAGGTGATCGATCGCCCCGAGGTCGAGTATCGCGATTGGGTGAGCCGGTCGGAGCGAACGCTCCGCGATCTCGACACGGCGCCGGAGGCGACGGTCGAGCACTATGGCCACCGCTACATTCATCCCTACACCAACGCCGAGTACCCGGATGTGATGGTCCAGATGTCGATCGTCGAGGCGATCCACGACTGGGGAAAGTGGCTTGGCGAGCCTCACCCGCTCGAGGCCGAGTTCAAGGCAGGCTTGCGCAAGTTCTACGATCCGAAGCTCAAGTCGTTGCGCCGCTATCTGCCGAATGTCGGAGACGACAAGGACGCGGACGCAGTCGACAGCTGGTATCTCTACCACCCCATGCTGAACCTCGGCATTCTTGCGCTGGATGGCGATGAAGAAGCGCGCGAGCTGCTGATGAAGTCGATCGACTTCGGCATCGAGGCCGCACACCATTTCAAGTACAAGTGGCCCGTTCAGTACAAGATCGATGACTTCAGCGTGATCACCGAGGTCGCAGAGGCGGACGGTCGTGGCCAGACGGACGTTGGCGGCGTTTACGCCTGGGTGATGCTGCAGGCCTTCGAGCTCACCGACGATAAGCGCTTCCTGGATGAAGCGCGGGCGGCGATCGACACCGCGACCGGCTTGGGCTTCGAGCTCAACTATCAGGCCAACCTAACGGCTTGGGGCGCGGCGGCCTGCGTGCGGCTATGGCGGATCACCAACAAGCCGGTCTACCTCGAACAAAGCTACGTCTACCTCGCCAGCTTCTTCCACAACAGCCAGTTCTGGGAGAGCAACATCGGGCATGCCGAGCACTATAAGAATTTCATGGCGGCGACCTGCCTTCAGGATGCGCCATACATGGCGATTTATGAATGTTTCGATTCTTTCGCCGCCTTCGAGCGCTATCTCTTCGATGGCGGTCTGAACGTCGACCCAGCGGCCCGCATGCTGGTGACAGAATACTGCAAATATGCGCTGGACCGTGCCTGGTTCTACTATCCGGACGCCTTGCCGCCGGAGGTTCTTGCGCCAACCCAGCGCGAGAACAATGGGCATATCGATCGCACTCTCTCATTCCCACTTGAAGATCTCTACGCGGACGGACAGCCGGCCGGTCAGGTCGGTCAGGAGGTCTACGGCGCCGGCGCGGCCTTCGTCTTCGCGACCCGTGCCTTCCATCATATCGAAGGAGCTCCGTTCCGACTTTATTGCGACATGCTCGTGCCAGTGATGGAGCCGGTCAGCGAACGCGCTCTCACAATCACGCTGAATGGCGGCGAAACCTGTCTAGCAGGCCTTACCCTGGTCCGCCTGAAGTACCGCAAGCTCGGGTCCATCAAAGTCACCACCGAAGACGGAGAGGATCTGCGTCCCCACGTCAGCTCGGCGGATTTCATCACCTACTGCGTCCCGGCGAAAGGCCAGATCCAACTGATCTGGAGGTGATTTCATGGCCAGCCATACCGATCTTGAAGGCAAGCGCATTCTGGTGACCGGCGGCACCACCGGCATCGGGCGCGCTACCGTCGCCCTTCTCGCCCGGGAGGGAGCACGCGTTCTCACCTTCGGTCGTCATCAACCGGAACTGGACGAGGCTCTGGCTGAAGCGCGCGGCAGCCGAGGCGGTGCCGAGGGAGTGACGGCGGACACCGCCACGCAGGACGGAGTCCGGACGGTGTTCGCCGCCATGGACGAGCGGCTGGGCGGCATCGACATGCTCGTCACCTGCGCCGCACTCGGCGCCGATCCCATCCACGAGATGAAAGAGGACGAGTGGCGCTACGTTGTCGACACCAACCTGATCGGCGCCATGGCCTGCGCGCGGCAAGCCATTCTCCGCATGATGGAAAACGGTGGGGGGCATCTGCTGTTCGTCGGTTCGATCAGCGCCGAGATCAAGGCCGAAGGCGAAAGCGTCTACTCGGCGACCAAGGCCGGTCTCCAGGCGTTCGCCGAAACGCTCCGCAAGGAAGTCGCCGACAAGAACATCAAGGTGACGGTCATACAGCCCGGTTCGGTCGCAACCCCCATGCAACCGAGCAACGAGCAGGAGCAGCGCGAGGCGATCGCCAGCCATCGGATGCTCTACGCTGAAGAGATCGCCGAGGCGCTTCATTTCGCTCTGACCCGGTCGGAACGCGCCGATGTGGTCAGCCTTCGGATAGAGCCTCGCATCCAGAAAACCAGTTGAGGTCGATGAACCGATGAGGAGGTTCCGCGCCATCGTGCTTCTGGCTAAGGCCAACTTCTTCTGGCCCATGAAGAAGGCGGCACCATTGCCGCCTTCGCGATACGGCCGGATGGCAGGTTGTCGCCACTGGCACGGAATATTGCCGTGCCGAGCGCCGCCTCTCTTCTGGCCGCCGGATAAGTGTCGTCGATCGACCTAGCTCTTGCCTGCCGTTTTGGGCAGCGTGGACGGCACGCTGATGGAAACCGGGTCGCTGGCTGGGAAACTGTCCTCCAGCCCTTCCTCCAACTGCTCCTCCAGTATGTCGCGATCCTGGGCTTCTCGGGCGTCGTTCGTGGTCGGAATCTCTTCCCGCTGTCCCGAGGATACGGCCTCGCAGACGGCTTTCATCGCCTCCTTGGCACGGTCGGTCGGATCTTGCTCCGTCAGGCCCTTCTCCGCAGGCGGCAGCGCTATGGTGACGACGGTGTTGTCGACCATGCTGAATTCGACGCGGTATTGGCCATCCTCGAGCGGCGTCACTTCTTTCACCTTGATCGTCATCACGGCCTCCTTCGGCTGGCTGGCGACTGTTTTGCGGGGATGCGTTCGTTTCATCACGCGATCCACCATGTCGAAACGACTCCCACATCCCGGCGGTTCCATCGATGACAGCCGCAAGGGGCGATACCCACTGCTGCTTCGGCATGGGTATGTGCGTCGGTAGAATAAGACAACTATATATTGCATAAATCGAAGCGAAGCGGGGTTACATGAAATATAAATATGTTCATTATTTGTTATAATGTGGATTATATGAAATCATAAATACGAACTGTTCGGTTCGTTTGGCTATGTTTACTTAAAGAAAAGACTAAAAATCCCCGGGATGCGGAACAATTTCCTGCGCGTCGGGTTTATAGATCGCTACCAGCAAGGCAGCACGATCCCATCAAGGAGAAAAGCGATGCCTAACCAACAGAGCAACACTGGCGACACCTCCCGTCGCGGATTTGCGTCGATGGACGAAGACAAGCAGAGGGAAATCGCCGCTCAGGGTGGGCGCGAGTCCGGCGGCAACTTCAAGAACGATCCGGAACGCGCCTCCGAGGCTGGCCGCAAGGGCGGTCAGGAGTCCGGTGGCAACTTCAAGAACGACCCCGAGCGGGCGGCCGAAGCCGGTCGCAAGGGCGGCCAGGAGTCCGGCGGCAACTTCAAGAATGACCCCGAGCGTGCGGCCGAAGCCGGTCGCAAGGGTGGTCAGGAATCCGGTGGCAACTTCAAGAACGACCCCGAGCGTGCGGCTGAAGCCGGTCGCAAGGGCGGACAGCCCTAGGTTCGAGACTCAATCAGATCCACCAGATGACGATTGCTGCCAGGTAGCAAGCTGAAGCGAAGTTGGCTGCGAGTTTGTCGTATCTGGTTGCGATGCGCCGCCAGTCCTTGAGGCGACAG
>Ga0206117_100259_pt1 | contig 73383 bp, 65 predicted proteins | sample 3A5Ametagenome_FD_177997 | JGI IMG/M metagenome (GOLD analysis project Ga0206117, IMG submission 177997) | Enriched microbial communities from leaf-cutter ant dump, University of Wisconsin, Madison, United States - 3A5A | ecosystem: Environmental > Terrestrial > Nest > Insects nest > Nest dump... | reverse complement strand
AAACACGGCTTAAATATTCGCTGGGTACATATTGGCCCACCATGGTGGTGTCGTTCATGGCGTACGACATAGGGTAGATGTAATTGCTGATCAAGCTTTGTTGGTAACCTCGTTGCAGTGCATAATTTGCACTAATGTTGTATTGAATGACTTTGGCAAAGCGCTGGTTAAGGTTCCAACGACCGTTAGAAGTAAACCTAAAAGCATTGTCTTTTGCTCTGTTTTCGGTAAGTGTTTTGGCATCATCCGGGTCCTGTTTGAGCTCATCCATATTCATGGCATAAGAAAAACTGGTAGAGGTGTAAAGCGGTTGTTCTTTAAAAAAAGTGTTGGAGTACAATAAGCTTCCCGTTAACCTGTTGTAGGCATCGTATGCAAAACGTGGGTCTGAATAAGATTTTGTATAGTCAATATCGGCGTTAAGGTTACCTGCTTTTTTGCCAAGGGCGAAACCTTTTCCCAGCCAAAGTTGGTTCAGTGTAGGGTTAACCCTGGCTTTTAACTGAAAAGGTGTTTGTCCTGCCTTGGTGTTCACCAAAATCGCTCCATTCGTCAAATCGCCATATTCTACAGAGGGCACACCTCTAATCACTTCAATGGATTCGATATTATCGGCCGAAATTTGGCGTAAATCTGTACCACTGCCAGTACTAGTGGAAAATGAAGCATTGGCGCCAGAGCTTGCTGGATTAAGCACTTGTAAATTGGCATTATTGGAAACAGGAGCACCATTAATGAGTACTGCCGTACCCAAACTACCCATATTGTTGGCATTAATTTGGCGTAAGGCCGTTTTGTTGACGTTGGAGAAATCAGGGTTTGAGGCCAATCCGCCTGGTAGTAACTGTAATACATCGGCCAAGCTGGTGGCCTGTAAATGTTCTATGGCTTTTTGGGAGATGACAGAAGTAGTAGGACCACCAGATTTTTTCTCGGTAGCTATCACTTCCACTTGCTGTAACGACAGTACATTTTCTTCCAAATCAAAATCAATGTGATATTGATTTCCTGTAGCTAAGAAGAGTTCTCTTTCTTGCTTTACCATGGTTAAAAACTGTATCGCTAAAGTGGTTTTTCCTCCAATTAGGTTTTTAAAGCTGTAGTAGCCATTTTCATCGGTCATGGTGTTGATGCCAAGTTCCTTGAGCAGTACAGTAGCCGAAACAATTGCCTTTCCTGTTTTCTTTTCTCTAACCCTTCCTGAAAGTGTGATGCTTTTATCCAAGGAAACCTGTAGGTTGTTGTTCAGCGAATTTTGAATTGGATAACCGCTATTGTCCAAATTACTTGCAGGTAGGGTAGCTGTAGTATTGGGTTTGCCAATTTCCTTCGATTTTGCTTTGGTTAAGGTGTAAAAGTTTTTGCCTACGGCATTCCAAGTAATATTGGTTTGCTGTAATAATTTGTTCAGCAAAAACTCAGTTGTTTGGTTGGCAATGTTGGCTGCTTCAAAAGTGACTTCAATGTCTTTTACCAATTGATGTTCGTAAGTGAATTTTACATTTTTACGCTTGGCAACCAAATCTAATGCTTCTTTTAAAGCCATTTTTTGCTGTGCGAAACTCACTAAACTTAGCAGTACCAATAATAGGCTCGTCAAGGTTTTTCTCATGGCTTCACCTCTTTTAATAGGTACAAGCCTTCTTTCTCCTGCAAGTGGGTATTGGTAATGCTCGTTAAAATCTGCAGGGCTTTTTCTTGGTCGTTAAGTGGTAGTACACCATCTATTTCTTTACGTAAAATTTGAGTGTTTTCAGCTTTTAGTTTAATGCCGTAACTGTCTTCCATCAGGTCTATAATTTGTTTTACGCTGGTACGGTTAAGCGTTACCATTTGTTCTTGCCAGTCTCTTGCCATTTGCTGTGGTGTCGTTGCATTTAGCTGTAAAGGTTTTTGCTTGTTGGCAGCTACGCTTTGTCCAGGTTTTAATAGTATTTGCTCTTGGTTTTTGGTCACTTTAACAGAGCCCGAAAGGAGCGATACCAAGGTTTGTTCTCTGCGGTTGTTAATGGTAAATATGGTTCCCAAAACTTCTACGGCAATTTTATGGTTCAAATGCACGATAAAAGTTTCGCCATTTTTAACCCGTTGCGGATTTTGGTTAAGGTGCTTTACGTTGAACTTGATATCGCCCTTGGCCCATACTTCCCTGCGTTGTGCATGCGTAAAATTCCTTTGATAGCTAAGGCTAGAGTTGGGGCCCAATAGCACCTGTGAACTGTCTGGAAGCCAAATGGTTTTGCTTTGGCCATTGCCTGTGGCGATGTAAATTTCGGAAGTGCTTTTGTACAACCAAACGCTACCAAAAATGCTTAACAATACGATAACCGCTGCCGCATACTTTAAATAAGAATGATTTGATTTGCGGATGGGGATAATTTTTGGTTGATCAGCCGTAGCGGTATCAATTTTATCCCAAAGCGCTTGTTTGCGTTCACTTAATAGTTCGTTATCTACCGCAGGAAGATTTTGAATAATTTGGATGGCTTTATAAATGGTTTCCCTTTGCTGTGGATGTTGCTGGAGCACCAATTGCCAGTATTCGTCGCTTTGCGTATTGGGATTTAAAACCCATTCCTTAAATAGGGGATCTAGTAAAAAATCAAAAAGATGGTAAGTAGAATAATGTGCTATTTCTGGCATTGCATATCAAAATATACCTACTATACATTTTCATGCAGCCCTTTTATCCCATGGGAGAAATATTTTTTTATTTAGATTAAATATAAATGAGGTGGAGGTGTAGAAAAGCTAAATTTTTCTGCTTTTTAACAGCAAAATGCTTATTTTTCGACATCATGTTAAAATTGCTCTCCATATCTCTGTTGTTAATGGGTTATTGTTGCTTTCAGCAAAATCCGCCTCGGGTGCTCAGAAAAATGACAGCCCATAGGGTTCATGAAGTTTATAACGGTATTGGTACGGATAGCATCGTCAATTTTAAAGGAAAAAAGTATTTCGTGAATTGGATAGAGGACTATGATGAAAAAGGACATCTTTATAAGTTCTCTATCTGGAAACCTTTAGGGTATCTTGAATTTTTTGAGAAAAACGTTATTCATGACGCAAAATTTCAGAAAACCCATGGCTTAAGAGATACTTTGGAATATCGAATGCTTAAGGGGAATAAAGTTCAGCTAAATGGTATTGTTTACGCCATCAAAGGGAAAGACAAGAATAGATTATATCTGGGACGATCTTCCGAAAAAGAGAAATTGTATGTTTTAGAGTTTGAAAAATGAAAGAAACATTGATTTTGATATGGCAGAGGATTTAAAGAAAATAGATAAAACAATCATGTTCTGTGTTTTTGTAGGACCAGTAATTTTAATGTTCTTGTTTGTGATTTATAACATTGTTACTGGAAAGCCTACTGAAGAATTGATAATGGAAAATGATTTATCTGAACATTTTCATGGTAAAATAGATACGCAATATGTTGAAAATTAAAGCGGTCAATATTCAAATTGAAAATATATTTGCCGTTATATGCGATTGTCCATATCTTAGAAAAGCAGTTTTAACCACTGTTTTTTGCATTTACTTTACGCTTCAATGAATTATTTTTCGCTCATTTCCCAATCGTCAGTTTTTAAACAGTTAGTCCCTTTCAAGTGCCTTATTTGGAAAATGAATAAGTACAATTGCGAAGCCAGATGTTTTAATATGCTGCGTTTTGAAGTGGTTAAAGCTATTTTTTAATCAATCCCTATTTGCCCGACTTATGAAGTTAAAATCACTATATTTTCTTTTTTTAATCATGCTATCTTTAACCTCTTGCAGAGAGTTTATAGAACCTTCGTTGAGTAATAAGAAGATATCACCATTAGCCCCTGCGGATAAAACAGAAACCAGTTCCTATCAGATTACGTTTTGGTGGGAAACCCATCCCGATGCCCTAAAATATCGCTTACAGGTAGTATCGCCATCATTTAATGCTGCCCAAAAAGTAGTTTTAGACACCTTGGTGAAGACCGATAAGTTTATCTATACCCTTGACCCTGGGAATTACGAATGGCGTATCCGAGCTGAGAATGGCAGCAGTCAAACCCCTTTTGTAACGCAGTCCTTCATTGTTCATCCTGCAGCACTTACCGATCAGGTGGTACAGGTATCTGCGCCAGCAAACCAATTGTACACCAGTAATGCCTTAACCCAATATGAGTGGCTTAAACTATATGGTGCCACTGGCTATCGTTTACAGGTCGACAAAAATAATTTCTCCAATGAGCAAAACTTGATCTTAAATGTCACCACAGATAACCTGAGCTATTCTTATACTTTACCTTCAGAAGGTGTCTATCAAATGAGGGTAAGGGCTGAAAACGCGACCGAAAACTCGAAATGGTCTGCCGTAAGAACCCTTACTTTTGATGCCACGCCACCAGCGCAGGTTAATTTAAGTACACCTGCCAATAAAGCAACGGTAAGCAAGCCCGTAGGCTTAAGCTGGGGTGCTATCAGTGATGCAGTACAATATGAAGTGGCCGTATATCAAAGTGATTCAACCACATTATATCATTCTTCGTATCCACAAATATTAAGTACCACCAACCATTCCTTTGCTTTAGGAAACAGTGGCGAAACCTTGGTATGGCGAGTAAGAGCCATTGATAGGGCGGGAAACAAAGGTAACTGGAGCAGTTTTTACACCTTTACGATACAATAATGGCCAAAGGGAAAACACTTACATATCTGTTAATAGCAGGGGTAGTAGCCGTTTGGGGACTCATCTTTTATCGTGTATACATAGGTATGAGTGAGGAAGAGTTGGATACACCTGTTGCCGCGAGTACCAAGGTGCCGTATTTTAAAATGGTCGACCATCACCAAGATCAAGTTAACCTTGAGCTTAACTACCGTGATCCTTTTGCTCAGGCTACAGCTTATGATGTGGCTAAACCAACAGCAGTTAAATCAGAAAATACAGCGCCAGCTAGACCACAAATGGCTATGCCAATGGCGCAGAAACCACAGGTGAACTGGTCAAATGTTCAGTACACAGGTTATGTGAACAATGCTGCAAGTAAGCAAAAAATGGTTATTCTTTCGGTAAATGGTAATACAGCAGTATTGGCTGAGGGGCAAAGCGCTCATGGTGTAAAGCTGTTGAAATACCTTGGCGATTCGGTGAGTGTGCAATATCAGGGAGAAAAGAGAAACATCAAAATTAAATAACATGCGTCGTACCTATTACCTTATACTTTTAATCACCAGCCTAGCATTCCAAGCGAAAGCTCAAAACTCATCGGCAGATTTGGCTCCTTATAGACACCATATTGCCAATGATGATCATCAGCTTTCTTTTTATACGTTGCCATCAGACCAATCGGTTGGTACCATGAAACCTAATTGTAGCTATTACTGGTGGAGCGGCAAGCAAATTCAGGTTACCCAAGGTGGCTACAGCGGCAAATTGCTGCATGGCGTTTTTACGGTGTATTACCTCAATAAGCAGCTTAAACAACAAGGCACTTTTAAAAAAGGATTGAAAAATGGTGAATGGAAGGAGTGGAATGAAAACGGCAAGCTAACCCTTAGAACCAACTATGTGGAAGGCATTGCCAACGGCAGTTTTTATAAATACAATGACTTGGGCCAATTGCAAGAGCAGGGCACATATAAAGATGGAAAGATCAACGGAAAACTGAGCAAATACATCACTGCTGACAGTACAGCCGTAACTAAATATAAAAACGGGGTAGTGGTTCCAGAAAAAAAAGATATAGGTAGCAGACCTTGGTGGAAATTCTGGAAGAAAAAGGATACCAAACAGCAATAACATGCTGAAAGCTGGGGCCCTATATTTTTCTATTGTTATCGCTTTTTTTATTGCGGTAATTTCAGCGTCTTTGATCATGCTGGTGGCCCATTACCGAAACAGTTACCTTAAAGATGTCCGTTATCAGCGATTGCTCAATAATGTGAACTCTGGCGTAACCCTATCCCTTAGCCAAACCAATCAAAGTGAGGCAAAAACCTTTGATTTATATGGAAAAGGTACCGATAGCTTGGATGCCAAACAAAGCTTTTGGGGAATTTATGAACTGGTTCAGCTACAATCTTATATCCAACAGGATACCATTAAGAAAGCATTTTTAATGGGGAAACAGCCCGACTCGGTGACCTTGTACCTTAGTGATGAGGACAGACCCTTGTCCATTAGTGGAAATACCCGTATTACGGGAGATGTGCAATTACCCAAATCGGGGTTGAGGCAAGCCTATGCAGAGGGAAAACCTTATACAGGTGAAAAGCTCATTTTCAGTGGCGAAATAAAAGATAGTAACCGTGAGCTGCCCGCTATGGAGCAACAAGTGTTAGACCAGATCACGGCTCAACTGAACCAAAAGGATTTCGGTAAAAATGAGCAGGTCAGTAATTTAAAGGTATCCTTTCATCAGGAAGCCAAGCAAATTTATTTGGGCAAAGTAGCTCGGTTAGAAAATGTGGATTTGCAGGGAAGGATCATTTTGGTAAGCGATTCCATCATCACTATTTCGTCTTCTGCCGTGTTGGCCGACGTGCAGATTTATGCCCCTGTAATTAAGGTAGAAAGTGGATTTAAAGGCCACTGCCAGTTATTTGCCAGCGACAGTTTATTGGTGGCTAACAAAGTGAATTTTAATTACCCCTCGGTTTTGGCGGTGTTAAGGACTGAACATTCGGGAGACCAGCCCAAATTGCTGATAGGGGATGACGTAGATATAAATGGCCTTATTTTTAGTTACGAGAAGAAACGTAGTCCTCAACAAACCTTGGTAAGCTTGGGCAAAAATAGCAAAGTAAAGGGCGAAGTGATTTGTACAGGCATGTTAAAGCTCGAAAAAGAGGTACAAATTAAAGGTAAAGTGGCCTGCAACCGTTTCATTATGAAAACTACGCAAACCCTGTACGAGAATTTTTTGATAGATGTTGTTTTTAACCATAAAGCACGTAGCAAGTATTATTTAAGTGCTGCCTTGTTTGGTAAAAACCGTGAAAATAAAGTATTGAAATGGTTAAACTGATCCGTAAGAAACTAGAAGGTTCCACCTTAATTGAGGTGCTGATTGCCATGGTGATCATTGTGGTAATTTTTACCATTGCCATGCAAGTGTTTTCCAATGTAATGCAAACAGGCGTGTCGTTCAGGAACATTAAGGTGCAAAACCAAATGATGGCTATTGCGCAAGAAGTGCAGGAAACAGGAATAGTGCCGCAGGAAACGTTGATGGTTGATAGCATTTCGTACGAGTTGAAAGTAGCTAATGAAAGCACTGCAGGTTTGCCGGAACTAGAAATTTTGGCCACACAAGCAGGGCAAAAACTGGGAGAATTTAGGTGTTTGATTAAGCAAAAGAGCCATGACGAAAATTAAGGCCTATACCCTTATGGAAGTTACCGTTGCCATGTTGCTTTCGGCAATCTGTATTGGTATTGCTTATTCGGCCTATGATATTATTGGGAATTACTATCGAACTTTTCAACAGAAAAATGAAAAAGCAGATGCCCTGCTTTCTATCCGAGAAGTGCTCAGCAAAGACTTTCAAAAATCGAAATTGGTGAGGAGCATGCCAGATGGGATTTTGTTGGAGCAGGATAGTGTAAACATTAATTATGTTTTTGAGGCAGACCATATTCTCAGACAAATCCCTTCGCTACGAACAGATACTTTTAAAGTGGTTTGGAAAGATCGATATGTAGGTTTTGAGGGAAATGAAGTCTTGGAGCCCGATACCATCGACCTCTTAAAACTAAAGGTCACTTTAGATCAGCACAGTTTGGTGCCTTTAACTTTTTACAAGCACTATAGTGCCCAAAATTTATTTCAATAGCCATGCCTAGTATCGATATTTCCAATTATCCGAATCCCAAAAAGCAGCCCAAGAAATCCCAAAATGGAAATTCCGTATTGGAACTGCTCAATAAAGACATCAGCTTTGGCGATGGACAGTTATCTGATAAAAAGAAGGAAGCTTTTTACCATGAATTGGGTACTTTGGTGAGGTCGGGCATTGCCTTAAAATCAGCCTTGGAACTTACGGCTAGTTCTTACACGCAATCAAAGGACAAGGAACTGTTTGATACCATACAGGCCGAAGTGATTGCGGGAAGTTCTCTATCCGAAGCTCTCAAGCAGCAAGGTAAATTTAGCAGTTACGAGTACCATAGTGTGCGCATTGGCGAAGAAACAGGTCGTTTGGCAGAAGTGCTGACCGAGTTGGGTAAATACTACAAAAGCAAGATCAGCCAGCGTAGGAAAATTATAGGAGCCATTACATATCCAATGTTGGTGTTAAGCACTTCGTTTGCTGCCATCTTTTTCATGATCAAATTTGTGGTGCCCATGTTTGCCGACGTGTTCAAGCGTTTTGGGGGCAAGCTGCCCTACATCACCTCGCTCATTGTCAGTTTCTCCGATTGGTTTGATCGCTATATTTACGTAATCATTCTGATTCCCATAGCCTTGGTTGCTTTTTACTTATTGAACAAAAATAAGCCTTGGTTTAAAAAATGGTCTTCAACCGTATTGTTGCGCATTCCCATTGTGGGCGAAATATTGAAGAAGATTTACCTGGCCCGTTTTGCCAACACCATGCGTTTGCTGACGGGTACCAATACGCCGCTGCTAAAAGCGATGGAAATGGTACGGCAAATGATCTCCTTTTATCCCATTGAACAATCGCTCATCGCAGCCGAAAAAGATATTTTACTGGGTAGTACACTTTCCAAAGCTTTGTCCAAACATGAGTTTTACCCTACCAAGTTTGTCCAGATGATCAAGATTGCCGAAGAAGTAAACAAGTTGGAGTATTTCTTTGAGCAATTGGCAGGGCAATACACCGAAGAGGTGGAGTATAAAACCAATGCCATTAGTGGCTTATTGGAACCACTGATCATCATTTTTTTAGGCTTGGCAGTAGGGGTAATTCTCATTGCCATGTACTTGCCAATGTTCCAAATGAGCAATAGTTTTTAAATGTAAAATAATCTCAAATCATGAAAAAATCATTTTCCTATGTCTGTTCGCTTTTTGTTTAAAAGCAAATGCCCAAACGCATCTCAATCAAAATGGTATTCAAACGAGTGTAATTAGCAATATTGCCACTTACGATGCGAATGCTAAAAGATATTTGGTAGCGGAATTAGGCTGTAATTCGCATCATTGGCAATGGGGCGGAGCAATAGTGATAGAACTCTATAGCACATATTATAGTGTTGTTTATCTAATTAGATTTTAGCAATAGACAATACGATGCTAATATAGGTAGATGGTTGAGTGTGGATCCTCTCGCAGAAAAAATGAGTAGATTTAGCCCTTATAATTATGCTTTCAACAATCCGACTAGGTTCATTGACCCAGATGGATTGTCACCATATGAGAGTAGGGGAATTTATTATGATTATGAAGAAAAGAGGTATCGAGATGAAGTAGGGAATGATTATTCTTATGATGAAGCAATATCATACTATTATAATGAAAACGACAAACCAAAAATCGATCCAGAAAAACCTAATAAAAGGGCAAATGAGGTTTTAGAGCCAGTGGGAAATGGGGCGACAGCTGTAGGATTCGTAAATGATGGAACTGCTCTTATTATTGAATTTCATAGCGGAAAAGCTATGGCTTATAGAAATATGTTTAATAAAATTGAATATGTGCCAATTTCAAAAATAAAAATAATAACAAAACATACAGGTACATCCGTGGCGGTACTTGCATTTCTTGTAGATGGATTATTGTATTTGACAGATAATCAGTCAGGTGGTAAAACGGCAATTAACCTAGCCATAGGAGGATTATCGATGTTATTTAAGTTTGGTTTAAAAGAAAATGCAATTACGTTCGTAGCTTATAAGTTTGTAGAGACTGCTTTAGACCATCCAAATATGGGAATTCCCAAAAATCCTTATGTTAAATTGACAGATAACTTAACAGTAATTCCTATACACTTGAGACAAAAATGATTAAAATATTATATTATTGGCTATATAAAATATTAATGAAAACAAGAAAGGAAGATGACCCAGGAATTGCAACTTTGATTGTAATAGGTTTTATGTTTTACTGGAACATAATTATCATTGTTAAACAAAGTTTTCTCTCTAGTTATTTTATTTTATCTAAGCAATATGCAACAATAATAGGGATAATTATGGGGGCATTGATTTTTATACCTATTTATTTTTTAATTTATAAGAAGCGAAAAGAGATAATAAGAAAAGTAGAAAAGCTCTCACTAAAAAGATATAAACTAGGAAAGTTTATAAGTTATCTCTATTTTATAGGTACTGTTGTGTCAACATTTTACGTACTATTATATACTTGAAGTAGTGATGTAAAAGAGCTGACTATAGCTAAGTGTTCATTTTTCCAGTATTGAAATTTTAATCTTGAGTAGCCAAAGCAATAATTTTTTACCTCTGGTTGGTGTTATCACCAACCAGAGGCAACTGGTTATGTAAATGGTATCCAATACAATCCATATGCCATCGATTTTGTACAGATTGAAGAGGCCCCAGGCTTGGGACAGGAGTTTAAATGATGAGGCAGGCGGATATTAGCCCTGAACACTGACGGAACCTATACCTACGAATATAAGCTGAGCAACCATCTTGGAAATGTGAGGGCAAGTTTCGATATTTATGCTGCAGCGTGACGGCTATTTTAATAGTTAGATTTCGCTAACTTACTTATATTTGAACAGTTCAACCATCAAATTGAAAAACAATCCTATTCGCTCAAATCATTAAAAAACATAAACTATGAAATTAAACTTCAAAAAGTCGCTTTTAGTGGCAATGCTGTGTAGTGGCCCAGCCATGGCGCAACAAACCATCGATCAATCGCTCACCATTAATACCAACGGGGTTAATTCAACCGAAATTTTGATGAAAAAGACAAGTAATTCTTATTACAGCCTGTTTTCTAACTATTCAGGTTTTGGTCTTTACAATTCAACCAATAACCACAATATATTTTATGCCGACATTAACGATCGAGTAGGCATTGGAACTCAAAGCCCTTTAGCAAAACTTCATGTAAATGGTGTAGTTAGGGCTAAGCATTCAGTCGCAGAAGATAATAGTGCCGATTTTGAAAATGAATCACCGAATGGATATGGACTTTTTTCAAGAGGTGGAGGCGGAGCGCCTCACCGTTATTCTTTTAGGGTTGAAAAATATACTGGAGTACCCTTGATGTTTGTAGATGGCAATGGTAGTGTGGGAATAGGTACTTCTGCGGTAGATAACATTCAGGGTTGGAACAAAGTTTTACAACTGAATGGACCTAGCCATGCTAAAATAATGGCTACAGAAGAAGCTACAGGTGTAAAAGTAGGTATTTTTGCGCATACGGGTAACCAAGCAAAAATTGGTACCGAAAGTCAACATGATTTGACCTTTACCGCTGGTTATTGGAATGATGTAATGACCCTTCGTACCAATGGAGATGTAGGTATAGGAACGCTTACCCCCAAAGAAAAACTCTCTGTAAACGGAAAAATAAGAGCTAAGGAAATTAAGGTAGAAGCTACCAATTGGCCCGATTATGTATTTGAAGAGGGTTATCAGAACCAATCCTTAACAGAAATAGAACAGTTCATTAAAGAAAATAAACACTTACCAGGAGTACCCACTGCCAAGCATGTTGAGAAGGAAGGGATAGAATTGGGCGAGATGAACAAAGTTTTATTGAAGAAGATTGAAGAGCTTACGCTGTTGCTGATTGATCAAAACAAAAAGAATCAAGAGCAGGATGAACTCATTAAGAAAATGATGGCCGAATTGAAAAAACAAAGTCCCAAAGAAAATAAGTAAAATGATTGATTACTACTTTCTCCGACTTATACCTATGCTATAGGAAGGAGAAAGTACGAAGAAGTTTCGCAATAGTTGATTTTTTCCTAATTTAGGAAACTTAATCAGCATGCCAATTAATTCAATCCATATGAAACAGCTCTTAAACAAAAAACTTAAAGCATATACCCTTACCGAGATATTAGTAGTATTGGTAATTATTGGCATTTTGGTACTATTAGCATTGCCTAACTTAATGCCTCTCATTACTAAAGCCAAAACTACCGAAGCCAAACTGCAATTGGAGCACTTAGCCAAACTACAACAAAGCTATTTCTTTGAGCATTCCCGTTATGCTACAGATTTAACCGAAATAGGTTTCATTCAAGAAAAACTTACTACCGATGGTAAAGACGGTAAGGCCAATTATAAAATAGAAATTGTATCGGCAAACAACAATACCTATTTGGCCAAGGCTACTGCCGTAACCGATTTTAATGGTAATGGTACCTTTAACGTTTGGCAAATAGATCAAGACAAGAACCTTAAAGAAGTAACGCCAGATTAATGCTTTGGGTCACGTGGCTAACCGTGCTGTTGCTTTTGGCCATGGCTTGGCAAGACTTCAAGTACAGGGCCATCTCCGTTTGGTTATTTGTAGCCGTAGGAGCGGGGTTGGTCTATCTTAAATGTCAGGCAACAGGCGTACAAGCATTTTGGGCAGATTTATTGGTCAATAGTTGCTTTTTGGCACTACAAATGGGCCTATTGTTTGGTTACTTTGCCCTTAAGCAACGCAAATGGGTCAATCTTTTTAAAGGCTATTTAGGTGAGGGCGATTTGCTATTCCTCATTTTATTGGCTTGTTATCTTTCATTTTTCAATTTTTTGGTGTTCCATATCAGCAGTTTGTTTTTGGTACTGGTGTTGGGAATTTATCTTCGCCATAAAAACCCTAAAATACCCTTGGCCGGCGCACAGGCTTTTTGCTTGGCAGTATTGATGTCGGTAGACCATTTCATTCAAAAAATAGACCTTACGCAAGATTTTTGGCTCATCTCCTTTCTCAATCTCTAAAAAACCTTTAACTTAAAGGCCTTAAACCAAACCATGAATATCCCACTAGATACGCTTCATCTCATCCATCAGGATATGGCAGTGCACTATCGCGTTGTTCCAAAACAATTGCAGGATAATGTATTGGTGGTTTATGCTGATGAGGAGCAGTTGGATGAAACTCTTAGGGACGAACTACAGGTGATGCTTAACTACGAAATCAGTTTTGAAGCCCTGCCCAAAACAGAAATGAACCGTTTGTTGGCTACCCATTATTTGCAAAACCATAATGAGGGCAATCAACAACAGTTAGGCGCTATTTATGCCAACGATGATTTTTTGGTCACTCTTATCAACGAAGCTAAAAAGCTTAAAAGTAGTGATATCCACATTGAAACCTTTGAGCAAAAAGCCCGTGTGCGTATCCGTATAGACGGGATGATGATTGAGCGTTATCAGATTAGCAAGGAAGATTATCCGGCCCTGATCAACAAAATTAAGATTATGGCCAACCTGGATATTGCCGAAAAACGCTTACCACAAGATGGGCGTATCCATTATAAATCCAGCGCTAGTGAAGCATTCGATATCAGGGTTTCGGTATTGCCTACCCTGCATGGCGAAAAGGTGGTGCTCCGTTTATTGAGCAATAGCAGCACCAATATCGATTTGAACACCTTGGGACTTTCTCCAGAGGACATGAGCAACTACCTGCAGGGCGTGCAAAGGCCCAATGGTATCATATTGATCAGTGGCCCAACAGGTTCAGGTAAAACAACTACACTATACGCCACACTCAAATTATTGAACAAAACTACTCGCAATATTCTTACTATTGAAGATCCTATAGAGTACACCCTCGAGGGGATTAACCAAGTGCAGTTGCGGGAAAATATTGGTTTGGGCTTTGCCTCAGCCCTGCGTACCTTTTTACGCCAAGACCCTGATGTGATCATGGTAGGGGAGATTCGTGATCCAGAAACAGCTAATATGGCTATAAGGGCGGCTTTAACAGGTCACTTGGTGCTTTCAACCATTCACACTAACTCTGCTTGGGGAACCGTTTCAAGGTTAATGGATATGGGCATTCCGGGATTTTTGGTAGCCAATACCTTAAACACTACGGTGGCGCAACGTTTGGTGCGTTTGCTTTGTCCGCAATGTAAACAGGAAGTACCTTTTGATGGCAGCGGCTATCCTAAACAATTTAAACCTCCGATCACTTTAAACACTCAATTTACTGCTGCGGGATGTAGCCATTGTTTTTACACAGGCTATAAAGGGCGCAAGGCAGTTTACGAAGTAATTCCTATTGATGCCGAATTGGCTTTTGAAATCAAGCAGGAGAATATGTATATTGACGAGCATTTGAAACACCGAAATATTAAAACCTTGGGAGGAAATGCTTTTGAGCTTTTTGCTACCGGACAAACCACTCTCGAAGAAATATTTCCTTTATTATTGAATATCTAAATTAATGAAACAAATCTACCACTTAATGGTCTCATGTGTTGTTTTTACCCTTTTTTTATGGGTAGGTGATGTGCAGGCGCAGGATCAGGTCAACAATGAACGTTTACAGCAAATTGAGAATAGGCTTAAAGTGCTTTCGGTGAGTGTACCAGGCTTAAACCAAAAAGTACAGTTTTCTATGTCGGGGGCCAATGCTTCGGAGTTTTTAAAAGCCCTGGCGCAAACCAATAACCTAAATATCAATATTGATCCACAGTTAAACTTTAAGGTATATAACAACTTTACCAATGAAACGGCTTTAAACATTCTATTGTTTTTGGCAAAGGAGTACGATCTGGATATCAATATCATCGGTTCCATCATGTCTATTACCAAGGTGGCTGCCCCAAGACAGGTAGTAGCACCAAGAAATATTAGGGTGAATTATAATGCTACCACTGATCAATTAGGCTTTGAACTGAGCAATGATACCTTAGCCGCTGTAGCCAAAAAAATCAGCCAGGTGTCGCAAAAAAATGTAGTGGTGCCTACCACTTTGCTCAACAAAACCGTTTCAGCTTTCATTGCAGCGGCCCCATTTGAAACCGCCTTGGATAAAATGGCTTATGCCAATGGATTAAAGATGAACAAAACTTCCGATAATGTTTATATTTTCCAAGCTTTGGGCGAAGGGGAAGAGTTGTACATTACAGGAGATAACAATACCGCTGTAAAAAGAAATAACCGCCCGCAAGCAAGCACTGGAGGAGGTGCGCAAGGTGGAGGTTTTAACTTAACCAGTAGGAGAGATAGCAAAGGTGATAAATTACTGAGTGTTGATGCTTTGAACACCCCAATTATTGACTTGATCAAAACAGCTTCTACAGAGGCAGGTACCAATTATTTTATCTACTCGGAAATGAAAGGCAGTGTAACCACACGCTTAAACAATATTACGTTTGATCATTTCTTGACTTCGCTTTTACAAGGTACCGAATACACTTACAAAAGAGAGGCAGGGGTTTATTTGATCGGTGATAGACGTTTGGAGGGTTTGCGTTCGCATCGTATTGTGCAATTGCAACATCGCTCTTTAGATACCATTCAAATGATGATTCCTACGGAATGGAAAAAAGGGGTAGAAATTAAGGAGTTTAGAGAGCAGAACACCATTTTATTGGCAGGTTCGGCTCCTCAAATCAATGAAATTGAAAACTATATCCGTCAGATAGACCGTGTAGTGCCTATGGTACTTATTGAAGTGACTTTGGTAGATGTAAGAAAAGGCAAGACCGTAAAAACGGGGATTTCTGCTGGAGTATCGGATAGTGTGCGTACAGGAGGAACCATTTTGCCAGGTATTGATTATACTTTTGGAGCCAACTCCATTAATGATTTCCTTTCCAGATTGGGCAGTAATAATTCCATTAACTTAGGACGGGTAACTCCTAATTTTTATGTGAAACTCAGTGCCTTGGAAGCCAATTCCAATGTCGAAATCCGTTCTGTGCCCAAGCTATCTACTTTAAATGGTCATTCGGCCAACTTAAGCATTGGAAGTTCACGTTATTATAGCCAGCGTACGCAAAATGTAATTCCTTCTTTAAATGCCCAAACGGTAGTTACCGAGCAGTTTACAGAAGTAAATGCCAATTTAGAAATAGACATTAGGCCGGTGGTTTCTGGCGATGATCAAGTAACGCTGAACATCAAAGTAAACATTTCCGATTTTATTGGTAATCCACCATTAAATGCGCCGCCACCAAAAGCTACCAGTAAATTTACTTCGCTCATTAGGGCAAAAAATGAAGATATGATTGTGCTGGGAGGTTTAGAGCGTACCGAGAAAACAGAATCGGCATCAGGCGTACCATTGCTTTCACGTATTCCTATCATCAAATGGCTTTTTAGTAGCAGAGAGAAAAGCAATAACAAAGTGGTCACCCTGGTTTTTATTAAACCTACTATTTTGTATTAAAGATGTTGGGAGATGCTTTCACAAAAGTTATAGGTTTTACTTTACACCATCACGGTGATAACCAGTTTAGCGGTCGTTATTGCGAATTGGAGCGTAAGGGGAACGAGGTTCTGATTGGTGAAAAGAAATTGGTGGAAGGTAATCTGGTAAAGATATTAGAAACCTTACCTCGGAAAATGCCAGTTGCCCTGGTTATCTCTGGAAAGGGGATTATCCATAAAAACATGGAAATTGCCGATGGAGAAGAAGATGCTGATAAAAACTTCAGGTTGGTGTTCCCCAGTGTGGAGGCCAACGATTTTTTTGTACAGCAATACCATCAGGAACGAAATTTTGTGTTGAGCATTGCCCGTAAAGATTGGGTGTTGGAACTTTTAGAAAAGCTCAAAAGAGCTGGAATAGAAGTTTGTAGATTGAGTTTTGGAGGGCTGGTAGCTTTGCATATTTTGCCACAACTTAACGCATATGGCGAAGAAGTACAGATAGACGGGCATCAGTTTGTGATGGCTGATAAACGTTTTCAATCCTACACTTATAAAGCCGAAGCAAGATCGGCATTTCCCTTAAAAGTGGGACAACAGCCCATTGATGAAGAAATGGTGTTGGCTTATGCGGCGGCTTTTCAGTTATTGCTTTCAGACAAGTTGCCGGCTATTGTAGCTGATATAGCGATAATTAATGAGGGTTTCGATAAATTACAAGGAACAGCCCTTTGGAAAAAAAGAGCTTTGATGTTTTTAGGTGGTTTATTTGCTTTGTTGCTCATCAGTTTTACCTTGTTCAGTCACTTTAACCAAGAGAATGAAAAGCTGCTTCGCGAAGTGGGCGCCCAAACAGCAAGTGCCGATCAAATGGATCTGCTTAAGCAGCAGATTAGCAAGCAAGAGCACTTGCTTAAACAATTGGCTTGGAATGGAGGCTATAACTACGGTTTTTTGGTGAATGAAATAGGAAAGAGCATGCCAAGACAATTAAGCTTGCTCGCATTGGCCATTAACGATTTTAAAACAGAGGAAGAGAAGACTGAAAGAAAACCTAATATCAAAATCAAAGGAACCACCGCTAACCTTACGGCAGTAAACAATTGGATTTTTGTATTAAGGGAAAAAAAATGGGTTAAAAGCGCCAAGCTAGTTAAATTTCAAGAAGACCCAGAAAAGGACAATTATCAATTTGACATACTTGTAAGCTATTAAACCATGTGGCATAAATTAGATGATAAAAAGCAAAAAATAGTAGCCATTGTTGCGGCAGTGCTGGTACTTTATGTGGCTTATGTTTTCTCTTTTAAACATGCCATAGAAGCTTATGGTTTAAATAAAAGTTTGAAAAAGGAAGCTTCTTTACAAATGGAAGATGCCGCTTATCCACATCTTAACAAAAAATACAATTTCTATCAAAAAGTGTTGGCTGATTATAGGGTGAAAAAAGAGGAAATGGACACTAAAGTGTGGCAAGCCGTATCGGACATGGCAGTGTCGAAGCAAGTTAAAATTAGCTATAATCCTATGCCGCAAACTACAGATACGGCTACGGTTACAAACGCTATCCGTCAACAACAGTTTGTATTTAGGGGTGGCTATTTTAATATCGTAAAGTTGCTTGATACTTTAAGCAAGAGCGAAGGTTTGGGCAAAATTGCACAATTAACCATTGCTTCGCCTAAAAACGAAGGTTCAAAGGAGAACAACCAAGCATTGAGCATGCAGTTGGGCATAAGTGCGGTCGAACGCTAATAATAGCTTGAGGATTAGTTGATAAGCTTCATTTTTTTTGATGAAATGAAATTGCAATTGAAGTTTAAAACGCTTAACTTTAATGTACATCCACTAATTCTTCTAAATATGAAAAAAACGCCCTTCTAATCCAATAATTTCTAGGCTTTTTAGCAATATGCAAGTATCCACCCTGATTAGCTTGTGGCTAACGCTCGTTCTCTATTTTCAAAATTTCAAATGATAAATACATTAAAAAACAAAATCCGATGAAAAAACTATCATTATTATTTCTTGGCTTGGGCTTATCATTCCAAGCGCTATCACAAAATTTATTGGACTTGCAACACTGGAAAGTGGGGCAGGGAAGTGTGAGTGGCTTCAATGTAAATGGATCTGATGAAGAAAACTTTAGGGAATGGGGTGTAGGACCGCACGGTAATAGGGTTGTTTTATGGAAAGCTGTTCCTGATGGCACAAGTCATCCAAATGGAGGATGGAATTCAAGCCCCATAAGCATTGATCATCAACAAATGTATCGATTTACGATATGGATGAAGAAAACAAATTCTAGTGATGGATATTCTTATTTCGGATGTCAAGATGCACTGTATTTAGATAATTCAACTGCAGGAAATCCTTATTTCTGGAATGGTGATCTTCCAGAATTAGATAAGTGGTATTTGTTGGTGGGCTATGTTCACGCAAGTAATGATATTTCAACAGAAAGTTATGGGGGGATTTATGATGGTACTACAGGACAGAAAGTAATAAATATGGTCGATTACAAGTTTCCTGTTGGTGCTATTTCTACAGTGCACCGAGCATATTTATATTATGATGCTAATGTAAATGATCGCCAATATTTTTATGCGCCAAGGGTAGATGTGGTTAATGGCAATGAGCCTAGTCTTGTGGCGCTGTTGGGAACGAATACTGCTAGTAATGGCCTTCATTATTTTTCAGGAAATGTTGGAATTAAGACACCTACACCTCGAGATTACGAGTTAGCAGTGAATGGTAAAATAAGGGCTAAAGAAATTAAGGTAGAAACTGTTAACTGGCCAGACTATGTCTTTAAACCAGACTATAAACGCAATACTTTACCTGAATTAGAAGCTTATATCAATGCTAACGGTCATTTGCCAGAAGTTCCAGCTGCGGCACAAATCGAAAAAGAAGGTGTAGCCTTAGGGGAGATGAACAAAATTTTATTAAAGAAAATAGAAGAGCTGACCTTGCATTTGATTGAGAAGGATAAGGAAGTAAAAGAGCTCAAAAAACTAATCTTAGAAATACAACTAAAAATAAATAGAAATTAACATGAAAGCATTTATCAAAAAATAGTTCTAATAATTTACCTAGTTTTATTCTCTCAATTGATTTTAGCCCAAATTAATGTAGATATCCAACTTGGTGGTGATGCAGATAAATTTTATCCAACCATTTGGCGTAAGTCTTGTGTTTGAACTTAAGGTGAGGACTTGTATCTGTTAGGTTGCTTTTTTTAAGCTATTATAATTTAAAGCCCAAGTTAGACCATGGCTCTTGCCTTTTGCACTAAGAAAAGTAGAAAAACCATTATATCTTGAAATAACGCTAGGCGCATTCGTTGTGTAAACTATCATTGGTTTCCTTGTAAATTCATGTAACATTTAAGTTATAATTAAGGTGTGATTCAAGGTGGATTTTTTTGATTCGGCTGAATGTATTATCTTAAGCTTGAAAAAATTACGCTAATGATCTCTCCTAAACGCTCAATAATTTGTCTTTTCTTTCTGTTGATCATGTTTGGTGCACATGCACAAAGTACATCTACCAATTCTTCTTTTGGAATGGTGAATACTTACACCCCAACATCGCCCCAAGCTGCAGCTTTTCAACGGTACGGAGAAACGCCTGTAAACTATAACACGGGCGTACCCAATATCAGTATTCCATTAGGATCCTTAAAATTAAAAGGTTTTGAATGGCCTTTGTCTTTAAGCTATCATGCAGGAGGTCATAAAGTAGCAGATTTGGCTACTGCAACTGGTTTGGGCTGGACCCTTCAGGCCAATGGTGTAATTACCAGCAAAACTTTAGGAGATGGGGCTTCGGGACCTATTGATAAGGTATATAATCTTTTTAATAATGGTTATGTCGGCGGTTCCTATTGCGATGATTTTAATGCAAACTATGCAAATCCTTCAGATGCCGAGGAAGCAAATTATCTTATTTCAACTTTTACACGTTACATGCCTTCGGTAAACTATATCAGTATGCCAATCATGAGCCATAAGTTTATTGAAAATACAACGGTACCTGTATCTGATACAAAAATCACTTTTGATGGTGGGGTTTATACCGTAAAAGACTCAAAAGGCAACAAATATACTTTTAGTTTGAAAAGTTCCTCGCTAGAAGGTAATTCATGTGCTAGAAGGATGCGGCCAGCGGCCAACTTCAGTTTTTACCTAACTAGGGTTGATACGTATTTAGGTGAATACATTACTTTTAGTTATGAACAAATTACCTATGTTAATAATGGACCAGCATTAGAAACCAGACAACGGCTTCCTAATGGCCAGGTACAAAGATGCTCAGAAGCTCCTTTGCAAAATACCATATGTAATCAACACGAAGTGGTAAGCGAGCAACGCCTTTTGCAGATCCAGGCATCTAACGGACAAAAGGTTACTTTCGCTTATAGTACTCGTAGTGACCATGCGACCGTAAAAAAATTGGACAATATCTATTTCTATGAGCAGGTGAATGGTAGCGATTTGCTTAAACAGACCATAGCCTTGCAATATGGTTATTTTGGAAGTAGTTTAAATAATAATCTTCGTCTTAAATTAGAACAGGTAAGTAAAGTTGTTACGGGAGAAACTAACGAAGTACATAGTTTTAACTATAATACAGCAATAGAGTTGCCTGCTCGTAATTCACGTTCCATAGATTTATGGGGTTATTATAACGGGGCATCAAATAGCAGTTTGTTGCCAAGTGTAGGAGACAGAAATCCAAGTGCATATTATATCCAGGCAGCAATGTTAATTGCTATTAACTATCCAACTAAGGGCAAAACGGTATTTACCTATGAGCCTAATCCGCTGCAATGGAGTGGTGTAAGGATTAAAAAAATAGAAGAGCTTGAAGCGGATAATACGCTGTTGAAACGTAAACGGTATGAGTATCAAACCGCGGTAACTGCGATGTCTTTAAACTATTATTTTGAAAAGCCAGACACCTATAATTTTTTAGGTCATTACCCTGAAGGGTTTATAGATTATGGTGCGAACTTAGGTAGTCAATCACTTTTTACCTGCAATATCATCACAGAGCAATCGGTTCCAGTTTCTAATTTCCTTGATCCCTATATGAATACTGGGATTGGCTATGATAAAGTAGAAGAGTTTTTTGATGATTTTTCTGCTCCCGATGCAACTAATGGTAAAATAGTTTATCAATATAATACTCATGTTAATTACAATGGTAGGTTTTTGCTATTGCCTATTAGCCCTGTACTTACCGAAAAAACTACTTATTTAACTAGTGGCGTCAATACTTTTTCTCCTATTAAAAAAGAGGATTACTGGTATAAATATAGTCAAGATCCAACGGAGGTTTCTAGTCCCTACGTACCAGCATTTTGGACAGGGCCGCTTAATCCAAAGGAAGCCAGTTTTCGTTTTAAACAATTGGAAATTACCCGTGATTGTATCGACCATCCGGGGGGCTATGTAATTCCTAAAGAGTTTTTACAGGTCGACTATAAATTTACGATCCCTGCACTTTATTTAGATACTGTAATTACTACTGATTATTTACAGCCTAGCCAATTGGTCACCCACAAAAAATACTACGGTTATGATATGACGCAGGGCATTTTGGATCCAGCTACAATCAATACCTTAGAAAGTGATGGGTTAATGAGTACTGAGGAAATTAAATACAGCCACTCCAACCTAGCTGGATTAGGTTATAGTACAGCAAATCTAAATGCTTTTACACAATCTAAAACTGATAATTATTTTTTCCCAGCCTGGAAACGTATCAAAAAAGACGCTACTCCAATATTCGAAAATCAGATATACGTAGACGTTATTAACACCAAGGTGTTGTCGGTAGAGGAGCGGGTACGACCAACCGGAGCTGCACAGGAACAGTCGGTGGCTATTTTACAATATAATGCCCAAAATCAACCTCTTCAATTGTTAACTAACGGAAAAGTAAAGCAGGCTCAACGCTATAATGCACGTAGAGAACTGGTAGCCGTATGTGACAATTGTGATTATGGCAATTTTGCATTTACCTCTTTTAATGATGCTACAGGTAGTGGTTTTACTTATGCCGCCGGAGGGCTTTATACGGCAGATCATTATGCTTCAAAAATAGCCTATAATCTTTCTGCAGGTAATATTAGTACGAGTGGTTTTGATATGTCGAAAACCTATATTATAGCAGGTTTTAGTAAAGGGGCCAGTATCAGTATAACAGGAGCTACGGTGTTAGAAAATCTAACTTCAGATAATTTAACAGATGGTTGGGTTTATTTCGAAAAACGAGTAAGTCCTACTGCTGCCAGCATTAGTGTTGCGGGAAGTGGGTTGATTGATGAAATACGTTTTTTCCCAGCAGATGCGAAGTTAAGAAGCTTGGCCTATGAAGACTTTATAGACCGTTTAAGTGCGGCTACTGATGAAAAAGGGAATACTGTGTTTTATGAGTATAGTTCAGATGGAAAGCTGAAACAGCTGAAAGATCATCAAAAGAATATTTTAAAAACCTATGATTACCATTATAAGCCTTGATAAGGGTTGATGAGAATAATACAGAAGTATAAAAAGACAGATAAGACTTGTGCTTTCTGACCATTTTTGAAAATTATTTTAAGATTAATTTTATGACATATTTATAAATACGTAACCAAGAAGTTTTCCAATCGCTCTCCCTTTAAAATCTACGATTTGGTGAAAGCGTGAAGTTGCTTCATTAGCACACCTTTATGACGAATCTCAAAAAGCTACTGATCTTTTGCATTTCCTTGCTGTTTAGTGGTCAGCTATGTGCTCAAAACATTGGCCTTAATTCCGCTTTTGGAACTGTTAAAACATTTACGCCCGCTTCGCCAGAAGTGGCCAAGTTTCAACGATATGGAGACTTGGAAGTGAATTACAATACGGGGATACCCAGTATTGCTGTACCCTTGGGCAGTATTAAACTTAAAGACTTTGAGTGGCCCATTTCACTTACCTACCATGCGGGCGGCAATAAAGTGAATGAGTTTGCCTCTAATACAGGCCTGGGCTGGGTATTACAGGCCAGTGGTTATTATTCTTCAAAAATAATGGGAAATGCCTCTGGAATTACACCTGTATTTGGCCTAAACTTAATGCACAACGGCATTAACCAGCCTGATGGTTGTAATGGCGCTAATATTTATGCGAACCCCAATGATATAGCCATGGCCGAATCGGTAGTGGCTTCTGGAGGTTTTGCCCAGCCTTCTATCGACTATATCAATACTGCGTTAATTAATGCTAAAGTGGTAGAAGGTGTCACCGTTCCAGCATCAGATATTAGAATTAGCCCGTCAGGAGGAATGTATCATGTACTGGATGAAAAAGGAAATAAATACACTTTTGGCCTAATGGGCTCTTCAAGTACCACCAATAGCTGCTCAACAGGTATGGGTATTTCGAATTTAAGCTACGCCCTTACCAAAATAGAAACGTATAAGGGTGAAATCATCACTTTTTCCTATGAAATGGTGACCTATAGCTACGCCTTACCTCCCTCGGAAATTAGACAACGCTTTAATGGTACACAGTCTAGTAGGTGTTACGCAGAAGTTCCTTTAAAAACAGAAGACTGCCAGCAAGGTTCTGCAGTAAGCGAGTTTAGATTATTAGAAGCAGTATCATCTAATGGACAAAAAGTGGTATTTGAGTACAGCACCCGTAGCGACCATGCCGCCACCAAGAGACTAAGCAAGGTACTTTTTAAGGAGTTGGTTAACGGCGTTTATATCGATAAATACCATGCCGTGTTGCATCAATCGTACTTTGGCAGCACCGCAAATAACAACTTGCGCTTGCGCTTGGATAAAGTAGAAAAAGTATTGCCAGAGCAATCGAGCGAAATTTATGCTTTTGAATATAATGCTTTGGACTTACCTCCAGTAAATTCAAAATCAATTGATTTATGGGGATACAACAATGGTGCTGCAAATCTGGGTTTGGTACCTAGTTTAGGCAATAGAGCTCCTAACGATTATTATATCCAAGCTTCCATACTTACTAAAATGATTTATCCTACAGGAGGTAGTAGTTCTTTTACTTATGAAACAAATCCACTGGAATGGAGTGGTTTAAGGATCAAGAAATTGGAAGATGCAGACGCCAATGCCAACGTAACCAAAACCAAAAGATACGAATACCTGAAAAATAATTATGTTCCTATTTCTAGTGTGGCATTATTATTCGAAAGATTAGAATCAGCTTATTTTTATGGCCATTTGCCAAGTGGCTTTGTAGATTATGATTTGCCTGTTTCTAGCGCTCAATTGATCGGTTGTTCCATCATTACTGAGCAAACATCGCCAGTGGTAGATGATGTTGAGTCTTGGCTTTCTAATGGACTTAGTTATGATGTGGTTACCGAATATTTTGAAGATGCCACAGAACCAAGCAACATAGGTAAAAATGGAAAGATAGAATATCGCTACAATTCGCACCTGGTTACCAATAGCCGTAGAATTTTGGCTTTTTCTCCAAAGTTAACGGAAAAAACAACCTATACTAAAAATGGCGCTAGTTTCCAGCCTTTGGCTAAAGAAGATTATTATTATGAGGTAGAGGCAGATGCTACACAGAATTTTATGCCTGATCATGCCAATTATATGCTGCCTCCTGCAAATATTAGGGAGCGAAGTGTAGTCATTAGAAAATTGGAAATGATCAGAGACTGTATTACCTTAACCAGGGGTAGTTCAACCATTGTGGCTCCTAAGGAATTTGCTTTATATGATAGCAAGTTTGATGTGCCAGCAGTTTATCTAAAGAAATCTAAAGCAACACAATATCAGGCGGGTGTAGCCAGTCAGGAAGAGGAAAAAAATTACACTTATGATGTCGCTGATGGTGTGTTAGGCCCAGCCACCACTAGGGTTTTAGACAGTTGGGAAACCGAATTAAAAGAAGAAACCAAATACTCTAATTCTAACGTTTCGGCCCTTGGTTACACCACTGCTCAGGTTAATGCCTTGGCTAAAGCCGCTGAAGACAATGTCATTTTCCCCGTTTGGAAAAAAGTGTGGCGTAACAACAGTCCAATCTTTGAAAATAAAATTACCAATGATATCATAGGAGGTAAATCACTGCATATAAATGAAATGGTAAAACCAACAGGTGGTGTGGAGCAAAAAAACGTACAGATTGTAAGTTATGATATGTATCGTAATCCTACGGAAATGTTGGTAGATCAAACCCAAAAGGTAAGTTACCGTTACAATAGCCGTAGCGAGCTTACAGCCGAGTGTAAGAATGCTTCTTATCAGGATTTTGCTTTTGCTTCTTTTAATGATGTAATAGGCGCTGGCTTCAACTATACTTCAGCAGGGTTGAATTATGCTGATTATTATGCTTCATCTGTATCTTATCAATTACCAAGTATACTAACTGTGACTGGTTTTGATATGGGTAAAACCTATATCCTTTCGGGCTTTGTTAAAAATGCTACGGTAACCGTTAACGGTGCTACGGTATTGGCTCAGCAAACAGGAGCGGAATTGGCATCAGGTTGGTGCTATTTCCAAATGGAAGTTTCTCCACAAAGTGCCACTATCCAAATAGGAGGTACAGGTTTGGTAGATGAGTTGCGTTTTTATCCGAAACAGGCAGAATTAACCACCCGAGCTTATGGAAGCTTATATGGTCAAGTTTCGGCGATAACTGCTGCAAACGGTGCCACCCAGTTTTTTGATTACACTGGTGATGGAAAACTCAGTGCCATTAAAGATGAACGTAAGCATATCGTTAAAAGTTATAAATATCATTTTGTAAGTACCATAACGGCGCAAACCGTTTATGCCCGTATAGAACAAAGCGGCTACCAAACTAATATGTATTACACTAATCCTGAAGATATTAATGACTATACTGAAGAACAAACCGCAAATGTGAAGATCAAATTTTATTTAGACGAAAACTGTACCATTCCATTAAGTGTGAATACGGCACATGAGGTGCAATATGCTAGGGATTACAATTATAACCTTGGTGGCTCGTGGGGAGGTAATACTTTTTATCACACCGCTAGCGCCCCAGCCATGTCTACAGAAATTGATTTAGGTACTTTGGTACTTAGCTCCAGCCATAACTATTATGATCCTTGGTCAATGTCGTTCTACTCAGATAGCTATTCCAATACCTATGCAGTAGTTATTAATGCACTAAGTGACACCTATATTCCCAAACCAACTAAATATTAAACAACAGCTCCTCAATATGATGAATAAATTATTCGCATCCGCACTTTTAATGGCCTTAGGTTTTGCTGCACAGGCCCAAAGTCCAAGTAGCAACCAAAACTATGTGATGGAAACCACCGTAAAGGTTCCAGGCAAAACCACAGCAGCTTCATTGGCAGGCCTTCCAGTAGGGCAAGTGAACCGTACCATCCAATATTTTGATGGCCTTGGCAGGCCCCTGCAAACGGTAACCTGGCAAGGTAGTAGTGATGGCAAGAAAGATGTAGTACAAGTGTTCGAGTATGATGCCCTTGGACGTGAGGCCAAAAAATACCTGCCCTATGCCGAGCAGACCTCAGCTGATGGCAGTTACAAACCTAATGGCTTCACCAACCAATCAAATTACTATGGTCCTTCTACTTGGGACGGACAAGTAAAACAAAATGGGAATCCCTACAGCATCACCAAGTTTGAGCCTAGTCCCTTAAACCGCGTGGAGCGTCAAGGCTTTCCTGGTGCGGTATGGCAACCTAGTAGTGTAGGTACTGAACATACTGGAAGGGTCAGTTATGGAACAAACAATGGTGATACAAATTATGGAACTACAGGTTTTGCGGTACGCCTTTTCAAGGTTTCAGGAGGTAGCCTTACCAGTAGCGGCTTTTATGCGGCTAACCAATTATATCTCACTATTAGCAAAGATGAGAACTGGCAGGCTAGTAATGGTAAATGGGGTACGATCGAAGAATATAAGGATAAAGAAGGAAGGATAGTGCTTAAACGCTTATTTAACGAAAAATTGGGTAATACCGAGGTTTTGAGTACCTACTATGTTTACGATGATTTGGGTAATCTGGGTTTTGTGTTGCCGCCTGGGGCCAACCCCGATGCGGGCGTTCCAGACGCTACCGCTTTGGAGCAGTTCTGTTACCAATACAAATATGATGGACTAAGGCGTACGATTGCCAAACATATTCCTGGGAAAATAGGCTGGGAGGAAATGGTTTATAATAAGTTGGACCAAATAGTATTGAGTCGTGACCCTAAATTGGCTTTGGAAGGCAAATGGTTATTCAGTAAATATGATGCTATTGGACGTACGGTAATGACTGGTATGCTCAGCAACTCCGCTAGTAGGGTGGATATGCAAAATCTGGTTGATGCGGAATCAGATGGTGTTGCTCCAGATTATCCCTTATGGGAAAGTCGTGAAACAGGTAGCGACTATAGCAATTTGGCCTATCCGCGCAGTTATGATCATCTTTTAACGGTAGACTATTATGATGATTATAGTTTCCCGAGCTATAGCACTACTTTTAATTTTGTATCTTTTGCTACCTACGCAGACAAAAGCAATATGACGAGAGGATTGAATACGGGCGGCAAGGTACGTAACCTTTCCACAGGCGAAATGATGCTGTCGGTAACTTATTATGATGATAAAGGTAGAGCGATACAGGTGCATTCAGAAAACCATTTGGGAGGATTAACTGCCCTAAATCAAGGAACCGACAGAGTGGACACCGAATATGATTTTGATGGCAGTGTCAAAAAAATGGAACGTAGACACAAAGCATACGGTGCGACCACTACTGTTTTGATGACTTATATCTATGATCATATGGGAAGAAAAAAAGTAGTTAACCACAGTATTAACGGAGCAGGCCCTGTAACTTTATCTGAAGAAGATTATAATGAAGTTGGACAGCTGAGTAGGAAAAAGATTGCTGATGGTATGCAAACTACAGTTTATAGCTATAATGAACGTGGTTGGTTAAAACGTAGTAATGGTAGCCCACAACTAAATATAGAGTTAAAGTATGAAGATGGTGCTTATCCGCAATACAATGGCAATATTTCTGCACAAGCTTATACAAATGCTAGTAGTAATATTTTTAATTATCAATACGATAAATTGAATAGGTTACTAAAGTCTGAAGCTGGTAACAATCTTGGAGAGACAATTAGCTATGATTTAATGGGTAATATCAAAAGTATGACTAGAGACGGCTATGGTATGAATAGCTATGATGGATATATAGGTAATAAACTTACTCAAATCAATGGTTTTACAACAGGTGGCTTTAGTTATGATGTAAATGGAAATGTAAAAACGGATACTTATAGAAATATCACTGATGTTGGGTATAACTATTTGAATTTACCCCAAACTGTAACGGGGTCTGTGAATCTTATTTACACCTATGATGCGTTGGGTACAAAACTTAGGAAAGTAGCATCTGCAGGTGCTGCTACTACTACTACAGATTATGTAAGTGGTATACAGTATGCTAACGGTGTTATTGATTTCATACAGACAGGAGAGGGAGTTGCCTTAAATAGTGGTGGTAGTTATACCTATCGTTATAACCTAACCGATTATCTAGGAAATGTAAGATACGTTTTTGATATTTATGGTGGGAGCGTGAGGAGACTACAACAGGATGATTATTATGCTTTTGGACTTAGAAAGTCTGTTGGAAGCCCTGTTACATTGGAAAATAAATACCTGTATAATGGAAAAGAGTTACAGGAAGAGTTAGAACAATACGATTATGGAGCGAGGTTCTACGATCCAGTAATTGGTCGTTTTAATACAGTAGATCCACTTTCTGAAATAAGTAGAAGAAATAGTCCCTATAATTACGCATTGAATAATCCTGTTCGTTTTATTGATGTTGATGGGATGTATGCTGATGACCCTACTATAACTACCGTAAATAAGAATGGCGGCGTACAAACGGTAAGTGAAACTGCAATATCGAAAGAATATAGTAAAGAAAAGGATGGTGTTAGAACTGTAACTACAACGACTACAACTGCTTCGCAAGATATCATACAAAAAGGTAGGGGTGGAAAGTTAGAACTAGGAGATGCTACAACTACCACGACTGTTACTACAGCTACACAAACCTACGATTCTGAGAGCAAGTCTTGGGTAAATAATAATGATAGTAAGACCTCGAGCTCTACGGTAGCAGGTATCGACCATGAAAGATTTACAAATGTGGGCGATGCCGCAAATACAGTAAAGGATTACGGAATTCAGAATGGACGTGATTATTACACTAATATAAAAGCTTCGGGAAAAGAAGGAATGGAGACTGCAGGGAGGATGGGAGGGTACCCTCTGCTTTTCGCAGGCTTAAAAACCCCTCAAAAAGATTGGATGAAAAAGTTAGGTGTTGCATTTAGTCCAGGAACCGCAGTTGCCCACGGAGCTAGAATGACTGCGAATACTCCTATAATTATGGCTGTAGGTAGTTATAAAGGTAAAGTACAGAGCTTTCATAATTCACATCCGCCGGAAGTAAGAGCCGCACAGAATATGTTGTATAACGCTGTATTTGGTGTACTTAATACGGTTTTTAAATATTTGAAATAAAATGAAGCGAAAAAGATATATTTTGTTGATTATATTGTTGATATCTGTTATAAGCTTACTACCATTTATAGTAGTGTTTAGATACGGTATGAACTATAATAAGGAGCGAGCGAAGCTGGGAATTCCACTCCTTGGTAAAGATTGGGAGAGAACTACCCTTTCTATTTCTGAAATAAATTATACCAACCCAGTAGGTGTTAGAGAAAATCGATATCATTTAAAAAAACGCGTACAAATGGATTGGCTTATGAATATTGAAAAGGAATCTGATTATTTTATAATTGAAGACAAGAAATTGGCGATTGATGCCATTTATGATTATAGAAATAAAGAACCTTGGTATATTAGATATTATGATAAAAATAATACTAAAACTATTCTTTCATATTCGCAGTTTATAGATACATTGAAAAAATATAATGTTAATGGAAACTAAAAAAAACAAGTTTCCATTGACTTTAAGGTTAGCGAGCGATATATATATGCTTTAATGAGTAACAAGATGGTTCCTTCCCAAAAAGTTGAGTTAATTAGCTAATACTACAAATAGTTTAATCAAATAAAATACAAATAGCGGATAATCATTTATCCGCTATTTGTATTAATTAGAAAATCTAAATCTAATACCATTTTCTCATTTGTATAATTTCAATTAAAACCAAAGAAAAAGCCCACTTATTCCTTTACAGAAATAAAAGTTTCCACTTCAGCGTTATCTCCATCATAATATTTTTTGCCGTGAATGGTGAAATCTGCTTTGTAGGCACGTTTAATATTTTTGTTGCTCCATATTTCTAGCCAAGTATTAAAAACAGCAGTAGGCATTTTACCTTTAGAAACAAACTTTTGGTATAGTGCCGTTTCAATGGTGAAAAAGGAAACAGATAAAACAGTGGACAATTTTAAGGATAAGGAAAAATAGTTAAGAATATGGATTGGAAATATTTACTTTTAGGTGTTGGTTTTTTGTTGGTGGCATATTTAATTTATCAAAGGTTAAAGAAAGGTCCAGCTTCGGATAAAACAGATTGGAATGGTCCCACCTTAAGTTTGTATGTGCAAGGTTGGGGTGCATTCATCATTTGTTTAATAAGCGGAATTGTATTTATCCTTAAATCTTTACCCTCACAAATATAAAGCTATGGACTCTGAACTATTATTTAAATTTTTATCATCGATTGGACTTTTGGTCATTGGCTATATGGCAAAAACGTCTAATAGCGAAGGCTGGCAGCCTGTTAAAAAATATTGGATGTTTTTTGTTATTGTAGGAGGGATTTCCTTACTATATGCGATATATAAGTATTTAGCGAGGTGAGATACCTTATTTTACAGTTCGAAGATTAACTTTTAATCTCTGGTTGGTGTTATTACCAACCATTGCATTGGGTTAGCAAGCGATGTTGTGCTTTAAACGAATGAGTTGCAGGCGAACATTTGAATCAGAACGTATAGAGATAACTAGCAATACTATAAATCGTTTAATTGATATTTAAATAGCGGACAATCAATTGTCCGCTATTTTTATAATTTCAGTTAAAACCAATGAAGCCCACTTATTCTTCCACAGAAATAAAAGTCTCCACTTCAGCATCGTCCCCATCATAATACTTTTTGCCGTGAACCGTAAAATCTGCTTTGTAGGCACGTTTAAGATTTTTATTGCTCCATATTTTTAGCCAAGTATTAAATACAGCAGCTGGCATTTTTCCTTTAGAAATAAACTTTTGGTACTGGGCAGTTTCAATGGTAATGCCTACAAATCCCTTTGGGATGTCTTTTAAAGAGCTAACTGGCAATCCGATGATGGTAGTGTAAGGACCATTGAAATCCGTTTCGTAATTCGTGTAAACGGCATAAATATCGTCGCTTAGCCTGTTCGGGATTTGTTTCTGAATTTCTTCGCCCCAAAACTTGCCCCATAAAGCTTCAATATCTTTAGCTGATTGTCCGTTTTGATTGGTAGTTCTTACTGAAATTCCAACGATGTAGAATTTTTGGATAGTTTGATGTTTCATGTGATTTGCTGGTTTTGAATTTACTTGTGATTGAGCGGAGGATGCTAAAAGCATAAAAGCGAAAAACATCCAATGTTTAAAAAATCTCATTACTTAAATATTTAGTGACAAGACAAACCTAACAGGTGCAAGTGTCAACCCTATGGCAGCGACAATATTTTGAAAATATGTTTTGCGATAATTTTGGGGTAATTTAATATGCCATCTAGCTTATATAGCCCATTTTATGAAGAGATTTGAAGTTGTAAGGAGTAAAAAAAGAAAAAGGGCAGTCTTTGTAAACTGCCCTTTTTGATTAAATGTTATTTATGTGAGTTTTGAGTTGTAGTATAGATATTTTGCTCAAATAAATTAGTAAAGGTTCCCGGTGGTAGCTTGCGGAATATAAGAGCTACCACTTACCGATACCACAGTGAAATCTGATCTGCTATAGGTAATGGTGCCAAATCCCAACCAAGGATCATATAGTTCTTGATCACGACGTAGCAGCCTGTTACCCATGCTCGCTTGTGAGGTCCCTCCGGTTACAATATACATTGTTGTACTTGGGTAGTATGCTGGACCAAAACCATTGTCAATAGACAGTACAGTTTCTATATAAATTTGCTGATTTCCATTGGCAATTGCAGGGATAGTACAGCTAGCATCTTCATAAAGTTTTACTACTACATCACCATAAACCTCTACATTGTTGCTAGATAAGTCACCTGGATAATTGTAGGTAAGATTGCTAATTTCAACCCTAGCGTAAACGGGTAGGGTATAGGCTTGAGGAGTACTGTTACAATCTACAGTTTGACCTGCATAATTATAGCAATATTGCTTAATGATATTGCTTTTTTGATCTTTTACTTGCCATAATTTTCCATCGGGGTGATAGGTGAAGAAACTTGTTTTCCCACTAATGTCTGTATTGGCCACTGTACGCTGGTAAACGGTACCATAAACAAAAGTATTGGCGTTACTTGCCGAAGGGTATAAACATACATCATCTATATACCCGCTGCCGTTAATGGTAATAGAGCTAGCTGAAGCTTGTATTTTTGCATAATAAATATTCCATCCATTGGCCAAAGGTTCTACAGAACTCTCTAACACGGTAGCCCCTGAAATCACAATACTGGCAGATTTTTGGAAAAGCCTTAACACATATTGTGAACCTGTAACTAGGTTGTTTTTGATAATTTGATTTCCACTAAGGATAAAGCTTGATTTTCCGCTATAGGCGTCTAGATTACTGATACCAGAACTACTATAATTAAAGCCTGTTTCGCCATGATTATCAAAAGAGGTATAAGCAGTTTCGGAAAATTTCGCATTTTCGAAAGTTGCAGTAACTTCTCCTTTATCGCTGTAACGGAAAGCTTTATATCTTAATCCCTGTGTTAAAGTTTCTAGCACGTCGCCGTTATTGTTATAAGCAGTGACCTCTATTTGTCGACTTTCCGTACTGCCCATAGTTATTTTTTCTTTAACGGGAAGGGCTTTTCCAGCAGATAGGTTATAATAAATTTGACTTTGGGAAGTGTTGGTCGCGCCGTTTTTTAGAAGCGTATATAAGGGGGTAACCACATTAGCATCTTTTAGGGCTGTATTTGCAAGTTGCTCAGCTGTATTATAGCCCAAAGAATTTAAATTAGAGGTCGTGTATTTCGTCGTTTGTGTAATCACGTTACCGTCACTCGACTTACTCATTACTTGGAAAGGTTCTAACTCACCCTGTAGTTTATCAAACTCATATTGCTTTTTAGTTAAAATTTCTTGACCATCATGATATTGGCGTACAATGTTGCTGTCGAGATATACTGCTGGTAAATCAAATCTTGTATCAATTTGAAGGTAATCCTTACCATAACATCTGTAACTCGGTATGGTACCTCCTACTAAATGTGACATGGCATCTCTTGTAAGCTCCAATCTTTTCACCCAAACCCTATAATCTCTGGGATTTACGGGCTCATCCCAAAAATTGAGGTCATTCATGATCACTTCATCATTTACGCTGTAATAGTTTTCTTCTTTTTGGACCAATTGATTGCTTGTTCCTTGGTAAATTTCTTTCTCCGTCAATACTGGATTAAAAGCAAATAGGTTGTTCCTGTTTTTATGATTAAAAAGTGTATTGTACTTGTAAATAATTTTACCAAAATCGGCTACAACATTGTTTTCGTAATTGTCAAAGCGTTCTTCTACCCAAGGATACCAAAGAGGTTCTTGGATAAAACCCTGGACAAATCCAAATATTGGAACAGATTGTTCTGTAAAAACGGTGCAGGTAATTAATTCCAAAGCTGACAATGGTAGGTCTGGTTCAACCATGCCCTTACTGCCGTGTCCAAAAAAATATTGAAGATCATTACTTACATAACTACCCGTATTAGCGGTTCCCCCAATGTAACTATAGCTTCGTTTTTTAGCTTTTACGCCTGTAGCAGAATAGTCTATTAGCTCTTTAATTCTAAGTCCTCCCCAATTCCCAGAGTTAAGTTCGTAGGTAAACATTGAGCTGCCTCCTGTAGGATAGGTTATTTTTGACAGCATGCCTATTTTGGTGCTTTCAAAATTAGATTGTCTGTAAGATTGGCTAGGAATAAGAGTAGTGTTAAATTCACCTGCAAAGCCATTGTAATAACCCCCAAAGTCTATGTTTTTCGATAATCTAGTTGGTATTTCTCCAGCAAAATAGTCAAATTGATGAATTTCGTGATTGCTTTGGGTGATGATATTTTTTACGTTATCCAATTTCAACCTAAGGTTGTTTGAAGTGGCATTGCCAAAATAGGAGTAGCCGAAAGTATACCAAGCCTTGTTCTCATATTGGGTACCTAAATAGTCTTGCACAATTACCGCATCTAGTTTGCGGTTGAGAGGGTGGTCGGTTCTGCTACTATATTTAAATAATACCTTTTGCCCGTTAGATGAGGTAATGCTTTTGATTACAAACTCATCCACTGTATTTTGCATTGCACAGTTTTTATTGTTAATGGGTATATCCACCTGACAACGTTGGCAGTCATTTGTATTAACGGTTTGTTTTGTTTCATAATTTAAATCCTGATACCAATAAAGTACTTTGTCGTATTCAAAAAGTAAGTACTCGCCATCATAGGTTTCTATTTTGGTGAGTGCCCAGCTGGTATTCATTTCTGCAGGCATATCACAGGCATTTGAGGATACTTTATCACCTTGTAGTTCCATAATGTATTTATTCCCCTTAGCATCCGTAATGGTGAGTGTTGTTTTACCGCCAATTGTTTCTCTTTTAAATCTGGTGTTGGAAATGGGCAGGGTGTAAAACCAATCGTCTCCTAAAATGCCTTTTAAATTGAGTACAGGTGAGTTGAAATAGGATAGGTCAGGTCTGTACAATCTTCCAGGTACCATTAAGTTGTCTGCAATTCCAATATCAATTTCACTTTGGTAGATGGGGTCATCGCATACCCCATTATAAAAAGGGATATAAATTCGGTCAAGGTTTAGTCTTCTTTTTACAGGCTCAGCCCCTCCATTTAAGCCTTTTCCGGAAAGATAACCACCTGCGTTAAGTACCCACCCTAACCCTACGGTAGAGGCAAAGTCGGCCACTTTATTGCCACCGGTATGGTAACTGATGGAGATGGGCCAGCTGAAATTTTTTAATTTGATTTCGGCCAACGGAATAGAAACATTGGCTACGCCTGTATTGTGATTGACAGGTATATCCCCATATCGTTGGTATAGGGTCATTTCGGGCGTACTCGGCATAAAGGTTCTAATCGTATTGAACTCTGAGTTTTTTGCCGTTTGGTATTGTGCTTTTGAAATTAAGGGAAGAATTAAGAAAATAATAGCTGAAAGATAATAGGTATATATCTTTTTCATAATGATGATGTTAGTTAGAGGTTTGGATGGAAGCTTTGTTCTGTTGTTGTAATTTGCTGCGTTCATTCATGAGTTCAAGCATCTTTTTTGCTTTTTCGGGACCAATTAATGAGTCTAACTTTACTTTTTGAGCATTAGATAGTATCAACAATCGCATTTGTCTTTCACTATAGCTAAGTTCTGTGTCTTTAAGGATGGAACTTACCTTTTTTCTATGTTCTTCCATCATGAGTGTTAATTTTTGAGATTGTATGGCATCTAGTTTTAGCAATTTTGGTAGGTTATGTTCTTGGGAGTAGCTAAAAAGGGGCGACAATAGAAATGCTAGCAGCAGTTTCCTTGATTGTTTTTTCATCATTTTAAAGAAATTATGGCAGATTCTTTCTTATTGAACAGTTTCAATATAAAAATAATTGAGAGCTAGCTTAACAAGGAAGACCTGGCGATCCTCTTGGTTTTTATTAATTTAAATGTATTTGATTAAGGTTTTTCATGAATGTCAATAATAAGAAATTGTGTGTCATATTGCAAGCTATAGTGTGATTTTAATTCCCACAAAATCAGTTATCTTTAATTAGATTTTTCTAATTTTTATGGAAATGCCATTTGCCTCACATCATATAAGCGAAAAATAAATTTAGTCTACCAATCATTAAAAAAATAAGCACATGAAAAAAATAACATCCTTACTGATAGCGCTCCTTACCATTACCCAATTCGCAAAAGCTACGGCCAACAGCGAAATCATTACCATGGAAATTAAAGAGAACAAAACCGATTGTACGGGAGTAGGCCCTATGAAATGTTACTTGGTAAAATATAAAAACAGCAAAGATTGGGAATATTTCTACAGTGGTTTCCAAAACTTCAAATATCAAGAAGGGTATCGTTACAAAGTACAAGTAAAACGTACTAAGCTCAAAAACGTGCCTGCCGATGCTTCCTCGTACAAATATGAAGTGGTAAAAGTGTTGAGCAAAAAGAAAATAAAAGCCGAAAAAGCAGATGCCAAAACCCTTGCTTTTCTAGGTAAATATAGCTGGAAGTTGATTTCTATCAATAGTCAGACCTTAACCAACAGTACTGCCACCATGAACTTTGATATGAAAAAAGGTAGTGTAAGTGGCAATACAGGTTGCAATGGTTACTTTGGTTCGGTACAGTTTACAGGGAAAAACAAAATTGCTTTCTCTAAAGTAGCGAGTACCCAAAAAGCATGTTTGGATAATAATGTAGAAGGAGAGTTTCTAAAACTAATTTCTCTTGAAAATTTAACCTACGACATTGCCGACCAAACTTTTAATCTTTATCATAACCAAAAACTAGTAGCCATATTTGGCTTAGTCACCAAATAGATTTTTATATTGTTGTTTTTAAAAAGCCGTCTGTAATGGATGGCTTTTTTGTTTTAATCAACATTAGCAAGTTTCAGATTACCATTCCTAAGGACTACTCTCTCGTTTTCGCCATTGCCATTTGGTTACTCGTCATTCCGACCACATAGTAGCTGTGAAGCAAACCGAGCCTTAGCGAGCTCACCGAAGGTAATTTATTTCGGGATCGTAATGCCATGGTAGGCTTTAACACGTTTTAAGATTCCCGTCTAAGCGGGGATGACGCATGGATGAATGGAAGTGCGTGGGGGTGCCTTTTTATCGGCCCAATTACTAGGTAGTCCTTTCGTCATTGCCAGCTCGACTGGCAATCGTAATACCATGGTAAATTTTTATACACTTTAAGAATCCCGTCTGTGAGGGAATGACGTATGGATAAAAAAGGAAAGTAGATTAAGAAATCCTTCACCACAAAAAGGAATACCTATCACAAAAAATATTATAGCTTAAAGTTGTAATTAGTATCTTCACTTTATGAAAAAACTGATTGTTACTTTAGCGCTTGGTTTAAGCTTTATGGCAGCCAAAAGCCAAACCACGGTATCTATAAAAGAAGTTGTTAACCATGTAGGCAAAGAAGTTATCCTTTGCGATTCGGTATACAGTGCCCGTAGCCTTGATAATTTAAGTTTGCTTAACCTAGGTGGTAAATACCCGAAAGAAGTAATTACCGTAGTGATATTTAAAGCTGATAGAAGCAAGTTCGAAAAAGAACCTGTAGAAATGTTCGAAAACAAACGTATTTGCGTAACAGGCAAGGTAACCCTATTTAAAGATAAGCTGCAATTAGTGGTGAATGACCCTAAACAGATCAAGACTAATTAATAAACAAGACTTACGAAGTTTTTCAACGGTGAAGCCCTCAACTTTGCCATTGAAAACAACAACTAATCAAAGTTAAACTTCGTAAGTCTCCCATAAAACCACGATAGATCTTTAGTGGTTTGCTTGCTCCAAAAACTATTTTAATTGACGCTGTCAAGACTAATAAGTTTTCGCTTTTCGTACCCAATATAAAACCACTCTCTTTTTTATTAGACACTTCCCTCTAATCAAATGGATAATTCTGTCCGAAATTTTAAACCTTCCTCAATATCCGCCTCTATAATCATCACTTTATCTAAAGGTTTTTAGTTTTTCCATTTCAGGTACTTAACCTTAAGTTATCATTAAGGCAATAGAATGTTAATGGACTTTTTGGAAGTTTGCAATGGTTTGAAAAACAAGGTGTTGTGTTTGTGTGTAAAAGCCTTGCTGCCACTCTGTTAACGGCTTGTTCATGGTGGTTTCTTTTTTGTAACGCGGCAATTGCAGTGCCTAGTAGGTATAATTTTCAATTTCGTGTCAATAAGATTTTCAAACAAATTAAAGACAAAAATGAAAACACTTTTTACTTCAGTACTTTTACTATTCGCTGTAGTATTCGCCCAGGCACAACAAGGCAGTGGCGTAATTACAGGTAAGGTGATCGAGAAAATAACGAAGGCATCCTTACCTGGAGCTTCTGTTAGGTTAAATGCGGGTAATCGTTATACCATCTCAGATCAAACGGGAGATTACGAATTTCTGAGAGTGCCAGAAGGTACTTACGAAATAGAGGTGATCTATATGGGTTACCAAACACAAAAACAAACGGTTACTGTTACTAAGGGTGGTAATACAGTACTTAATTTTTTTTTAGAAGATGGTGCTGTTTCCATGAACCAAGTAGTGGTAATGGGCGATAGGTTAAGAGGTCAGGCTCGTGCTTTGAATCAACAGAAAAACAAATCGAACATCACCAATATCATTTCATCAGATCAGGTAGGTCGTTTCCCTGATGCAAACATTGGCGAAGCTTTGCGTCGTGTACCAGGGGTAACGATGCAGAACGATCAAGGTGAAGCCCGTAACATCATCATCAGAGGTTTAGCGCCAGAGTTAAATTCAGTTACCTTAAACGGCGATCGTATTCCATCGGCCGAAGGTGATAACCGCCGTGTGCAAATGGATTTAATCCCATCTGATATGATATCAAGCATCGAAGTAAACAAAACTTTAACTTCAGATATGGATGCGGACGCAATTGGTGGTTCGGTAAACTTGATTACGCGTGCTTCTCCAAATGGTGAACGTATTTCGGCAACCTTATCGTCAGGTTACAATCCCATCCGCGATAAAGCACTTTATACTGGTGGTTTTGTTTATGGAAATCGCTTTGCCAAAAGTGCTATTGGTATGGTATTAAGTGGTTCTTACAATAACCAAAATTATGGTTCCGATAACGTAGAGGCAGTATGGGAAAAAGATAATTTCGGAAATACTTTCGTAAATGAAACAGACATTCGTAGGTACGATGTACAAAGGGTAAGAAGAAGCGTTGCTGCAGCTTTAGATTTTAAACTGGGAGCAAACCATACCATTTTTGCTAACGCGATGTACAACTGGCGTGATGATAGAGAAAACAGATACCGTATGCGTATCGATAATATTGCGCCTATTTATAATACCGCTAACCAAATTACAGGCTATACAGGTCGTGTAGGTTTGCAAACCAAAGGTGGTATTGATAATGATAGAAACAGAATGACACGTTTAGAAGACCAACGTGTGCAGAACTATTCATTACGTGGCGAGCATTTAATTGCTTCGGGCTTGGATATGGATTGGGCAGTGAGTTATTCTACCGCTAGGGAATATCGCCCTAATGAGCGTTATATGTTGTTCAGACAGAGTGGTAGGACGTTAAATTTTACAGGTACAGATGAATATCCAGTATTTAATGCCACTAACCTTAATGCCAATGTTGTGGGTTTAAATACCATTTCAGAAAACAACGACTTAACAGAAGAGAGTGAGTTAGGTGCTAAATTAAACTTCAGGGTGCCACTTTCGGTAATTGAAGGTCAAAAAGGTCGTTTACGTTTTGGTGGTAGATTGAGAATTAAAGATAAAGACAGAAATAATAAGTTTACAGAATATGAGCCCATTAATGGTGCTTTAATTCCGAACCTGGGCTCAATTCCCAACACTTATTTTGATGGGAAAAATTTCCAAGCGGGAGAGCAATATGTACCAGGCCTGTTCGCAAGTAGAGCTTATTTGTCTAGTTTAAACTTAACCAACAGTTCAGTTTTCGAAGCAACAGATGCGGCATCAGAGTATTTGGCACTCAACTACAATGCTAAAGAAAATGTTTATGCGGGCTATTTGCGTTGGGATCAAGATATCAACGAAAAATTATCGGTAATTGCTGGTTTGCGTATGGAGCACACCCAAATCAACTATACAGGTAACATCATCGAAGACGAAGAAGATTTAGCGGGTTTACGTAACGTTAAGAATAATTATACCGATTGGTTGCCAAGCATAGCTTTAAAGTACCAAGCTAATGATGACCTTGTGTTTCGCGGAGCATTTACTACCGCTTTGGCTAGACCAAACTATTATGCACTTACACCATTTGTAGGAACCATTCCAGGCGATGAAGAAATTGTTGCCGGTAACCCTAACTTAGATGCTACCTATGCCTACAATTTCGATTTGATGGCCGAGCAATACTTTAAATCTGTAGGTTTGATTTCTGGAGGTGTTTTTTACAAACGTTTAAAGAATTTCATTTACAACTATGCGGATTTATCTTACACCACTTCGAAATTTGCGAATGATTTCCCTGATTTGGCTAATCCAATCCCAGCTGGTGAGCAATGGGCTTTTCAACAAAGCAGAAATGGAGAAAGTGTAAACGTATATGGATTTGAGGTAGCAATACAAAGACAATTAGACTTTTTGCCAGGTAAATTTTTAAAGGGATTTGGTATTTACGCCAACTATACCTTTACTAAATCGAAGGCAAAAGGAATTGCCAGCGAAGATGGAGATTTAAGAGAAAACATTACTTTGCCAGGAACTGCTCCGCATATGTTAAACGCATCTTTATCATGGGAAAACAACCGTTTCTCTGCAAGATTGTCGGCCAACTACACCGCTGCTTATCTTGATGGATTAAGAAGTGACGCTTTTAATGATGCGTTTTATGACAAACAATTCTTTTTGGATGCGAATGCTTCTGTTAAGATTTCCAAAGTGGCGAGATTTTTCGCTGAGGCTACCAATTTAACCAATCAGCCATTGAGATATTACCAAGGTACGGTAAACCAAACCATGCAAATGGAATACTATCGCCCAAGATATAACCTAGGCGTTAAGTTTGATTTTTAATTGTTTTTAATGATGAATGTTAGCAGTAAAAAGAACCAGTGGTTTAAAGCCATGTTAGTGATTTTAAGCGTATTTTGTGCAGGGGGAAATCTCCTTGCGCAAAATACCACTGCTATCAAAGATATTGGGCATGGTGCTAGCGGACCAGCAAGTCCTTCAGATGCTTTATTCATCAAGCAAAACGAACTTTATAAGCAAGCAAAAAGCAATGGCGATTTGCAAGGAGAAGCAAGGGCATTGCAGCACATGGGGCAAATCTGTTATCAAATGGGTTTGTTTACCCAATCTTTAAGCTATCACATTAAGGCTGATGAGATTTTTAGAGCCTATAAAAATGAGAAGCAAACGGCAGATAACCTGAACGATTTGGCATTGCTGTTCCTCATTACCAAGCAACAAAAAGATGCCAAGCAGTCTTATTTTAAGGCGTTAAGTACCTATCAGTTGTTTAAAGACAGTACAGGCATTGCTAAAACCTACGCCAATTTGGGCCATTTTTATGAGAAAGTGCTTAATTACGATAGTGCTTACTATTATCAGCAAAAGGCCATGCAGGTATTTGATGCCATTGGTAATGCCGAAGGAGTAGCATTGGTACATGAAAATTTGGGAAGTATTTATGAAGATAAATCGCAGTTTGAAAAAGCTTATTTCCATTTTTCTAAGGCTTTGGCTTGGTTTGAGCAAGGCGGTAATACCGAAATGCTGATTGACGCTTACAACAATGTAGGCGATGTGTACCGTAAGCAAGGCCAATATAGTCAGGCTCTTTATTATACTCGTAAAGCCGAAAAACTGGCCAAAAGCACCAAATCGTACAGTCGTTTAAGCAGTGCCTACCGTGATTTGGGCAAGACCTTTAGCTTTTTAAAGCAAAGCGATAGCACCTTTTATTATCTGGAATTAAGCAGGCAGTATTTTTTAAGTTCCTATTCAGAAGAGAGTAAAAACCAAGAAGCCTTATTGAAAGTGATTTATGGTTTGGATAGGAAAGAGATGCAAATTGCCCAAATGGCACGTCAGGAAAAAATAGCTTGGGCCATTTATATTGCTTCGGGCATTGCAGCGGTGGTGTTTATTTTGGTGGCCGCTATCATTATCCGCAACCAACGTCATCGTATTTTAAGGGAGCGAGAAATTAGAGAAAGGGAAGAAAAGATACTGAAAACTAAGCAGGAGTTGATGGAGATTGATTTGAATAACAAAAAGATGCAGGAAGAGCATTTGAAAGAAAACCTGCATACTAAGGCCAAAGAAATCACTGCCCATACGCTGCAAACTATCCAGAAGAACCAGTTGTTGGAAGACATTAGAGATGCCTTAACCGAGATGATTAAAAGTGATGGTCGAAGCTATAAAAAGGAGTTGCGTAGCCTGTTGAATAAAATCAATCAGAACTTTCATAAAGATGCTTATTGGGATGATTTCAGGAGGATATTTGAGGAAATCAATCAAGAGTTCTTTGACCGCTTGCAACAGATTAATCCAGGACTTTCCGCTACAGATATCAAGTTCATCTCCCTCATCAAACTTAACATTAATGCCGCGGATATTGCTGCGCTATTAAGTGTGTCAACCGATAGTTTGCGTGTGGCGAGGTACCGATTGCGCAAAAAGCTTAAATTAGAGCAAGGTGCTAGTTTAACAGCATTTATACAGTCCATTTAAAACCAAGTTGCCTTTTTGTAAAGGCTTGTTCACTATTTGTAACGCTAAATTTTTGTTTTAATAACCACTATGTACAACTTTTGTGCATACTAACCATATTAAATGAATACACTAAGTAAATATTTTTTAGCATTGGCAATTTTGCCCTTGGGCGCATGTGGCCAGAAAATAAAAGAAGATAAAAATGTCAATAACCCTAATACGGTAAAGGCTACGGTAATCACGGAGAAGGTAAAACACGATACCGATGATCCTGCCATTTGGATTAATCCTACTGATGCAAGCAAGAGTTTGATTATTGGTACAGATAAAGATACAGACGGTGCTTTATATGCTTTTGACCTATCAGGGAAGGTGGTGAAAAGAGTGGGTAATATACAACGTCCAAACAATGTGGATATCGCGTACGGCATCATGTTGAATGGTAAGAAGGTAGACATTGCTGTAACTACAGAACGTCAGACCAATAAAATTAGAATTTTTAGTCTACCAGATTTGACGCCTATTGATAACGGTGGGATTGAGGTGTTTGCAGGAGAAACCGAGCGTGGTCCGATGGGTATCGCTTTGTACACTCGCCCAAGTGACCATGCTATTTTTGCCATTGTAGGTAGAAAATCAGGGCCGTCAGATGGTTATTTATGGCAATATCAATTGGCAGATGCTGGAAACGGCCATATTGGTGCTAAGTTGGTACGTAAATTTGGAAAGTATAGCGGTAAAAAAGAGGTTGAAGCCATTGCGGTAGATAACGAGTTGGGTTTTATCTATTATTCTGATGAGCAGGTTGGTGTACGTAAATACGTTGCAGATCCAGAAGCTAAGAACGATCAAGAGCTTGCATTGTTTGCAAAAACTGGCTTTTCAGAAGATCATGAAGGCATTGCCATCTATAAAACTGGCGAAAAAACAGGCTATCTACTGGTGTCTAACCAAGGGTCGCAGACGTTTATGGTTTATCCCCGTGAAGGTAGCAAAGGGAATGCTAATCAATATGAGCTAATTACTGAAATACCAGTGAGTGCTATGGAAACTGATGGAGCAGATGCCGTTTCAGTGAATTTAGGTGCTCAATATCCAGAAGGTATTTTTGTAGCGATGAGTACCGATAAAACTTTCCATTTCTACGATTGGAGAATCATTGCAGTTAAAATTAAGGCAGCACAAGCAAAGAAATAAATTTCTTTCTGCCATTTAAAAAGACTTACGAAGTTTTTAAAACTTCGTAAGTCTAATTGCTTAAACTTCGTAAGTCTAAATTTTATCTCTTACACGGTAGTATAACCACCATCAGTAATATAATAAGCACCTGTGGTAAACGATGCTTTATCTGAGCTAAGGAATACCACTAATTCTGCTACCTCTTCAGGAGTTCCCAATCTATTCATTGTTGCTTTGGCCGCTACAGCTTTCAAGCTTGCTTCATCTAAATTATTGTCCAATAAAGGGGTACGGATATAACCTGGGCCAACTGCATTACAGCGAATGTTTTTCTGCCCGTATTCGGCACCAATATTTTTGGTTAAGCCCACCACGCCATGTTTGGCAGCAGTATAGGCTACGCTATTTGGAGCAGCCACGGTACCATGTATAGAAGCCATGTTTACGATACTACCTCCGCCATTTTTTTCCATTTGTTCTATCTGGTATCTACAGCCGTAAAATACGCCACTTAAATTAATGGCAATTACTTTATCCCATCCTGCAATATCATATTCGCCAGTAGGTGCTGCTGGACCACCAATGCCCGCATTGTTGCAAGCAATATCCAATCTTCCATATTTGGCAACGGTACCAGCTACCAAGTTTTTGTTTTCTTCGGCGCTACTCGAATCTGCTTTGATAAAGTGGGCTTCTCCACCATTTTTTTTGATTTCAGCCACGGTAGCATTCCCATGTTCTTCATTAATATCCGATACGATGACTTTGGCACCTTCACGTGCGTAAGCTTCTGCAATGGCTTTACCGATGCCTGAACCAGCTCCAGTGACCAAGGCTACTTTGTTTAATAGTAATGACATAAATGATAAGTTTTAATTTGTGATGAACTTTCAGAAATTGAAAGTTTCATTATTAAAACAAGTGATGGTGGTAGAAGTTTTTGCTTTGCAGGGAAGTTTCCTATTATGACAAAATCGTGTCAAAAGAGATAGAGGAGGTGATTTTTAAGACTTACGAAGCTCTTGAATGGTGAAACCTTCAGTTGTCTTCTAAGACTTACGAAGTTTTAAAACGGCAAAGCCCTCAATTTTACCTTTGAAAATAACAAATAACTAAAATTAAACTTCGTAAGTCTATGTTGCCAATATGAAAATATACTAAGCTATACTGATGGGATTCTCACATGGAAAGAACTACCCTGTCCAATTGTAGATTCGATTTGCATTTCGCCATGTAGATCGCTCAATAATTTGATGACCATAGGTAGGCCAAAGCCATAGCCTTTTTCCCCAATCGTGCCGTTGCTGCTTTCTGCAGTGCCTTTTAAAATTTCGTCAATGGCTTCTTGGCTAATTCCTGTGCCACTATCTCGTACTTCTAAAATCAGTGTTTTCTTGTCAGTTTCCAGAAACAGATCCAAGAATACCTTTATAGTACCACCATTAGGTGTAAATTTAATGGCATTTGAAATCAGGTTGCCACTAATTTGCATGAGTTTGTCTTTTTTTATGGATATAGTTTCACAAGCAATATTGGCATCAATTTCTAAATTAATTTGCTTATTAAAAGCTTGGGGTTGATATAGTTTGTTTAGCTTTTCTTTGAAAATTCCCAAGCTGAAAACTTCTGTACCGTAGTTCGGCTTTTCTAGAGAGCTTTTGAGGATTTCATCCGCTAAATCTAACACTGATTGGCCACTTTTACCCATCATACCCACAATGTTTTGCAGTTCCCCTTTTGGGTATTCATCCGCATCGTAAGCAATCATATCGGCCAAGCCAATAATTCCTGCAATAGGTCCCCTAATGTCATGCGCTACTTTTTTATAAGCATCTGTTTGGGAGTCTAATTGCTCTTGTAGTGATTTTATGCTGCTGGCATCATTAATTCTGGCAATGATTTGGCGAGCAATGATTTTCAGCTGCTCTATTTTTTCTTCAGATAATTTTCCGTGAAGTTTATTATCGATGACGCATAAAGAACCGATATTGAAACCATTGGCAGACTTCAGTGGAATGCCAAAATAGTATTTAAGGTTCATCGGCTCACGAATAAAGTCCTCCGTAAGGAAGCGTTGATCCTTGGATAGGTCTTCAATTTCCAAATGATCTTCCTCCATTAAGGTGAATTGGCAGAGCGTATCATCTATAGGGGTTTGGTAGACTTCAAGGCCAAAACGAGAAACGATCCATTGGGTGTAAGAATCAATAAAAGAGATCAAAGAAATCTCTGTGCCTATGATTTTAGCTGCCAAAAAACTCAGGTCTTTAAAGACATTGTTTAAGGCGGTATAGTCAAGGTCAAGCTCAAATAAGCTGGCTAACCTTTCTGTTTCATTCGCTGGAATTGTACGGGTGGTTTGCAAGGGCTTAATATTTAGTTTCTGCGATGTTTTAATACAAAAATATAATTAGCGTCCAAAAATGCAACTTTTGCAGTGCTCAAAATTTCTTTTTAATGTATTTTTGAGGAATGTCAACAACAACATGCGCCTGTTCGTCGGGCAAGCCTTATGTTCAATGCTGTGAAGTTTACCATTCAAAGGAAATGCTTCCTCCAAGTGCCGAATTGCTAATGCGATCAAGGTACAGCGCCTATGCTTTACACTTGATAGATTACCTGTGGGATACCACTCATCCAGCTAAAAGATACTTGTATAACAAAGCTGATATGGAGCAATGGGCCAAGGCCAACCATTGGCTAAAACTGGAAATTGTTTCTGCTAAAAAGAATGTGGTAGAGTTTAAAGCCTTTTATCAAAAAGGATTGCAGGAATATGTTCATCATGAACGGTCGCAATTTAAAAAAGAGAAAGAGCAGTGGTATTATTATTCAGGTGATCATTTTCACTAACCCTAACTAAACAAGATATTTAAATTATTTGTTCAGAGCCTCATGCGTACACCTAGCCGTTTCATTTTACCTGTTTTGTTGCAATTGCTTAGCTTTTCTCTTTGGGCACAAAAGCGAGACACTACTAAGCATACTTTAGATAGTGTAGTGATCAATGCGTATGGTAGTAAAACCTTAATGACTACGCCAACCGCCATGAACAAAATAAGCCCAGCTCAACTGCAACGCTACTCCAATACCAATGTGTTGCAGGCTATTAATGCTACGCCAGGCGTTCGCATGGAAGAACGCTCACCAGGTAGCTATCGTTTAAATATCAGAGGGAGTTCGGTACGTAGTCCTTATGGGGTACGCAATGTGAAAATTTACTATGATGATATTCCCTTTACCGCACCAGGTGGAAACTCCATGTTAAACATGTTGGGTTTTTACAACGTTGGCGGAATAGAGTTGATTAAGGGGCCAGGAAGTAGTGTGTATGGCATTGGTACAGGTGGGGTAGTGTTGTTTAATGCTCCAACGGTTAACAACAATGCTTCAATAGAAGTGGGCGCTAGTGGAGGTAGTTTTGGGACTTTGAATTATAACGTGAAATTGCAGTTGCCAAAGCATTTATTAACTTATGAGGAACAAAGTGCAGATGGTTACCGATTGCATACCGAAATGAAAAGACGTGTGGCAAGTTATCAAACTCAGTTGCCAACTTTCTCTAAAGCAAATTTGAGCATTCATGCCATTTATAGCGACCTCAATTATCAAACCCCTGGCGCATTAACTTTGGCAGAATATCAAGCTAATCCCAAGCAAGCCAGACCAACTGTTGGTGCTAATCAAGGAGCTATTTTAGCCAACGCGGGCATACAGCAACAGGCTTTGTTATTAGGCTTGGTACACCGCTATGCTTTTGATGAAAAGTGGCGGAATACAACCAGTTTGTACGGTTTTTATAATGAAACTGAAAATCCAGCCATCCAAAATTACGAGCTAAAAAAAGAGCCACATTGGGGTGGAAGAACAGCTTTCGTTTATGAGCCAGTAAGTAGTGTGTCCTTACATTTTGGCGGGGAGATGCAAAAAGGCGATTTCAGTTCTAAGACTTATAGAAATTTGCAGGGAAACAGAGGGAATCAAATTACGAATGATCAGCTTGGTTTGTTGCAATGGCTGGCATTTGCCCAAGTAAATTGGCAGGTGCAAAAATGGTTGTTTACCGCCGGAGCCAGTACCAATAACCTTAAACTTGATTTTCTTCGTAATAGCGAAACACCTAACATTAATGCTCATAAAAAGTTTAATGGAGAAGTACAGCCTCGTTTTGCCGTGCTTTTTAATGCTAACGATAATTTTTCTACTTATCTGAACGTAGCCAAGGGATTTTCCCCTCCTGCAAGTAGCGAGATTTTTGCAGATAACAATAGCTATAACTTGGCTCTGGAGGCTGAAAAGGGATGGAATATAGAACCAGGATTAAGGTGGAGATTGCTGAACCAGCGTTTGTTTTTGGATGCTAGTTATTTTCATATGCTGCTGGGCAATGCGGTGGTAACCCGTAGAGATGCTGCGGGAGCTAATTATTATATCAACGCAGGGAAAACCAAACAACAAGGGATAGAAGCAAGTTTATCTTATAGCTTGCTGAATGAGGAGCAACCATTATCTGTATTGCTTCAAGGAGCCTATGCTTGGCATCAATTTAAATACGACGATTTTGTGCAATTAAATCAAGATTTTTCGGGAAACCGTTTGCCTGGAGTAGCACCACATAGTTTTACTTTAATGGCAGATTTTAAACATAAAAGTGGTTTGCTGGCTTTCCTGACTTTTAATCACACCGCTAAAATTGCCCTGAATGATGCCAATACCCAATATGCTAATGCCTTTCAGCTGGTATCGGCAAAATTCGGTTATCAAAAACAGATCAAGCACTTGCCTGTACAATTATTTGCGGGAGTCGACAATCTTTTGAATCAAACTTATAGCTTGGGTAATGACATCAATGGTTTTGGAGGTAGGTACTATAATGTAGCTCCAGGTCGTAGTTTTTATTTCGGTTTAAAAGTAGGCTGGGTGAAATAGAAAGCTCTTCCTTTAATCTTCCGTCATTTCGACCTTGTGGAGAAATCTTTGGAAATACTATTCCGTTAGATATAGGAAGCCTTTAGGGATTACTAATATATAAGAAATCCACTCTCTCTGCCCTTTGGGCATCTCTACCAGAGGGAGAGAACAACATAATGCCTAACAAACATTGCTTTTCTCTCCCTCTGGGAGAGATGGCGTAGCCAGAGAGGGTGTTTTTAATGTTTAATATTCAGTTTTAAAAACTCTTCTTCACCTTGGGGTCGGTAACAATGACATAATCTCCCAGGTTTTGATACTTTTCCCAATTAGGATTTTCAAAATCTTCCGCTGCAAACGAAGCAATGTTTAAAGCCTTTAGCTTTGGTGCCAACTTTTGAAGCTGCGCGTAAGTGCCCAATTTTTCATCACTATGGAAACGACCATTTACCTGAAATATCTTTTTACCCTTATTCTCCTTGGCAAATTTAGCGATAGACCAAGCCATGGTTGCATCCCAAAAGTTTTGGGTTTGGTAAACCTTCATTGCACCCATACCGTGGCCTCCTAGTAAGTCAATAAACTTTTCATAGTATCTGCCAGTTAAGGTGTCAACTGCATTTGGAGGTAAAAATTGCTTGGAACTAGCAGGTAACTTGCTCAAAATCTCCAGTCCATTTTTAGTCACTGAGTTGCTATATCTGGCCGCTGCATTGCCGCCAATCACCATAATTCCTTCGCTTTTGGCAAATTCAACCATGGGTTTATAATCCTTATAGTTGTTCCAGGCCCTGCCTTCTTTAATAAAATTCTTTTCGGTAATGATGCCTGCCAAATATTCATTAATTACAGGTTGTACATCGGTATGGAACATTTCGAGCGTTAAACCTGCTTTGTTTTGGTAAGTAGTTGCAAGCTTCTTGAACAGCGTTACTTCTAAATAGTGGCCAATCGAATCATTGTGCTCCTCCCCAAAGAAAAGAACATCTGCCTTTACCATGTCAGCTACAATATCGTCCAAGTTAATGGTTTTTTGTTTTTTTACGTCGTAAATCTTGTAGTGCTGACTTAAATCTTGTGCGTTTGCAAAAACGGGAAGGATCAAAAGGAGGATAAGGCTAAGTGTTTTCATTTCTTTATCTGTATTTAACCGATGGTTTTCAAATTAACGAAAATTTTTACCGATAAATTAATGCATTTTACCGATAATTGGATAGCAAATAACCGTCTCGTGTTGTGTGGTCTAAAAGGTTGAGATACTTTTGGACATATCAAATAACACAGGACAAATGGAAAATATAGAAAATAAAGATATGGTTAATCGCTCAGGGAAAGTTTGGGCAGGCTTCATTATCGTGGCCATTGGTGCGCTTTTATTGCTAAGAAATTTTGGCTTAGGCTTACCGCATTGGTTTTTTAACTGGAGTGTTTGGCTAATTGTCATCGGCTTATTTATCGGTGCTCGTCATAATTTCAGAAGCAGTGGTTGGTTTGTGATGGTGCTGATAGGAGGGTACTTTACGCTAGATGATATTTTGGATGATTACCAAATGCCGCACGTAGCACTACCGATAGCCATTGTGGCTCTTGGGCTTTATCTAATCCTTAAACCGAAAGACACTACGGTGTGCCGAAATAAAAGACGACGCAGAAAAGAACGATTTGACAAGTTCGAATATGTAAACCCTGTAGGACAGGAGCAAGAACAAGAACCAGTGGAGCCCATCAGCGGTGGCAAAAAGGACAAATACAGCAACGACTACATTAATTCTGTAAATGTATTTGGCGGAAGTAATCAGGTTATCTACTCTAAAAATTTAAAAGGAGGGGAAGTGGTTGCCGTATTTGGCGGTGGAGACCTTAATTTGACCCAATCTGATTTTGAAGGACAAATTATATTGGATGTGACTGCCATATTTGGAGGTGTGAAAATTGTAGTGCCTGCCACTTGGCAAATCAAATCGGAAGTTACTGCCATTTTTGGAGGGGTTGACGATAAGAGAGCCATTTATCCAGCAACGGAAAAGGCAAATAAATTGATTATTATAAGAGGAGTGGTGCTTTTTGGAGGGGTAGAGTTTAAGAGTTATTAATCTTTTCACTAAACCTAAAACTAAACACCTTGACAACTACACCACTATCAAAACCGCAGATTAAGACCATAGCAGGCATCATTTTGTTATGCTGGCAGGTGGCTTGCGCTGCGGTTTTGTATTTCTTTTTTAATTTCTCTTGGCAAATTTCGGTGGCCGACAGTGTGGTAAGTAATTTATGTTTGGCCTTTGGTTGTATAGTGATTAGCAATATGCTGGGCTATTACCAGCCTAAAAACGAAAAGTTACTATATGTACTACTGGTAACCTTGGTGATTTCGGCGGCGGTTGTGTTCGCTTCAAAATATGTTTTAACTTTTCTGTTTGCTAACCAAACCAGTTATGTCGCCTTTTTAGACATTTCGGATATTTTTAAAGCAGCAGTATCTTTTATGTGTCTGGCGTGGTGTGCATTGGCTAATATCTTATGGTATCGGTTGGAGGAGCAGTCGGAAATGCAGGCTCGTATGTTGGCAACCCAAAACTTGGCTAAAGAGGCTGAGCTGAACAAATTACGTCACCAATTACAGCCACACTTTTTATTCAATAGCTTAAATTCTGTTTATGCTTTAACCATTGTAAATCCTACGGAAGCAGGTACGATGATTACTAAGTTGGCGGCCTTTTTACGCGGGACTTTAAAACGTGATGATGAAGTTTGGGTAAGTGTAGCCGATGAAATGGAATACATACAGCTCTATTTGGATATCGAAAAAGTACGTTTTAGCCATCGATTGAGTGTAGACGTAAACATTGCTGAAGAAACGAAAGGACTTTGTTTGCCAGGAACTTTACTTCAGCCCATTGTAGAGAATGCCATCAAATTTGGTCTATATAATACTTCCACAGCCATTACCATTACCTTGGAAGTGAAAATGGAAGACAGTACTCTCGTAATAAGAGTAACCAACCCTTACGATCCGGAGATGAAGGCATCCAAAGGAACTGGTTTTGGACTTTCGGCCATCAGACGAAGATTGTATTTGCTTTTTGCCGATAGCAGCCTGCTCCAAGCAGAATCAAAGGACAATAATTTGTATATTACTACCCTAAAAATCCCTCAGAAAGATGATAAGAACCATACTCATTGATGATGAAGCCCTTGCAAGAGATATTGTGAAGCATTATTTAAAGGCTTTTCCAGAAGTTGAGATAGTGGCCGAATGCAGTGATGGTTTTGAGGGTTTAAAAGCAATTACCCAACACCAGCCAGATTTGATTTTCTTGGATATTCAGATGCCAAAAATAAGTGGCTTTGAAATGCTGGAATTGGTAGAAAACCGACCTGCGGTGATATTCACTACAGCATTTGATGAATATGCAATCAAGGCTTTTGAGGTAAATGCGGTTGATTATCTTTTGAAGCCCATTGAACAAACTCGTTTTGAGCAGGCCATGCAAAAACTGCCTTCTAAATTGGCCAAAGGCGATAACAGTCAGGAACTCTTGGAAACAGCATCGTTATCGCCAGCGCAAAACAATAGAGTGGTGGTTAAAAATGCTGGAGTAATCAAGATCATTCCAGTAGAAGCGATTCATTACTTGGAAGCTGATGATGACTACGTGAAATTGAATACAACCGAGGGGAATTTCCAAAAGAACAAAACGATGAGCTTTTTTGAACAAACGTTAGATGCTGCTCAGTTTATCCGTATTCATCGTTCTTATATCATTAACCTTGCTCAGGTGACCAAAATAGAGCTTAAGGAAAAGGAAAGTTATGTGGTGTTGCTAAAAACAGGCATTTGGCTGCCTGTAAGTAAAACAGGCTACGTAAAGCTTAAAGCTGCTTTAGGGATTTGATATTAGATTTCATTCTGTTCCTTCAATAATACGTTATTCCCGTGTAAGAGAGGGCCGCGGAGTGCTCATCGAAGATAATCTTAAAACGCGCCTCACGTCACTTCGATTGGAGCACAGTCTAGAAACTTCGGGAGAGGGGTCTAGCAATCGATGTACGCGTATTTGTATATTCTTCTTTAAGTTGATCACTTAATATAAGTGCTTTTTCGTAGAAACTTTGGCCTTTTGTCATTCCGAGTGTGCGAGGAATCTCAAAAAGCAATTGACCAACAAAATATATCTAAAAATAAATCAGTGCACTTACGTTAATAAATGCGTCCCACCTTCGTAGGCAGGAACTTTAAATCATTACAATATCTTATTACAAACCTCGTGTGCTTTAAAAACCTACGAGTTTTTTTATGCGAAAATCTGTGTATTTGTGGCTTTTTTCTTTACATGAAAAAAAATCAGAACAATTTTTAGCATGGCTTGTTAAAGTAATAAATCAGATCAATTAACAATTTTATACTTAAAACTTTAACGTCAATATTATGGGAAATCTATTATATGTAATTGCAGTGATTTTAGTCATCATTTGGGCAATTAGCTTTTTAGGAGGCTATTATACAGGAGGTATTATACATGCTTTATTGGTAATAGCTATTGTCGCCATTTTGTTAAGAGTAATAAGGGGCGCAGCATAAACACGAAAAATTTGTAGTTAGTTAATAAATGGAGCTCGATAGGTCTAGGTAGCCTGTCGGGCTTTTTTGTTGTAAATGTTAAGCAATAATCAATGACTAATGAACCAATAATCAATTTATGGTCGAGATGACGACGTTGACAAGAAATGGACTAATGAGCTGAAAATCAAATAACCAGTTAAATAAATCACCAATTAACCATAAGCCTAAACCAATAACTTTAAAAATAAATTAATTTGCTGTTGCAATTTTAAAAATATCGCTTTATATTTGCACCTCTTATTAAAAACTCTAGTTAATATATTATATAGTTATGAAAAGAACATTCCAACCTTCGCAAAGAAAGAGAAGAAACAAACATGGCTTCCGCGAAAGAATGGCTACAGCAAACGGTAGAAGAGTTTTAGCTTCTCGCCGCGCAAAAGGAAGAAAAAGATTGACAGTTTCTGACGAGCGTCGTCATAAAGCATAATTTTTGATTGCCACCCTTGTGGTGAGGGCAGATCAATTTAACTTCTGCGGTTTAGCAATCAAAAAATGAATAAATTTTATAAAGAAGAGCGTTTATGTAGCAAAAAGTCATTAGACTTGCTATTCAAAAAAGGCTCTTCTTTTTTATTGTACCCCTACAGGGCAACTTTTCTCTTTGATGCCCAACCTCATCGTTATCCGGCTCAAGTGGTAATTAATGTAGCAAAAAAGCGCTACAAGCACGCCGTTGATAGGAACTTGATTAAACGACGGACCCGGGAAGCTTATCGCCTGCAAAAGCAAACATTTTTATATGAGCATATGGCGGATAAAAGTGAAGTCTTGCTTTTGTCTTTACAATACGTGGGGAAAGAAATTCATCCTTATGCCTTCTTGGAAAAAAAAATGAAACAGGTTTTTGTTAAAATAATTGCTCAAATCAGCGATGAAGATCATTAAGCTTTTGTTTTCTTGGTTGTTCCTGGGGATTATCAAATTGTATCAATGGTTGCTATCGCCTTTGTTAGGGGCAAGCTGCAGGTATACACCTACTTGTTCACAATACGGGGTAGAGGCCATTAAAAAACATGGGCCTTTTAAAGGTGGTTGGCTGACTTTAAAGCGTATTGGCCGTTGTCACCCATGGGGAGGTCACGGACATGATCCAGTTCCTTAAAAAGTTGAAAGTTAAAGGTTGAAAGCGGATTAAACTTTTAACTTTGCACTTTATACTTTCAACTATTCAATGTCAACAATACTTCAGATAGAAACAGCTACGCCTGTTTGTTCGGTAGCCATCTCGGTAAATGGAGAAACGGTAGTGCTTAAGGAAGAGAAAGCGCCCAATATTCACGCTTCAAACCTTACACTGTTTATTGACGAGGCAATGAAAGCAGCTGGTTTAACCTATGCTGATTTAGATGCTATTGCTGTAAGTAAAGGGCCTGGTTCTTATACAGGTTTGCGTATTGGTGTTTCTACAGCCAAGGGATTGTGTTTTGCTTTAGATAAACCTTTCATTGCTATTAATACCTTAAAAATGATGGCCAATGGATACCTGTTAAAGCACCCAAATTTTGGAGGCTTGGTATGTCCAATGATTGATGCCAGAAGGATGGAAGTATTTACGGCCGTATTTGACCATAAGTTGGGTGAGATTGAACATACACATGCTAAAATAGTGGATGACAAAAGTTTCGTACTGGAACTGCAAAATAATTATTTAGCCTTTATTGGTGACGGTGCCGAAAAATGTAAAACGGTGATTGATGACCCGAACGCACATTTTTATGCCGATAATTTTAATAGTGCCAGTTACATGAGTAGTTTGGCTTATGAAGCCTATCAGGCTAAGGCATTTGAAGATGTGGCCTATTTTGAGCCTTTTTACCTTAAGGATTTTGTATTTACTACACCTAAGAAAAAAGTTTAGCGTTGTTTTTTCTTGAATATGCCAAAAATACGTCCAAAAAAACTTTGACGTTCTTGGCCATCCCCAACTCCAGGCATCCAGCTCATGTTCATCGGATGTTCTACGATATAGCCAATTTTAAAAGCCATTCCTAAGTAAATAGATCCTCGGTGGTAACCGGTCTCCACTGCCTGATTTCCTTTGATGATGTCTTTACCGGCATAGTAAGTTTCTATCAAGTCATTAGTGCCTAAAAACATCTCAAAGTTTGGGGTCTGAATCATCCCTTGTATGCCTAGTCTAAAATTCTTGTCCAAATTATAACTAGGTACTGCACTAAAGGAGAAATTGCCTGATTTTAGCGTATTCACCATGGCGGCTTCTCCGTATTTGTTGAAGATGTTTTTAGTGAGGATTAAGCTTGGAGTATAAGCACCAAAGGTTTTTGAGATAAGGAAATCTGCTCTGCTATTAATGGGGGCAATGAAACGTTTTTGTTCAGTATTACCTTTTGCCAGGTTGTCTAGTGCTCTTTGAAGCATATCTTCCTCTTGCTCCCCTGGATTTCCAACAAGCTGAATATTATTTTGAGTAACGTCAAAAGAACCTGTGTATGAATTTTTCCCCCATCTGATAAAACCTAAGTCTTTTACGTTTGCCATCATAAAAATGCCAGATTTGGTGGTGTAGGTTGTACCAATCGTGATGGCTGCACCCAAATTTTTATAAGGCAAGCTATTCTTAAAACTAAATTCGCCACCGTCAGGATAGTTAAGCCTAAATTTTGCCGCCATATCAACATCCATTGTAGCTGAATTAACAGTTGCTGAAGATCTGTTGGCATCAAACTCCATGTAACCAATGCCGCTTAATAAACTTACTTTTGCTCCTAAAGCCCAACGCTTAGTATAGTTCTCACGATAGGTGAAGCTGATTTGGTGATAAGCCTGCATCTTGCTATTGTTGTTGAATATATTAATGCGGGGGATACTGGCAAACTGTTTAACGGTTTCGTAAAATAAGCCTTTGCTTATGTTAGCATCGTAGTCAACTTGGGTTTCTGATTTGATTTGCCAAGAAAAACCCATCTCGCTATGGTATTTGTGGTATTTAAATAGTCTAATTGCTGCTAGATATATATTTATATCTTCACGCATGGTCTTTGGGTTTGCAAAAGCTCCAATTCTACTTTCAGTATAGCCCTGTCTAATTAAATTTCTGATAGCTATGTTCGAATTGCCAGGGCTTAGACTACTTAAATCGAGATATGGAATCAGAAAGTTGGAAGCGAACTGTCGAGACGAATCCAATACAAAAGATTTTTGAGCGGGGTTCTCAAACGAATCAAATAATGTTTTGGTGTTAAATAATGCGTATTGTTGCGCAGTGGCGCTTAAGGTAGAAACAACTAAAAAGAGTACTACTAAGCCTTTCTTCATAAAACGATTTGTTTTAAAGTAAATTTAGCTGTTTTATCAATAATTAAATATTAATTCTCGGTAAGCTTAACGGTGTCGGTTTTTGTTTGGTTTTTAAGCAATAAAATATTGCTAGTGAACTTCCCGTTATCAGCGGATAACTGGTAGCCGAAAGCATTGTAGTTTTTAACGCCCTTTTCCGATTTATATTGCTTATAGTAAGGTGCTTTTAAGTTCCTTCCAAAAATATCGTTGCTGTTTTTATTGTTGATGTAGAAAGCAATGGTGGCAGCGCTTGGAGTTTGGTCTTTAAAGGCATTATAAGCATCTGTATTCATCAGCAAGTGGTCGTTCTTGTAGGCATTTAAAAATACCTGTACAGTACTGGCATTGTTGGCTACTACCAAGTGGTTGTCGATGATGGTATAAAACGGGCGTTCAAATTTCTTGAAAGGTTCGCCAAAATAATTGTAAAGTAAATTGGGCTCTTTAAAAATCCTGATATCTGGGGCATATTCGCTGCCTAAATCCAAAAGGAGCTGACCAAGTTTATCACCATTTTTAATTTCTACTATTCCAAGCTTTTCTCCGCTTTTCAGTTCTATGGTTGCAAGTTGCTTGTTAAAGTATTTAGGGAAAATTTGATTAATGTCGATTCGGTATTTTTCGTCGATGTTACGAAGCTGTGTCGCAATCTTTTCGTCTTCCTTTTTGCTTTTTTGCCAAGCTTTTAGTGCCTTATCCCATACTGCATAGTCGTTGATGTTGAATAAAGCATAGTTGGCAGTTTGTTCGGGGAAAAGTTGGTCAATGTTAATCTTTTGTTCCTTTTGGTCTACAAAAAGCTTAAAGTAGTTTTGGGCATCTTTAATTTCGGTGTAGCCGTTTAACAAAAGCTTATCGCTGCTAAAGTTGTAGCTCAAAGAGGCATAGGAGTTCTGTTGATTAAATACGCTCAGTTCACCTGTTAAATTAGTATTCAATATGTTTTTTAACAAAAAGGGTAACTGCTTGTAATTAAGGTAAACACTGGCTAGGGTATTTTTGCCAAATCTGCTATTCTGCTTAATATATTCAGCAAACTCATTACTAGGAAGTTTGGTTTCGCTTAATTTCTTCAGTGCTAGTTTGCTATTGGAAAGAAAAATAGAACGATTGATAATGGCTACATAACATTCGCTGGTGTCCCCAAATTTGATTTGATAGGCACTTCCGTCCTGTTTTACAGTAGCATTTGCTTGATTGAGCATTGCGGCATCCAATTTTTTCTCTTTGGTTTGCGTAGCAATAATGAAATCTACTTGGTCAGATTTGGTAGGTAAAAATCCAACAACAACCTTTTCTCCTTCTATTAAGGGGTTGAACTTATTGTTATTGACAATATTTTCTCTTAAAGTTTTGAGCAAATTACTTTTTTCAGTCCCTAAAATATCATTGGTGATGCTTTGTTGTCCAAGGATATCGTAAAAGCCTTTATCGTTCTCAAAAGTGAAGATGATTGGCGCATTGGCTGATACCAGATGCAACGAATTGTCAGAAGGACTACTTTCTCTATCTAAATTGGAGAAATATAAGTAAGCCATGCCTGTTACGCCAAGCACTAGTACGATTAATAGGATATAGATTTTTCTCATGACTGTGTACAGCAAATTTAATTTAATTTTACGATTAGTGAGATTATGGAGGCATTTTGTTAATTTAGCGCTATTTAATGCCGTTGCTCATGAATAAAAGAATCATCTTAACCGCTGCCTTTTTTGGTGCGCTTGCTGTAATCCTTGGTGCTTTTGGAGCACATGGACTCAAGAGCATCATTGCGCCAAATCAATTGGAGATATGGCAGAAAGGGGTGGAGTACCAGTTTTACCATACTTTTGCTATTTTGTACCTGTCTACGTTTGCCAGATATAAAAACAAACTGATTGCACTATCATTTTTCTTTTTCACTTTAGGGATTGTTTTATTTTCTGGTTCATTATATCTATTGGCCATTAAAGACGCCTATCATTTTTCTTTTGCGAACGTTTTAGGGCCAATAACACCTATAGGCGGGTTGGGTTTTATTTTGGGTTGGGTATGTTTGTTTTTGGCAGCGTTAAAAGATAAATAATGCAATTTGCAGCATCAGATTTTTCAGAGAGGGAGACACTATTTGTAGAAGTTGTCCTGCCCCTGTCATTGGCAATTAATTATACTTATAGGGTTCCCTTTGAACTCAACGAGGTAATTGCTGTGGGCAAAAGGGTAGTAGTGCAGTTTGGTAAGCATAAAATCTACACGGCTTTGGTGAAAAGTATTGGTACTAAGCCGCCAGAACATTATCAAGCAAAGTACGTGATTGATGTAGTGGACGATTACCCTGTAGTAACTCCTAAACAATTCGAGTTTTGGCAGTGGATTACTTCTTATTATTTATGTAATGAGGGCGACGTAATGGCTGCCGCTTTGCCCACAGGATTAAAACTGGCTAGTGAAACGGTGCTTCTTTTGAAAGAGGAGCAGCCAGAGGAGGTGGAGCTTAGTGAAAAGGAAAGACTTATTTTGGATGTGCTTTACAAGCAGCACCGCATTAGTATTGATGAAGTGGCGAGCTTGCTAGGACAAAAAACAGTTTATCCGATAGTAAATTCCTTAATTGCTAAAGAGGTAATTGTTGCCGCTGAAGAAGTGGTTGATAAATACAAACCTTTGCTCAAGTCTTTCGTGAAAATAAATGCCTTTTATTTAGAAGACGAAAATCTGAGACAGTTATTTGCCCAATTAGAAAAAGCGCCTAAGCAATTGGATGCTTTGTTGGGATATCTGAAATTAAGTAAGGATAAAGGTTATATTGCCAAGAACCAACTGATTGAAGAAAGTGGTTGCGGACAAGCAGCGTTAAAAGCTTTGACAGATAAACAGATATTTTTTGTCGAAAAAAGGCCTGTAAGTCGGTTGAGTAGCGACGGAGAGGTGTTTGATGTTAACTTTAAACTGAGCGAGCATCAGCAGGCTGCATTGAATCAGGTAAATCAACAGTTTGAAGATAAGGATGTGGTGTTGTTGCATGGGGTTACTGCTTCTGGCAAAACTCAGCTCTATATCAAATTAATAGAAGAGGCTATAGCTACTGGTGGGCAAGTATTGTTTCTGCTGCCAGAAATTGCCCTAACCACTCAAATTGTAGAACGTATCAAGCTTTATTTCGGAAATAAGATTGGTGTTTACCATTCTAAATTTAACGATAATGAAAGGGTAGAGATTTGGAATAAAGTGCTGAATGGTGCTTATCAAGTAGTGTTAGGAGCACGGTCGGCGGTTTTATTGCCTTTCAACGATTTACGCTTAGTGGTGGTGGATGAGGAGCATGAAAACTCTTATAAGCAATATGACCCAGCACCTCGTTACCAAGCCAGAGATGCGGCTATCGTTTTGGGGCATCTGCACCAAGCTAAAGTGATTTTGGGTTCGGCCACGCCTTCTTTGGAAAGCTATTACAATGCTAAAATTGAAAAGTACGGATTGGTAGAACTTAAGGAACGTTTTGGTGGGGTTCAGCTTCCTTTACAAGAGGTGGTGAGTATTGCGGAAGAGACCAAGCGCAAAAAAATGACTTCTTACTTTACCAGCGTATTGGTAGATGATATTGCCGAAGCGTTAGAAAAGAAAGAACAGGTAATTCTGTTTCAAAACAGAAGAGGATATGCCACGATTTTAATTTGTGCTACTTGTGGTTATGCGCCAAAATGTGTGAATTGCGATGTGAGCTTAACCTACCATAAATCTAGCGGCAAATTACATTGTCATTACTGTGGTTATTACCAAAATAGTATCAATGTGTGTCCAGCTTGTGGCTCAGTGCATGTGGAGCAAAAAGGTTTTGGTACCGAACGTATCGAAGAGGAATTGAGTTTGATTTTTCCTGAGGCGAAAATAGCCAGATTGGATTTGGACAGTACCCGTACTAAAAATGGGATGCAGCAAATCATTAGTGATTTTCAAGAGAAGAAAAACGATATCCTGATTGGTACACAAATGGTGGCTAAAGGTCTGGATTTTGAAAATGTGAGCCTTATTGGAGTGATTAATGCAGATACTTTACTGAACTTCCCTGACTTTAGGGCGTTTGAACGGAGCTATCAATTGTTGGCACAGGTTGCTGGTAGGGCAGGCCGTAGAGACAAGCAAGGAAAGGTTTGCATTCAGGCTTATGCCGATGACCATCGCATTATTAAACAGGTGATGGAAAATAACTACGAGCAAATGTATGAGGATGAATTGGAGGAAAGACAGCAGTTCCATTATCCGCCTTTTTCAAGACTCATTTTTATTAACGTAAAACATAAAGACGCGAATGTGCTTAATTTAGCAGCACAAACACTCGCTAATAATTTAAGGGCACAATTGGGTAAAAGAGTACTAGGACCTGAGCAACCTTTAGTATCACGTGTTCGAAATTACTACATCAAGCAAATTATCCTGAAGGTAGAAAGAACGGCGGCCATGCAAAAAGTGAAAGCAGTTTTGCTAGAAACCATTAGGGATTTTAATGCTCAAAAAGATTTCAGAAGCATAATTACGCAAATAGACGTAGACCCTTACTAGTTTTTGCCAACTAAGTGAAACTGTATGCCTACCGAAACAGGGTTTAGCAAGGTTTCTAGTTTGTTGTATTTAGCAAAGGTTCTGGTGTTGGTAGCGTCATTTAACACGGTTTCTTGTCGTTCATAAGCGTAAAAGAAATCCATTGTCGATTCTGCGAAAAAGCTTAGGTTCTTCAACGCATTTACTTTAATACCTAATACAGGAGAAAACGTTGCGCCATTTTTGCTAGAATTGGCAGCATAGGAAACGTTAGGGCTTGAAGGGTTTTTAGCATGCAAGTCGCCCTTAAAATTAGTTGCTCTAAAACCTAAATCAAAACCAAAATATGGTTGTATTACAGAATAGTTGAAGTTTTTCTCGAAACCAATTTTAATGGAGAAATCGCTAAGATTACCTTTGGCGGTTTCGCAGGTTTCACATTGATTATCAAAAGTTAGATTTCTTTTGTAGTAATAATGGCCGCCAATTCTAAAGGCTATTTGATTATCATTAAGCTTAATCATGCCGCTATTTAGCCACATGGTAGTATAATCGTCGGTATTGGTCTGTTGCAAAATTTTTGGCAGCTGGATAATGTTGTATCCTTTTATGCCAATACTGTAGTTGTAATTTCCGTCAATCTGGGCAAAAGTTGAGGTGCTAATTAACAATGAAACAATAACAAGTATAATTCTATTCATGCAAACTTTGTTGGGTTAAACAAAAGTATAAAATAATTGCGACCGATTACCCTAAAAAATGCTAATAAGTTAATAGTTTGAGAATTGCTGTTCTCACACTGCTTTCGTTAGGAGATGTTAGTAAAAAATATCTCCGTTAGGTTGCGTAAATACAGAGTTTAAACCTATTTTTGGCGCAAATGGCTTATAAGTTTGTAGATAATTATCGTGAAAAAGGTGCAAGAAAAAAACTTGTAGAAATCTTAAAAGAAAGAGGGATATCTGATGCTAAAGTACTCAGGGCAATAGGTAAAGTACCTCGTCATTTCTTTTTCGACGAAACCTTCTGGAACCAAGCTTATAGGGATATTGCTTTTCCAATTGGAGATGGCCAAACCATTTCACAACCCTATACTGTTGCTTACCAAACAGAATTACTGCATATCCAAAAAGGAGATAAGGTGCTGGAAATTGGTACGGGCTCTGGCTACCAAACTTGTATTTTGATGGAACTGGGGGCAGATGTTTATACGATTGAACGTCAAGAGAATTTGTATGCCAGAACCATTAAGGTTTTACCTGGAATGGGCTATCAGGCTAACTTTTTCTTGGGAGATGGTTCAAAGGGAATTGAAGCACATGCACCTTATGCAAAAATTATTGTAACAGCAGGAGCTCCTTTTGTGCCCGAAATCTTATTAAAGCAGTTAAAAATCGGGGGGATTTTAGTGATTCCGGTAGGTGATGAGAAATCTCAAAAGATGATTACTGTTATCCGTGTTAACGAAAATGAATACGATAGGATAGAACTGGATACTTTTAGGTTTGTACCTTTAGTAGGCGACCAGGCTTGGTGATTTCGATAAAAGAACAAGGAGCAAGGAATAAAGACAAACTTCATCTTTATTCCTTGCTCCTTACTCCTTACTCCAACTAAGGGTATAACAAATACTTTTTCCTCATTTCTTTGTACTTGCTTAAGCCAGGTTCCCAGCTTGCTCTAATTTCGGCTTCGCTTTTACCATCAATAATCTGTTGTCTGAAATCGCCAACACCAATTAACCTTTCAATGGTTCCCATTTCTTTACTTAATTTAGAATTGAAGAAATCTTCTTTTTTAGGGGATTTTTGATAAAGTTCTATCATCCATTGGATATTGATTTGACGGGTTTTTCTGAAGATTGAAGTGTCGTAATTTCTTAAATCGATGCCATAGCAAACCTCATCCTTGAAAATTGGCGTTTCTGCCATGCCCTTAATGCCTGTTGGAGTGAAAGAAAATTCATAAATGCCTTTGTAGTAAGGTGCTCCTAGTACGGTAAAAGGAAACTTAGTGCCTCTGCCGTGGTTTACATATACACCTTCGAACAAACAAGTACTAGGGTACAACAGAATAGATTGCGGTGTATTCAGGTTTGGTGATGGGCTAACTGGAAGTTCATACGGCATGTCGTGGTTGTAATTAGCGTTTTTGATTACTGTAATTTTGCATTTCAGTTTATCTTTCAACCAGCCTTCGCCATTTAGCATATGTGCATATTCGCCCACTGTTAGGCCGTGCGCTGCAGGAATAGGTTGTATACCAATACCCGATTGATATTTTGGGTCTAAAATTGGTCCGTCAATTACAAAGCCATTCGGGTTGGGACGGTCTAAAATCATTACTTCTTTGCCGTTCGCTGCGCAGGCTTCCATTACACGTTGTAAGGTATTGATGTAGGTATAGAAACGAACACCGACATCCTGAATATCGAAAATCATTACATCGATATCTGCTAAATTTTCTTTGCTAGGCGTGCTTTGTTTTCCGTAAAGCGAAACTACTTTGATGCCAGTTTTGGTGTCTGTTTCGTTGCTTACGTGAACACCTGCACTTGCATTCCCTCTAAAACCATGCTCTGGACCGAAAATCTTTACTATTTTTACACCACGCTTCAACAAGCTGTCAACGGTAGTGGTATTACCTATTACAGAAGTTGGATTAACCACCATGCCTACACGTTTGCCTTTTAATAACGGAAGGTAAAGCTCGGTTTGCTCAGCACCAGTTTTAAATCTGCTGCTAGCTACTTGGTTTTGGTTGACGGTTGGTTTTGTTTTTTGCGTCTTTTTGCTGTTTTGGCCGCAGGCGGTAAACGTAAAAACAGCTAAGAAAATTTTAAAAAATAGGATTGACTTGTTCATTTTCAGGGTTTAAGCATTTTTTTGCTAAATCGAGACTGAATTAGCACTTTCGCTAAGTTACAATTTATTGCAAAAAGTTGAACGTAGAATATTTTATATCGAGCCGTATTTCTTTAAAAGCTGAAAGAACCTTTTCTAAGCTTATTGTGCGCATTGCTATTGCGGGTGTAATGTTGAGCTTGGCAGTGATGATTCTTTCCATTGCCATTATCAAAGGTTTTAAAACGGAGATACAGGATAAGGTGAGGGGTTTTGTAGGTGATATACAGATTTACAGGTTCGACTTGAATGGGTCTTTTGAGAAATCGCCGTTTATCCCTAATGACACTACTATTAATAGCCTTAAACATAACAATCAAATTGCTTCTTTTTACCCCTTTGCCACCAAGCCAGCCATTATTGTAGCCAATGGAGAGGTAGAAGGGATTAATTTTAAAGGTATTGACCACACTTACGACTGGGATTATATCAAAAAACACTTGGTGAGTGGCAAGGTGATTGATTTTTCGGATACGACAAAAGCTGCGCAACAAGTACTCATTTCTGAATATACGGCCAATCGCTTAATGCTTAAAACAGGCGATAGTTTCATCATGCACTTTGTGCAAAATCCACCAAGGAAAAGAAAATTGACCATTGTAGGGATTTATAGTATTGGCATAGAAAGCCTCGATAAAGGTTTTGTGATAGGGGATATTGGCCTGATTAGAAGGTTAAATAATTGGTTGCCACAACAAACTGGAGGGATAGAAGTACGCATCAAGGATTTTAGTCTATTGAAGCCTGTTGCCGATGAGGTTTATGGTAACTTAGAAATGAAGTTGAGGTCAAGGTCGGTGGAGGAAAGTACACCTGAAATTTTTACTTGGCTGTCCCTGCTGGATGTAAATACAAGGGTATTGCTGATTTTAATGCTCATTGTGGGGGTAATTAATATGATTACTGCTTTATTGATTATGATTCTTGAGCGGACCAACATGATTGGAATGTTAAAAGCTATGGGCATGAGTAATGGCAGTATGATGAAAATATTTCTTTACAATGCCATTTACTTGGTTGGTATTGGCTTGTTATTGGGTAATATTCTAGGCTTGGGATTATGCTTTTTACAACAATACACTCATGTGTTCAAGCTGGAACAAACAAATTATTACTTAGACCATGTGCCTATTGAAGTGCATTTGAAAGATGTGCTTTTACTGAATTTGGCTACGGTGGTAACTTGTACTGTAGTCCTTATTATTCCGTCGATGCTAGTGAGTAGAATTAGCCCGTTGAAAGCGATAAGATTTAAGTAGTCGTTAATAAACCACCTTAGACACCTTAGGACATTTTAGTCTTGAAATATTAATGAATGAGGGTACGTTAAGTTGTATATGGCTTAATTATCTTCATTTCTTAATGGTTTTATTTTTAACCACTTTAAACATTTTAGTTTTTTTAACCATTAAGGAATTAAGGGACATTAAGTTTTATTGGCTATTTTCTTCATTTCTTAATGTTTATTGTAAAATATGAGACTGTGCCTTAGATGGGCTTAGGTGTCTAAGGTGGTGAAAAATTATAATGTTATTTCATTCCTTGTAAAACCCCTATTTTCAAATCATAAGTAGAAAGGGTAATTTGTTGAAGACCAAGTTCGGCCAAGACATAATTAGTAATCAGTGAAGCCATCACAATCATATCTACCCTTAATGGAATAAGATTCGGCATTTTACTGCGTTCTTCGTGGGTTGATGCTATTAATTTATCGCTCAGTTGATGGTAAGCATTAATGTCAATAGGTGCTTTGGAAACTTGGTGGATATTTAGCGAAGGATTGAGCATGGCTGAATAGGTTTCAAATGCACCAGCAGAACCTATGAGTGTTTCAGCTTCAAAATCCTTTCCAAAGGTGATTAACTCTGTCAAAGTATCTTGCAAGTGGTTTTGGATATGCTGCTGGTCGGTGATGCTAATGGGGTCCGATTTGAAGAATTTCTGCATCAATCTGGCGGCACCAATATCAAAACTTTTTTTCCAATAGAAACCTTGTTCGTCGCAAAAAATAAACTCGGTACTACCACCACCAATATCCATAATGAGGGATTTGCCCTGAATGGCTCCACTAGCTTTTACGCCCTCGTAAATCAAATGCGCTTCTTCATTGCCATCAACCACCTCAATGGTAATTCCTGTTTGTTGTTTAACTGTATCAATAAATTGTTGACCGTTACTGGCACTGCGAACTCCAGAAGTAGCTACTGCACGTACATTAGAAATTCCATATTCCTGAAGTGTAGCGCTAAACTCTTTTAAGCAATTGATACCACGCTCAAAAGCAGTAGGGATAATTTTATTTTCGAGGGTAATGTCTTCACCCAGTTTTACAGGCTTGTTGGTTTTATAAAGGATATTCATTTCACTACCTGTCTTTTCGGCGATAATGAGATGGAAGGTATTTGTACCTAGGTCTATAGCAGCAACTTTCATGTATTTTGATTCTCTTTTTATTTAGGTATTACCTTTGCCAACTAAACCTGACATTAGCGGATACCGGCCCTGTGGTTAAGGCCTGTGTAGTATGAGCGATTGGCAGGGCTAGCGAAAAATAGCTGTACAAGCCCTGCTTTTCAAATCTTCTAATAGCGTCGTGAACTTTAAACTAATTCCTAGACCCTAATTTTTATAAGTAAACCATTTAAACATTTCCTTGAACGTAGTTTTCTTGCCGTACATTAAAATACCTACACGATAAATACGTCCAGCAATCCAAACGGTGGTTACAAAACCAATTGCCAAAATAGCCATTGATAAAGCCAGTTCCCAGCCTGGAACGCCATAAGGAATACGTACTACCATGGCAATAGGAGAGGTAAAAGGAATCATGGATAGCCAAAATGCCGTATTGCCATAAGGGTCGTTAGTAACTACACTTAGGGACAAAGCATAGCCTAACAGCAGCGGCATCATTACAGGAAGCATAAACTGTTGTGTTTCGGTTTCACTGTCGACAGCCGAACCAATAGCGGCATAAAGGGCGCTGTAAAACAAATAGCCACCCAAGAAGAAAAATAAGAATACCACAATAATTTTGCCTACATCTAACCCAGCTAGGCTTTTTTGGATGTCGGCTACTGGGCCTTGAGGAGCTGCAGAAGTTACTTGCTCGCCACCACTTATTTGCGTTTGTGCTTGAGTAGAAGCCGTAATTTCTTTGATATCTTCCTTGTTGGTAAACAAGCTTACTGCTGCGGTACTAATGGCCAGTGTAAGTACAATCCACAACATAAATTGCGTTAAACCTACCAAAGCAATCCCTACAATTTTGCCCATCATTAACTGAAAAGGCTTTACTGATGAGACGATGACTTCGATGATACGGTTTGTTTTTTCCTCAATAACCCCACGCATTACCTGTATGCCATACATCATGATAAACATGAACATCATTACGCCTGCGGTAAATGCGATAAAGGTACTTGCCCCAGCACTCGATTCTTCCTCGGTACCTGTTTCGGCAATCTTTTTGGTCGAAATATCTACGGTGGTTTTAAGCTTATCTAAATCGCTTTGAGAAATGCCCGATTCTTTGAGCTTTTGTGTTCTGATTAACTCTTCAATATCGCCAGAAATACGTCGGTTTAGCGACATGCCTGGCTGTTTAGCACCAAAAAGTTCGATTCCTTTTGGTTCATTTAAACTAAATTCAGGTAAATAAAGAATGTAATCGTAATTAGCTTTGCCAAGTTCTTTTTTGGCTTGTTCCAAGCCTTTATCTATGTAAGCATAGGAAACATTTTGGTTGGAGCTAAGCTTTTCCGTTAAGGTTTTGTTGGTACTTACAATAGCTACTTTATCATGAGTGTCTTTAATCCCTTTGTAAGTAAAATAACCAATTAGGGCATAAACACCAGCAATTAACAAAGGCGTTAAAAAGGTCATCACAATGAACGATTTCTTTTTAACTCTTGAAAAATATTCCCTTTGGATAATGAGTAAGATTTTATTCATGGTTTTGTCCTTTCACTTTTTCAATAAAAATATCGTTCATGGTAGGAATTACTTCATCTAAACGGTGAATATTTACATGAGGCATTAATTGTGATAAAGCTTCGTTGGCTACGCGATTAGGTTTTAACTGCAATTTAACTAAGGTGTGGTTTTTTACTTTTTCCGTTTGCAATACTTCATAAATATCATTGCTTGAGGTTTCATAATCACCTTCGTATTCTATCCAATAAGCATTGCTGCGGTACGTGTTTTTAATTTCGTCAACAGCACCGTCCAATATTTTTTTGGATTTGTTAATGAGGGCAATGTTATCGCAAAGTTCTTCTACGCTTTCCATGCGGTGGGTAGAGAAAATAAACGTTGCGCCATTTTTGTTCAGCTCCAAAATCTCGTTTTTAATGATATCGGCATTTACAGGGTCAAAACCAGAGAAAGGTTCGTCTAAAATGATTAACTCAGGCTGGTGCAATACTGTAGCTACAAATTGCACCTTTTGTTGCATTCCTTTACTCAAATCCTCCACTTTTTTGCTCCACCAATCCTTCATTTCCAGTTTTTCAAACCAGTATTTAATGCGTTTGGTTGCTTCGGAACTGTTCAGCCCTTTCAATTTAGAGAGGTAAAGTACCTGCTCGCCAATTTCCATTTTTTTGTAAAGGCCACGTTCTTCGGGCAAATAACCAATCTGCGAAATGTGATTGGTGTTCAATCTTTCCCCATTAAAAAATACCTCTCCGCTATCAGGAGCAGTAATTTGGGTGATAATTCTAATCAGGGAGGTTTTACCAGCACCGTTTGGACCTAATAATCCAAATATTTTGCCTTTTTCTACTTCAAGACTTACATCATTGAGGGCACGGTGCGTCGCATACTGTTTTACAATATTCTTTACGCTTAACATATCTATTGTTTAGTTTCGGGAATAAGATAGTAAAAAAGCCCTTTTGTTACGAAGTTTTGTGGATTTGTTGAGAAAAACTTAGTCGGTAGCCTATGGCAAATGTAGCCCTGCTTTCCATTACAAGTCCTCGCCTCGCTACCGCTTGCTGTGGGCTTTTCATTTCAATCAGGTTTATGGTACGAAGTGGTGTGCAATAACTTTGCGTCTCTTTGCGAAATCTTAATCCCGTATGTACGGGATTGCGTTAAATTATTTAACCGCTAAGAAAAGAAGAAGTCGCTAAGAACGCAAAAGCAAATTACTGCCTAGGTTTTTTCAAATGGTCCAACGTAATCGTAGCGCCAATTTTAACCAAATCAGTGGCAATAAAACTCCTGAACCTTTTGATATTGGTATTGGCAAAAAACAACCTTCTGCAAAGTTGTTCGTAGTAGTGCATAGAAGGAACTACCACAATCAGAATAAAGTCTGTATCGCCCGTCACATAATAACATTGTTGTACTTCTGGACAGTTTTTAAAAATCGATTTTGCTTCATCAATAGATTGTATCTTTTCATTTTCCATAGATACCGTTACACAAATGGTAATGAGGTTGCCCAACTTTTGGCTGTTCAATATTGAAGTGTTCGACACAATAAAACCTGTTTCGGTAAGCCTTTTTACTCTTCGTTGTACTGCCGCCGCTGATAACCCAATTTTATCGCCAATATCACGTTGAGGAGTGAAATTATCTGCTTGTAAAAGGTTAAGGATAGAAATGTCAAAAGCGTCCAGTTCAGTCATAATTGGTCTTAATATGAAACAAAATTGCAAAATGATGCCCTAAATTAAGGAAATGATTTGTGTGTTGTGTGCTATTTTTGCATTAAAGAAATTAAAATCATGTTAGAGCCTACATCTGCCAAAGAACCAGTTTTGTTACGTAAAGAAGATACTCCCGTTTTGTTGATGAACGAAACTGCTGAAAAACCAAAAGTAAATAAACAGTTAAAAGGATTTTTATTGGCCATTACTGGAGCTACATTATGGGGCGTATCAGGGACATTTGGTCAATTCCTGTTTCAGCAACGTGGGGTAAATGTCGAGTGGCTTATTACCGTTCGTATGCTCATTTCAGGAGTAATTTTATTATTGTATGCTTATGCTACTAATAGACGCCAAACGATGTCTATTTGGAAACATAAAAGAAATGCCCTGCAATTGGTGATATTTGGCATTACGGGAATGGTTGCGGTACAATACACTTATTTTGCAGCTATTAAACATTCTAATGCGGCAACCGCTACTATTTTACAATTCGCAGGACCAGTGCTAATTGCTATTTATCTGGGTTTAAAAAACAGAAAATTGCCAAGTAAATTTGAAGTTTTGGCTATAGTACTAGCGGTTTTGGGAACTTTTTTGTTGGTTACCCATGGAGATATAGGTAAACTTTCTATTTCTAAAATGGCATTTTTAATGGGCATTGCTTCTGCTTTTGCCTTGGCCATTTATACTTTACAGCCCGTAGCTTTATTAAGCAAATACGATTCGACTATTGTGGTAGGCTGGGGGATGCTCATTGGAGGTGTCGCTTTTTCTTTCATCCATGCGCCTTGGAAAGTAGAAGGAGTTTGGGATGGTTATAGTTTGGTGTCAGCCGCATTTATCATCATCTTCGGTACCTTAATTGCGTTTTACACTTATCTTACGGCCGTAAAATTAATTGGTGGTCAAAAATCGAGTTTATTAGCTTCTGCTGAACCACTTTCCGCTGCGGTACTGTCGGTGGTTTGGCTTCATGTACCTTTTTATGCCATTGATTGGATAGGGAGTTTGTGCATCATTTCTACGGTTTTTATATTGAGTAGAACAGGGAAGAAAGCTTAAAATCTAAAATGTTATTTGGTTAAAAGCTTTGTTTTTTTGGTGAAGATTTACCGTTAGTGGCCTTTTGTCCCATGGTGTCTGCTTCTTTTTCCAATGCGCTATCATCATTTATCTTGATATTTTCTTTCGTTGGTGTAGTAGGACTTATTCTACCTTCTTTTTGTTGTACAATATGCCAAGTTTCATGAGGTAAATGCTTTTCCTGTTCAGGACCTAAATGGATATCTGCCCCTTGTGCATGGTTATGGGTACTTAGTTGAGCAGGCTTATTAGAATTATAATGTACTTTAACATCATCCATCGTAAAACCTGATAGTTCCTCAATGCCAGATTTTAAATTGTCTGACAGGTCTGTTGTATTATCTTTTTTTTGGACAGTAGGTTTGGGCGTTTTGTCTGTATTCATGGTATAAAATATCTATAAAGTATAGGCGTTTTTTTCTACTCGGTATTCGTTTTATATATGAAAATGGATTTTGATATAAATGTATAAGATTAATATCGACATCCAAAAAAAGCAAATCTTACTTTACCAAGGTCTGTAATTGCTTAGCATTTTTTATGGCCCCCAAACCCCAAGTATTGTTAAAATAGACAAAAACGTCGTCAGCAGTTTCAGGAATTTGTTCGAAGAAATGTTTGATGGTAGGAAACTCATAGGTTGATTTGTAAAGTACGGGCTTACCGTGAAAACGATAATAGATAGTAGAGTTGGTGACAACCACCTCTTCGGGTAAGCTTTTGGGATAGCTTTGCGAAGCAAAAATAATGTGGTTGGCTTTAAGTTGGGTAAAAACATCTTCGTTCCACCAAGAGGCATGCCTAAACTCTACTACATTTTTAAAACTAGGGTTTAATGTTTCCAGCAGTCGTTCCAATTTTTCTTCTGTATAATGAAATGAGGGTGGAAATTGAAATAACACGCAGCCCAACTTTTCTTTAAGACCATTGTTCAGCAAATGATAAAAATCGGTAGCATCCGCTTTGCAATCCTTTAGTTGCTTGTAGTGCGTAAGGAGTCGAGGTGCTTTTATGGTAAATATAAAATCAGCTGGACTGTCGTTATGCCATTTTTCTAATGATTTTTCTGTAGGTGTTTTATAAAAACTGGCATTAATTTCAATGGTGTTAAAATGTTCAGCATAAAATTTGAACCAGTCTTTTTGTGGCAAACCTTTTGGATAAAAGAAATCCTTCCATTCCTTGTAATAAAAGCCCGAGCAGCCAATTTTCCATTTCATGTTGATAAAACGCAGGGCAAAGGATAAGGTTTTGTTATTTGATTTGTAGCGAAACAACTTATTGTGACGTATAGAGTGTTAAACTAATGTTTTTATTACTAAACTAAATTCTCATGAAGAAAATTCTATTTGTACTTTTTGTCGTTTTTGCCGCTAATCTAGGATGTAAAAAAATGGACACTGGTGGCGGTCTTTGCGCTTGTTCACCTATTCAAACACCTCCCATATTGTTGGTCATAAAAGGGGCTAATGGAGTGGATATGTTAAATCCAGCGACTGACGGTTACTTTGCTTCAAGTAATATTAAGTTGTATTATCAAAATGGTACAGCAGAACAGCAAATAGAATTTAGTATTAACCAACCTTTTTCGGTTGGGAATTCAACTACTGAAAAGATTGAGTTTTACCAATTACGTTCTTCTTATTTATTGGACCTGCTATCTTCAAAAAATCCGCCAAACATCTATATCAAATTAGGTAATGGAACTCCTCGTCAGCTAAAAGCGACTATGGTGAGTGGTCAAAAATATAAGGTTGATAAGTTGTTGGTTAATGATGTTGAAGCAACAGGAGAAACTGGGACTGTAAAAAACATAGTGCCTAATATCTTCTACTTTAATTTATAATTGTTGTACGTTTATGTAAAGCCCTGTTAAGTTTTAAAACTTGATAGGGCTTTTTTATGCGCAAAGAAATGTTTGGACTTTATGTCACCCTTTCAGGGTTTATCTATCTATTGTTGCATAGCTAGTTATAATAATGTCACCACTTCGTGTTTGGGCGTAATGTTTAAGGGGGGGTATGATAATAAAACAAGTTTTGAAGGGATGGTATCTATCCTTAGATAGTTCCTGATTAGACATATTCAAAGATTTAACTTCGTTGAGCTTCGGTTCTCTCCCGAACATTCGAGACCGAAATGACGGACTATAAACGGTAGATGAACAAGTCCGAAGGACTGACATTATTCTAGGATATACGGTTAGTTTAGTGAACCACGAAGTGGTGATATAATTTTGTTAGGCAATGTT
>Ga0206117_100257_pt1 | contig 74032 bp, 69 predicted proteins | sample 3A5Ametagenome_FD_177997 | JGI IMG/M metagenome (GOLD analysis project Ga0206117, IMG submission 177997) | Enriched microbial communities from leaf-cutter ant dump, University of Wisconsin, Madison, United States - 3A5A | ecosystem: Environmental > Terrestrial > Nest > Insects nest > Nest dump... | reverse complement strand
CGCCGACCTGATGCAGCTGGGCCAGATCGCGGCCGGCCATGAATCGCGGCAACGGTTCCTGACCGAACTGACCCTGGATCCGCCGGATGCGACCAGCGACCAGTCGGGCGTGCCCTACCGGGACGAAGACTACCTGATCCTGTCGACCATCCATTCGGCCAAGGGCCAGGAATGGCGATCGGTGCATGTGCTGAACGTCGTCGACGGCTGCATGCCGTCAGATCTGGGCACCGGCGAGCGCGAGGAGATCGAGGAGGAGCGGCGGCTTTTGTACGTTGCCATGACCCGCGCCCGCGACGACCTGCACCTGATCGTGCCGCAGCGTTTCTTCACCCACAACCAGGCGGCGATGGGCGACCGGCATGTCTATGCCGCGCGCAGCCGCTTCATCCCCACCGCCTGCCTGCCGCATTTCGAGATGGCGTCCTGGCCCGTGGCGGTGCCTGCCGCGGCGACCGGCCCGTGCGCGGCGCCCGCCGTCGACATCGCGGCACGCCTGCGCGGCCGGTGGCAGGCGGCGCGCCCGGCGCCGCAGGACGATTTCGACCTGGGCACCCTCGATACCGGCAGCTGACCTTCAGCCGCGTTTCGGCGACGGTTGCAGCCAGGCTGCCAGCAGGATGCAGGCGACGGCCCCGATCGCCGCGGCGGTGAAACCGTCGATATAGGCCAGGACCGACGCCTGGCGGGCGACGGCATTGGCCAGCAGCTGGTTGGCCGCATCGGCCGCGTTGCCCAGGCTTGCCCCCAGCGCGTCGCGGTACTGGTCCAGCCGGGCGACGGTGTCGGGTGCCATGCTGTCGACATGCAGGCCCAGCAGGTTGGAATGCAGCTGTTCGCGGACGCGCACGAAGGTCTGCATGAAAGCCACGCCGACCTCGCCGCCCAGCAGGCGGGCGGTCTGGATCACCGCGCCGATCGACATCGCGTCGGCCGGGGTGATCTGGCGCACCGCCAGCGTGACCATGGCGGTCAGCGCCAGGCTTTGCCCGATCGCCTGCAACGCCTGCGACGGCAGGAAATCCCACGTCGCCCAGTCCGCAGTCAGCCAGGTCGCCTGGACGCAGGCGATGCCGATCAGCAGTGCGCCGGCCGCCAGCACCCAGCGGCCGTCGACCCGGGTCAGCAGCCGCCCCAGCGGCAGCATCAGGGCGAACTGGGGCAGGGCGATGAACAGCAGCACCGGGCCGATCTGCAGCTCGCGGAAATTCTGCACGACCTGCAGATAGACGGGGATGATATAGGCGGTCGACAGGATGATGAACCGGAACGCACCCAGCAGCAGGATCAGGATCAGCAGGTCGCCGCGCGCCAGGATGCGCAGGTCCAGGAACGGCCGGGGGCTGGTCACCAGTTCGCGAACGGCGAACAGCGTCACCAGGATGACGCCCGCGGCCAAGAGCCCGACGACCAGCCCCGATCCCGCCCAATCCAGCCGGTTGCCCTGGTCCAGCCCGGCATAAAGCAGCCCGAAACCCAGCGCTGCATAGGCGACGCCCGGCCAGTCGTTCCGCCGCAACAGGTCGGTATTGACCGGTTCGCGCGGCACGCCGATCCAGATGCAGACGAACATCAGCGGCAGCAGGACACAGTATTGCCAGTGGACCCAGGCGATCGACCAGTGGTCGGCATACCACCCTTCCAGCGCGGCGCTGACATTCAGCGAGAATTCCAGGTTGACCGCATAGGCGGCCAGGCCATAGGGCAGCAGCCGCGGCGGCAGGCTGGCGACGATGAACCGGATGGTCAGCGGGATGAAGGTGCCCGCGCCCAGACCCGACAGGAACTGCATCGCCAGGAAGGCATGCAGGTTGGGCGACAGCGGCGCCAGCAGGCTGGCGACGAAAAACACGCCGATGCCGGCGAACAGCACCCGGCGCACGCCGAACATCGCGCCGAGATACGGACAGGCCACGCCGACCGCCATCTGGCCGACGCCATAGGCCGTGGTGATCCACGCCCCTTCGTCGAAGCCCGCATGCAGCGCGCCGCGCAGATCCGCCAGGCCGAAGGTGGTGACCCGCAGGCCCAGGGTCGACGCGACCGCCCCCAGCAGCACCCCCAGGATGCCGATATAGGGCCGCAGGCCGTCCAGCTTCATGACCCATCGCCCCGGGTCGCGATGGTGGTTTCCACCGACATGCCCGGCCGGACCAGCCGGCCCAGTTCGGGTACCGGGTCCAGGACGATCTTGACCGGTACGCGCTGGACCACCTTGGTGAAGTTGCCGGTGGCGTTGTCGGGCGGCAGCAGGGCAAAGACGCTGCCGGTGCCGGGCGACCAGCTTTCGACCCGGCCATGCAGGCGCAGCGCGGGGAAGGCATCGACGGTCACGTCGACCGCGTCGCCCGCCCGCACGTTGGTCATCTGGGTTTCCTTGTAGTTCGCCACCACCCAGACGTTGGGCAGCGACATGACCGCGATGACCTGGGTGCCGATATTGACGAACTGGCCCGGCCGTACCCGGCGCAGGCCGACCATGCCGTCGGCCGGGGCGGTGATGCGGGTATAGGACAGGTTCAGCCGGGCCTGGTCGGCCTGTGCCTGGGCGGCCTGGACCTGGGCGGTCAATTGCCGGGCCTTGATGTCCAGCCCGGCCAGCAAGGCGCGCTGCTGGTCCAGCTGGGCCTGGTTCAGCTGCAATTGGGCGGCGGCGCGCTGGGCCTCGTCGTCGGCCTGCTCGACCCGTTGCTCGGTGCCGGCGATCCTGGTCTTGAACAGGTCGCGCTGGCGTGCCGCTTCCAGCTGGTAGCGGGTCAGGTCGGCGCGGGCGGCGGCGATCGTCGCCTCGGCCTGGCGGACCTGGGCGCGCTGCACGTCGCGTTGCGTGGCCAAGGCCGCCAGATCGGCCTGCGTCCCGGCCAGCCCCGCCTGGGCCAGATCCAGGGCCGCCTGGTAATCCGAGGGATCGATCGTGGCGATCAGGTCGCCTTGTTTCACCGCCTGGAAATCGTCGACCTCGACGGTCTTGATGTAGCCTGCGACCTTGGCCGACAGCGGCGTCAGATCGCCGGCGACATAGGCATCGTCCGACGTCTGCAGCCGTGCCTGGCCGGTCCAGCGGTTCCAGTTGCCGGCGACGGTCCAGACCAGCAGCACCGCCGCCGCCAGGATGGCGGTGCGCAGGATCGGCAGCAGCAGGCGGCGGGTGGTCGAAGGTGTTTCCTGGTCCATCGCACGGCTACTCCATCATCGTGCCGAGCCGGCGGCCATAGGCGACGATGTCGGCCCCGACCTGCTGGCGGTCGCGGGCATAGGCGGCCAATCCCGCCGGCACGTCGTCGGCCGCGGCCAGGCAGCGTTGCAGCGCCATGGCGTCACCGGCCGCCTTGGCGATGCCCATCGCGGTATGCGGCCGCGCGACAAAGGCGGCGTCGCCCAGCAGCGCGATGCGGCCATGGGCCATCACCGGTGCCTCGTAATCGAAGATCGCCTGGACGAAGGGCCGGGGTTCGGCGGCGATGGCCGCGGCGAATTGCGGGGGCAGCAGCCGGGCGGCATCGTGGCGCAGGCCGGCGGCGACAGCGCCGGGCAGCTGGCCCGGTGCCAGCGAATAGGGATGCCCGCGGCCCAGGTCGTCGGTCAGGATGGCGGCCAGCGCCTCGGCCGGCACGCGCCGGTACCAGACCCAGTTGTAGCGCCTTTCGCCGGCCTCGATCTGCGCCTCGACGCCCGGCACCAGGTAACCCAGCGCGTGGGATTGGGGCGCGGTGTAGAACGTGAAACGATCCAGCAGCAGATGGGCGGTCGCGGGCAATGCGCGTTCCGGGATCAGGCCGCGCCAGGCGACATAACCGGCATATCGGTTGGGCGACGGCCGGCCGGTCACCGCCTCGCGCACCACCGATCCCAGCCCGTCGGCCCCGATCAGCAAGTCGGCATCATCGGCCCCGCCATCCTCGAACAGGATGCGGGCGCCGCGGGCATCCTGGGCGGCGGCGCGTGCCACGCGGCCCGGCAGGACATCCTCGTCGGGCACCCGGGCACGGACGGTGCGGTACAGGCGATCCCAGGAAATCTGGGTCTGGGGCATGTCCTGGCGCCGGGCGACGGCGCCGTCGCGGTCCAGATGGATCCGCTCGAACGCCGGCACGCCCAGCCGGGCGACATGCTCGCAGCCGATCCGGCGCAGCAGGGTGAACAAGTCGCGCTGGGCCACCAGCCCGGCACCGCGGCCGGCCAGGCTGGCGGGCGATCGTTCGTAGACCCTGACGTCGTGGCCGTCCTGATGCAGCAGGGCGGCGGCGAACAGCCCGCCCATCGAGCCGCCGACGATCCGGATACGCAACTGTCTCATGACTGGTTCCTCGATCATCTCGCCGTGGCGAGTTCGAGGAAAATATGCCCTGGCCGGCAGGGCGATGATTGGATGGTTCCGGCGTGTTTGGAACGGGCCGGGTGCCGTATGGTGCGGGCCGGGCGTCAGTCCGCCGCGCAGGCCGTATTATGACAGCCGCAATCAATCCTGCGGGCTGAAGCGCGTGATGCTGGCATCGCGGATGTCGAGCTGTTCGGCCATGCGGACCAGGTCGGCCAGCGACTGGGCTTCCATCTTGCGCATGACGTTGCCGCGATGGATCTTGACCGTGATCTCCGACAGGCTCATCCGGCCGGCGACCTGCTTGTTCATCAGGCCGGTGACGACCAGCCCCATCACCTCGCGCTCGCGCGGGGTCAGCCCTTCGTAGCGCTGGCGCAGGGCGCCGACATTGCCGGCGGCGATGCGGCGCGCACGATCGACCTCGATCGCCGCGGCGACGGCCGACAGCATCTCTTCCTCGCGGAAGGGCTTGGGCAGGAAATCGACCGCGCCGGCCTTCATCCCCCGCACGGTCATCGGGATGTCGCCATGGCCGGTCATCAGCACCACGGGGATGCGGATGTTGTCGCGGGCCAGCCGTTCCTGGAAATCCAGGCCGCTTTCGGCCTGCAGCCGGATATCCAGTACCAGGCAGGACGGCTGGTCGGCCAGGGCGTGGGACAGGAAATCGCGCGTCGATCCGAACAGCACGACGTCATACCCCGTCGACCGCAGCAGGCTGGACAGTGCGCCCCGCATGTCGGCGTCGTCGTCGATGATGTAGACGCGGGCGGTTTCGGCGGTCATCACGATCTCCGGAGTTCGGGTCAGGCCGGTAGTGCCGCGGCGTCGGCCGCCAGCGGCAGGGTGAAGGCGAAGGTCGCGCCGCCACCGGGGTTTTTGTCGGCGGAAATGCGCCCGCCATGCGCCTCGATGATCGACTGGCAGATCGACAGGCCCATGCCCATGCCGTCGGCCTTGGTCGTGAAGAACGGGTTGAACACCTTGGCCGGGTCGGCGATGCCGGGGCCGCGGTCATGCACGGCGACACGCAGCGCATGATCGATTTCAGCCACCTCGACCGTCAGTTCGCGCCGGTCGACATCGATGTCGGCCATCGCCTGGATCGCGTTCATCAGCAGGTTCATCAGCACCTGTTGGACCTGGACCTTGTCGCCGAAGGCATCGGGCAGGCTGTCGGCGGCATCCAGGCGAATGGCCACGGCGGTCCCCTGCGCCTCGCGCTGGACCAGGGTGATGGTTTCCTCGACCAGCTCGCGCAGGGCCAGCGCCTCGGCCGGCGGGGTGGCGTTGCGGGCCAGCGACCGGATGCGCCCGATGACGTCGGCGGCCCGGCTGCCATTGCTGATCACGTGTTCCAGGCAATCGGCAACCTCGCGCGCATCCGGGGCCTCTCGCGCCAGCCAGCGTTTGCCCGAACGGCCATAGGTGACGATGGCGGCCAGCGGCTGGTTGACTTCGTGCGCGATCGACGCGGCAAGCTGGCCCAGCATGCTGACGCGCGAGGCATGGGCCAGTTCGGCCAGGGTGCGGGTCAACCGGGCCTGGGCCTCGTTGCGTTCGGTCACGTCGATCGCCATCAGCAGCACGCGCGACCAGCCGTCGTGGTCGGGCGGCAGGGTCACACGCAGCACGACTTCGACGATACGGCCGTCGGCGGTGTGGAATTCGGTCTCCTTCTCGACCAGCCGTTCGCCGGCGGCCAGGGCCGAGAAGATCGTGCCCAGGACCTGTTCGCCGCGCGGGGTGAAGAACGACATCAGCCCGCCGGTCAGCAGATCGGTGCGGCTGGGCAGGCCGAACAGCTTGACGGCGGCGTCGTTGGCATCGCGCAGCCGGCCGGCGGCGACGATCTCGTTGGGCATCCGGCCGGCCTGGATCTGGTTCCAGGCATCCGACCAGTCGGATTCCCAGATGGCGAAACCGGCGGCATCGAAGATCGTGCGATACCGTTCCTCGGATTTCCTGCGCTCGGCATCGGCCTTGATCTGCTCGGTCAGGTCGGCGCTGGTCTCGATGATGCCGATCTGGCGGCCGTCGGCATCCACCCGCTGCAACCAGCGGCTGGCCAGCACGATGCGCCGGCCGTCGCGCCGCTGGCGCGACAGTTCGCCCGACCATTTGCCCGCGGCCGCGAAACCCCGGGTCACCGCTTCGGCCGGATAGTCGCCGCCCAGCAGGTCGTAGATGTTGCGGCCGACCGCCTCGTCCCGGGACCAGCCGTACAGCGCCTCGGCCCCGTCGTTCCAGTAGCGGATGATGTTGTCGGCATCGCGGATGACCACGGTGTCGTGGGTCAGTTCCAGGATCTTGGCCTGTTCGGCCAGCATCCAGCGCGCCGACCGGTTGCGCAGGCACAGGATCGTGGTGATGGCGATCGCCGTCAGGCTGACGGCGAAACGCACATGCGCACCGCCGAATTCGGCATGGCCGTGATTGTCGGCGAAGGCGATGGTGGCCAGAAGGCCGCAGGCGATGCCGGTCAGCTTGACGGCGCGCCGATACGGGGTGCCCGCGACCAGCAGGATGACGGCGGTGTACAGCACCGCGACCGCGCCCTGGATCGGGGTGGCGATATCGGCCACGAAGATCAGCAGGGCCATCGCCACCGCAACCACGATCGGCCACGGACGCGAGGCCTTGGCCCCGTGGATCGCCGGTGCCGCCATGGCCAGTCGCGAAGCTTGCTGGGTCATCCGCCCCTCATATTCCCCTATGGCCGGGACCATACTCCCGCCCCGCATCTCCTGCCAACGGCGCAAAGGCCGACCCAAACCAAAGTTTCGGTAAACCTTGGTCTGTCTCAACCTACGACGGCAACGGGGCGAAACTTGGCGTCGTCGGGCCCGCCGTCATGCGGGCCCATCGAACCCAGGAGAGACCGCGATGAACACCGATATCGTCAAGAACCGCCTCCTGGCGCCGCTGCAGACCCCGACGGCCCTGCCGGCCGAAGGCGCCCGCAACGTCGCCGCCGAGCTGTGCACCCTGCTGGCCGACGTCTTTGCCCTGTATCTCAAGACCAAGAATTTCCATTGGCACATGTCGGGCCCCCATTTCCGCGACTATCACCTGTTGCTGGACGAGCAGGGCGACCAGATCCTGGCGATGACCGACGACATCGCCGAACGGGCGCGCAAGATCGGCGGTACCACCCTGCGCTCGATCGGCCATATCGCCCGGTTGCAGCGCCTGGCCGACAACGACGCCGACTTCGTCACCGCCGCCGACATGCTGGCCGAGCTGCGCGAGGATAACCTGCGGCTGGTAGCGTTCCTGCGCGGCGTGCACGCGCTGTGCGACGAGGTCGGCGACGTCGCCACCGCCAGCCTGATCGAGAACTGGATCGACGAAACCGAACGCCGCACCTGGTTCCTGTACGAATCCGGCCGGCGCGGCTGACGCCGCAGGCACTGACGACCGCTTGACAAACCCCGTCGATTTATCGGCGGGGTTTTGTCTTTTCGGGCGCGTTGCTGGAGATTTGAGGGTGTAAGGCGGCAACAGGTACTGAACTGACGTTGCTGTCGATCGTCACGATCTCAAGTGCCGTTTGCTCTGATCCGGCCCTTTTAGGCATGATCCACTGAATCAAAACCCCCTGCGCGCGCCAGGGGGTTGTCATCCGCCCGGCCGCGCTCCGATGAAGCGCGGTTTTTTTTGTGCCCCGTGCAGGGCCGGTCAGTGGATGTTGTCGGCGATGCAGGTCAGCAGTTCGTCGTCGCCGAACGGCTTGGCGAAAAAGGCGACGGCACCGCGCCGCTCGGCTTCGGCCTGGATCTGGGGGGTGGGGCGGGCGGTGATGATCACGACGGGGACCGGGCAGCCGGCCTCGCGCAGCCGCGTCTGCAGGTCCAGGCCGCTCATGCCCGGCATGTTCATATCGACGATCAGGCAGTCGGTCCGGTCCATCTCGGCCGCCGCCAGGAAGGCTTCGCCCGAGTCATAGGTGCATGCATCGTAGCCGGCCGAACGGACCAGGCTGGCGATGGCGGAACGGACGCCCGCGTCGTCGTCCACGATGGCGATCAGGGATGTCAACGCAAACTCCAATCTCGACTTCTGTCCATGATAGGCCGGTTCGGCCTGTGGCACAGCTTCATGATGGTCCGCCCTATGCCTTACTGGCCAGGATGCGGACCGGGATCGCCTTGGCCGACGGCGTGAAGCTGACGGGGTCGTAGGCATAAAGCGGCATCAGCGGGTTGACCTCGGGGTAATAGGCGGCGCAGCTGCCGTCCGGAAAGGCATGGGGCACGACGGTGAACCCGCGCACCGCCCTTTCGATCCCGTCGGTCGACACGGTGACCAGATCGACCCGGTCGCCGGCGGCAAGGCCCCGGTTCGTCATCTCGTACTCGTTCAGGAAGACCACGTCGCGCTGGCCATAGATGCCGCGATAGCGGTCGGACAGGGAATAAAGCGTGGTGTTGTACTGGTCGTGGCTGCGCACCGAGGTCAGCCACAGCGCGTCGGGCGCATCCTGCAGCAGGTCTTCGTCCAGCCCCGGCATGACCAGGAAATTGGCCTTGCCCGTCGCCGTCGCCCAGTCGCGGTTGCGCGCGGTCGAGGTCAGGTGGAAACCGCCGGGCACGCGGATGCGGGCGTTGTAGTCGGCAAAGATCGGCAGGACATCCTCGATAGCCTGGCGGATCAGGTCGTAGTTCCCGACCATCTCGGCCCAGGGAATGCGGCTTCTTGCGCCCAGCGTCGCCTGGGCCAGGCCGGCGACGATCGCCGGCTCGCTCAGCAGGTGGTCGGACGCCGGCCGGTTGCGCCCGGCCGATTCATGAACCATCGACATCGAATCCTCGACCGTGATCGATTGCGGCCCGCCGGCCTGGATATCGATCTCGGTGCGGCCCAGGCAGGGCAAAATCAGCGCATCGCGGCCATGCACCAGATGGCTGCGGTTCAGCTTGGTCGAGACATGCACCGTCAGGTCCAGGCCGCGCATGGCCCGGCGCGTCACGTCCCAGTCGGGGACCGCCGCGACGAAGTTGCCGCCCATGGCAAAGAACACCCGGACCTCGCCGCGCACCATCGCCTGCAGCGCGGTGACGACGTTGTGGCCCGGCCGGCGCGGCGGCTTGAAACCAAAGCGGTGTTCCAGCCGATCCAGGAATTCGGCCGAGGGCACCTCGGTGATGCCGACGGTACGGTCGCCCTGGACGTTGGAATGGCCGCGCACCGGGCAGATGCCGGCACCGTCCCGCCCGATATTGCCGCGCAGCAGGGCCAGGTTGGCCAGTTGCTGGACCGTCTCGGCGCCGCGGCGATGCTGGGTGATGCCCATGCCGTAGACGATGATCGCCCGCTCGGCCCGCATATAGGCGGTCGCCGCCTCGGTGATCTGGTCGCGCGACAGGCCCGAACGGCGTTCGATCACATCCCAGGTGACGGTGCGCAGGTCGTCGCGCAATGCGTCGATGCCGCTGGTATGCTGGTTGATGAAATCCCAGTCCAGCACGCCCGCCAGGCCCTGGCCGCGCGCGGCATCGTCGGCCTCGACCAGTACCTTCATCATGCCCTTGACCAGCGCGGCGTCGCCGCCCACCCGCACCTGGTACAGGCGGGAACTGATCCGGGTGGCGCTGAACGTCGCCATCTCGATCGGGTCTTGCGGCGCGGCGAAACGTTCCAGGGCCCGTTCGCGGAACGGGTTGAACGACATGATGACCGCCCCGCGGCGCGATGCGTTACGCAACGACGTCATCATCCGCGGGCTGTTGGTGCCCGGATTCTGGCCGAAGATGAAGATCCCGTCGGCCTGGTCGAAATCCGACAGCAGGACCGTGCCCTTGCCGACGCCGACCGACTTGGGCAGGCCGACGCTGGTCGCTTCGTGGCACATGTTGGAACAGTCGGGGAAATTATTGGTGCCGAATTCGCGCACGAAAAGCTGGTACAGGAACGCCGCCTCGTTCGACGTGCGCCCCGACGTGTAGAAATCCGCCATGTCCGGGTCGGGCAGGGCGTTCAGATGCCCGGCGATGACGGCGAAGGCCTGGTCCCAGGCGATCGGCAGGTAACGGTCGGTGGCGGCGTCATACCGCATCGGGTGGGTGACGCGCCCGGCCATTTCCAGCTCATAATCCGACCATTCCTCCAGCTCGGCCACCGTGTAGCGGGCGAAGAATTCGGGATCGGCCCGCCGCTTGGTCGCTTCCCAGGCCACGGCCTTGCCCCCGTTCTCGCAATATTCGAAAGACGAGGTGTGTTTGGGGTCGGGCCAGGCACAGCCCGGGCAGTCGAAGCCCCTGGGCTGGTTCATATGGCTCAGCGTCGCCATGCCGTGGACGGGAATTCCCTGTTCCACCAAGGCCTTACCCATGGCGCGCAAGGCGCCCCAGCCGCCGGCGGGGGCACGATACGGGCGAACTGACTTCTCGGTCGACATCTGACGGCCCTCGCTTTGACCAGATTGGACGCCAGATTAGGGCAGGGGCAGGGTCGACGACCATCATACGAGGGTTTGGTGCGTCCCTGCACCGTCCCGGCGCACCGTATATATCGGCCTATCGGTCAAAATAGGAAATATAACCTATTTCGGGTGCAGCGCCGTGCCTTTGCGAAAAAACGCGGGCACTTTGGAAAGAGGACCCCGGCGGCGATCGGGATCATGGGCGCCGACACCACGCCGCCCGGAGGGGGATCCCATGTCGCTCGAACTCACCGATACCACCGCTTTGCAGATCGGCCAGGTCCTGTCGGGGCGCCGCCTCGGCCTGCGCGGCATTGCCCTGTTCGCCGGGCCGTCGATCATCGCCTCGATCGCCTATATGGACCCGGGCAATTTCGCGACCAACATCCAGGCCGGCGCCGGTTACGGCTATGACCTGTTGTGGGTCGTGCTGGCGGCCAACATCGTGGCCATGCTGTTCCAGGTCCTGTCGGCCCGGCTGGGGCTGGTCACCGGCCGCAACCTGGCCGAACTGTGCCGCGACGAACTGCCGGGCCGCGCCGTGTATCCGATGTGGCTGGTCAGCGAACTGGCGGCCATGGCCACCGACCTGGCCGAATTCCTGGGCGGCGCGCTGGGGCTGTCGCTGCTGCTGGGCCTGCCGCTGATGGCGGGCATGGCGGCGACGGCTGCGATCACCACGGCCGCCCTGCTGCTGGAACGGCGCGGTTTCCGCCCGATGGAATTGCTGATCGGCGGGTTCGTCGCCGTCATCGCCGGCTGTTATGTCGTCGAACTGTTCCTGGTGCCGATGGACTGGCAGGCGGCCGGGCTGGGCCTGGTCGTGCCCAGGATCCCGGATGGCGAGGCGCTGTTGCTGGCCGTCGGCATCATCGGCGCGACCGTCATGCCGCATGCGATCTTCCTGCATTCCGGCCTGACCCAGAATCGCGTGCCCGCCGTGGGGCCGGCGCAGCGTCGTCGCCTGGTGCGGTTTGCCACGCGCGAAGTGCTGATCGCCCTGTCGGTCGCCGGTTTCGTCAACCTGGCCATGGTGGCGATGGCGGCCGCAACCTTCCATGCCGGCCATGCCGACATCGCCGATATCGGCCAGGCCTATCACATGCTGACCCCGCTGCTGGGCGGGGCGGCGGCGGCCCTGTTCCTGGTGTCGCTGATCGCGTCGGGCGTGTCGTCGTCGATCGTCGGCACCATGGCCGGCCAGATGATCATGCAGGGTTTCGTCGGTTTCCACATCCCCGTCTGGCTGCGCCGGCTTGTCACCATGCTGCCGGCCTTCGTGGTCGTGGGGCTGGGCGTCGACGTCACCCGCGCCCTGGTGCTGAGCCAGGTGGTCCTGTCCCTGACCCTGCCGGTGCCGATGATCGCCCTGGTCATGTTCGTGCGCCGTCGCGACCTGATGGGTGAATTCGCCACCGGCCGTGCCACCACCCTTGCCGCCGCTGGGGCCACCGCCGTCGTCCTGGCGCTGAACCTGCTGCTGGTCGTGCAGACCCTTGCCTGACTTTTCCCCGAACCAAGAAAGGAGCTTTCCCATGGTCCAGTTCAATCGCCGCGGCCTGCTGGCCCTCGGCGCCGCCGGCGGTGTCGCCGCCGCCGCGACCAAGGCTTATGCCGCAACCTTCGGCAACCCCGATGTGCCGGCCCAGGGCGCGATCAACGCCCGCGCCGGATTCAGCGATCCCGGCCCGCAGAACCGGGCGCTGGCCGACCAGTTTCCATCGTCCGACAGCCCGCCGGCCACCGATGTCGGCGACCAGCCGCAATTCTGGTCGTCGTTCAACATCGCCCATCGCCGCATCCAGGACGGCGGCTGGGCGCGCGAGGTGACGCAGCAGAACTTCCCGATCTCGGACGAGATAGCCGGCGTCAACATGCGCCTGACCGCCGGCGGCATCCGCGAGCTGCACTGGCATCTGGCCGCCGAATGGGGCTTCATGACCAATGGCCGCTGCCGCGTCACCGTGCTGGACGAACAGGGCCAGGCTTATGTCGACGACGTGGGCCCGGGCGACCTGTGGTATTTCCCGCCGGGCCAGCCCCATTCGCTGCAGGGGCTGGGGCCCGATGGCTGCGAATTCCTGATTGCCTTCGACGATGGCAAGGCGTCCGAATTCGGCACCTTCCTGGTCACCGACTGGCTGGCCCATACCCCGCCCGACATCCTGGCCAGGAATTTCGGCGTGCCGGCCGAGACCTTCAAGTCGATCCCGCTGAACGACCTGTGGATTTTCCAGGGGCGCGAACCCGGGCCGCTGGCCGCCGACCAGGCCGCCGTGCGGTCGGGCGGGGTGCCGGCCAATCCGTTCACCTTCAGCCTGGGCGGGGCCGCGCCGATCCGCGAGACCCGCGGCGGCACGATCCAGCTGGCCGACAGCACGACGTTCAAGGTCGCGACCAACGTGGCCGGCGCGATCGAGACCATCCGGCCCGGCGCGATCCGCGACCTGCACTGGCATCCCAATGCCGATGAATGGCAGTACTGGCTGAAGGGCCAGGGGCGGATGACCGTGTTCGGCGCCGGCCCGCGGGCCCAGACGGCCGACTTCCGGTCGGGCGACGTCGGGTACGTCAAGCGCAGCCATGGCCACTATATCGAGAACACGGGGTCGGAAGACCTGCTGGTCCTGGCCGTGTTCCGGACGGCGAAATACGCCGAGGTCGGCCTGTCCGACTGGCTGACCCATACGCCGCGCGACCTGGTGGCGCAGCATTTCAACATCGATCCCGCGGTCATCGACAAATTTCCCAGCGACCAGCCAGGTTTGATGCCACGTTGACGATGTCAGGCGGCCGGGGCGGCGCCTTCGTCGTGAAGGTGCCGCTGCCGGCAGCGCCAGCGATGCGGGGTCTCGCCGCGGATCCGCTTGAAGACGGTGGTGAAATGGGCCTGGGTCTGGAAACCCACGTCCAGCGCGACCTGGGCCAGCGCGGCACGGTCGTCGGCCAGCATCTCGCAGGCGCGCTCGATCCGCCGGCGCAGCAGGAAGTCATGCGGCCGCAGGCCGGTCGCCGCGCGGAACCCGGCGGCAAAATGCATGCGGCTGAGGCCGGCGGCGCGGGCCATGTCGTTCAGGGTGACCGGGTCGGCCAGGTGCTGGTCGATATGGCGCAGCACGCGGCGCAGCCGCCAGTCGGACAGGGCTCCACCGGCCGGCGGGGCGGGTTGCGCCGGTGTGGCCGCCAGCCGCAGCAGCACGGCGATCTGCAGGGCATCGGCCAGAATGTCTTCGGTGATGGGGAACGGCAGGTCGGCGATCATCGTCGTCACGGCGGCGTCCTCGGTGGCTTCGAGGGGCAGCGTATGGGGGCAGCCGGCGGCCCGATATAATGCAATGGTTTAGCGGGGCTGCCTGTTCCGCTTGCCGAAACCTCAGTATGATGGCTGTGGGATCGGATGGGGCGAAGAGTGGCGGGGCAACCGCAAGGAGGACCCCTCATGACCAGTCGACGCAAGACCGCCCCGCGACCCGACCCCGACAGTGCCGTGCCCCAGGCCGCGGCCGGCGATCATCATCAGGAAGATCAGCTCGACGAGGCGCTGGCCGAAACCTTTCCGGCCAGCGATCCGGTTTCGACCCTGTCGACCGGCGCCGGCCGGCGCGAATGAAGGATGCGCCCGCCCGGCTCAGGCCAGGGCGGGCCGCTTTTCCCGATGGCTGCGCCGCCAGGCATTCGGGGTGGTGCCGAGGAACCGGCGGAACAGCCGGGTGAAATGGGACTGGTCGGCCAGCCCGCAATCGACGGCGATCTGCGACAGCGGGTCGGTGGTTTCCAGCATCATCGCGCAGGCCTGTTCGATGCGGCGGCGCATGACATGGACATAGGGTGCCTCGCCGACACTGGCCCGGAAGGCGCGCGAGAAATAGCTGGCGCTGAGGCCGGTCTGTTCGGCCAGGTCCTGGATGGTGATCGGTTCGGCCAGGTGCGCCTCGATGTAATTGCGCACGCGCGAGGCCTGCCAGGGCGCCAGGCCGCCGCTGCCGTGTCGCAGCGGTTCGACCGCGGGGACAGGGGGCTGGACCAGCAGGGCCGAGGCTTTGGTGATATAGCGCAGCGCCGCGTCGGGATCGCGGCTCAGGGCGGATTGCGCATCGGCCAGCAGGCGCGCCACGTCGGTATGGATCGCGGCCAGGGCGGGCGGCGGCATCGTCGTGGCGGGATTGAACATCGGCATCATGGCTCGTCCCCTTTTTGTCGCCTTGTGGCGTCGGGGCAATCCTGCGCCGGGCGGGCCTTGCGTTGAATCCTACGGTGGTTGGCCCGACCCATATCAAGGTATGAGAGACAGTCGGCGGCGGAATCGGTCCAAAACGGGCGGAATCGTCACATACCGCGCGACGCAGGTCAGGCATGATCACCCTTGTCGAGGTGACCGGCGCGAGGGTTTCAGGCCAGTCTCGCCGCTCCCGCCCCTCCCTCCCCACGAGCTGGTACGGCGCGCCGGCCGCCTCGACGAATGACACGCGTTCCTGGCAGCCCGGTTCCCCCCACCGGGCTGCCTTTTTCTTTTTCCGCCGGACGGATCGTTCAATACCAGGGGGCGTGGCCGGGATCATCGTCGTGGCAGCCCAACGAAGGGAATGCCCCGATGATCGCCAAGGAAGATATTCAGCTGCTGCCCCGCCGGATCGCCGTCGTCACCGGCGGCACCCGGGGGCTGGGCCGGGCCGCGGTGCTTGGCCTGGCCCGGCGCGGCATCGATTCGATCTTTACCTATCTGGCCGATGGTCGGGCCGCCGACGATGTCGTGGCCGATGTCAGGGCCATGGGTCGGCGGGCCGTGGCCCTGGCGCTGGACACCAGCGACATCCTGTCCTTCGACGCCTTCGTCCGCCGCCTGATGCAGGCGCTGGCCGAATTCGGCACCGGCCGCTTCGACTATCTGGTCAACAATGCCGGCGTCGCCCGCCACTATACCTTCGGCGCGGCCGATGAAACCGAGCTCGACGCCGTCTACGCCATGCATGTCAAGGGCGTGTTCTTCCTGAGCCACAAGCTGTCGCCGCTGATCAATGACGGCGGCCGCATCGTCAATCTGGCGACGGGGGCGGCGCGCGGCATGCTGCCCGGCAGCGCCGTCAACGACCCGGTCAACGGCGCCATCGAAATGCTCAGCCGGTCGCTGGCCCGCGACCTGCAACCCCGGCGCATCACCGTCGACGTCGTCGCCTCGGCGTTCTGATCGTTCATCCGGAAAACAGGAGGTGTCATCATGCTGCGTTCAACGTTTCGTATCGCCCTGCTGGGCGCCCTGATCGTCGCCGCCGTGCCGGCCGTCGCCACGGCCGAACCGATCCGCAACATCGTGCTGGTCCATGGCGCCTGGGTCGATGCCTCGGGCTGGCGCGGGGTCTACGACATCCTGACCGCCAGGGGATACAACGTCACCATGGTGCAGGAACCGTTGACCAGCCTTGCCGCCGACGTCGCGGCCACCCGCCGCGTGCTGGATGCCCTCGACGGTCCCGCCGTCCTGGTCGGCCACAGCTATGGCGGGTCGGTCATCACCGAGGCGGGCGCCGATCCGCATGTCGCCGCCCTGGTCTATGTCGCAGCCCACGCCCCCGATGTCGGCGAGGACGAGGCGGCGCTGGGCCGCGGCATGCCCAGCGACACGCAGAAGATCGCCGGGGCGGTCGTGCGCACATCGGATGGTTTCACCACCCTGCGGCCCGACCTGTTCCCGGTGCAGTTCGCGACCGACCTCGACCCGGCCCGCGCCCGGTTCCAGGCCCTGTCGCAGGTGCCGACGGCCGCCGCGGTCTTCGCCACCCCGCTGACCACGGCCGCCTGGCGCACGAAACCCAGCTGGGGCATCGTTGCCGGGGGCGACCGGATCATCAATCCCGACCTGGGACGCTTCTACTACCGGCGGGCGGGCAGCCACGAAACGGTGATCGACGGCGCCAGCCACGCGGTCTTCGAATCGCACCCCGCCGAGGTCGCCGCGGTGATCGAGCAGGCGGCGTCGAGCCAGGGCCGCTAAGGCGTCGGTTGCAGCATCCCCCGGTCCATATGCAGGATTTTCGATGCATAGGGCCGGGCGATGTCGACATGCTGCTCGACCACCAGGATCGCCGTGCCCCGCGCCGCCCAGGCGCGCAACGCCTCGAAGATCGCCGGCAGCAGCGATTGGGCCAGGCCCAGCGAAGGTTCGTCGCACATCAGCAGCTTGGGGCCGCCCAGAAATGCCTGGGCCAGCGCCAGCATCTGCTGCTGCCCGCCGCTCAGGCTGCCGGCGGGCAGCTTGCGTTTTTCCCCCAGGATCGGAAACAGGTCGATGACGTCGGCCGCCAGCGCATCGAACGCCGCGCGGTCGCGCCGGGCGGCCGCGCCCAGCCGCAGGTTGTCCCAGACCGACAGGTCGCGGAACACGCGATGGCCGTCCAGCACCAGCCGCGCGCCCGACCGGGCGATGTCGTCGGGCTTGCGCCCGGCCAGTTCGGTGCCATCGAACAGGATGGTGCCGGCGGTCGGTTTCAGGAACCCGGCAATGGTGCGCAGCAGGGTCGACTTGCCGGCGCCGTTGGCGCCGACCAGCAGCGTGATCTCGCCCGGCCGGATATCGAGGTCGATGCCGCGCAGCACCGGCAGCAGGCCGTAACCCGCATCGAGCTTCCGCACCTCAAGCATGGGCGGGCACCGCGAACAACTGGCGCACGGCCGGGTCGTCGGCGACATCGGCGGGTGCACCCTGGGCGACGATGCGCCCGCGTTCCATCACTACGATGCGGTCGGCGATGCGCCAGACCAGGTCCAGGTCGTGTTCAACCAGCAGGATGGTCTTGCCCGCCTCGTCCCGCAGGCGCAGCAGCAGCGTGGCCAACTGCTGGCGTTCCTCGGGCGACAGCCCGGCCGCCGGTTCGTCCAGCAATAGCACCTCGGCCCCGGTCAGCACCGCGCGCAGGACTTCGATCGAACGCCGCTGGCCGTGCGGGATGGTCCTGACGTCTGACCCGGCAAGACGGTCCCGCAGCCGTGCCAGCGGGCCCTCGGGTATCGCGGCCAGCGGGCGCAGCCGCGCCTCGGCGCCGATCTGGATGTTTTCCCACGCGGTCAGGTGGTCGAAGATCCGCGGCGTCTGGAAGGTCCGCCCGATGCCCAACCGGGCGATGCCGGCCGGCGACATCCGGTCGGTCGCCCGGCCGCGAATGGCGATCGAACCGCCCGACAGCTTGTTGAAGCCGGTGATCGCGTTGATCAGCGACGTCTTGCCCGATCCATTGGCGCCCACGAGGCCGATGATCGCGCCGCGTTCGATGTCCAGGTCGACCTGATCGAGCGCCACGACCGCGCCGAAGGTCTTGGTGCCGCCGCGGATCGATATCTCGGGGCCGGCGATGTCCGCCCGGCGGGCAGCGGGCGGGATCGGCAACTCGTCGGGGCTGAGATGGGCGACGGCCGCCACCCGGCGTTTGCTCAGCCATTGCCCGACCGTGCCGACCAGGCCGTCGGGCATCAGCAGCATCACACCCAGCGCGACGAGGCCATAGGCCAGCAGGCGGTAGTCGATCAGGTCGACCAGCAGCACGTTGGGCAGCAGGTACAGCAGGTATATGCCGGCCACCGGCCCCAGGATCTGGCCGCGCCCGCCGACCACGACGGCCAGGAACAGCAGGATCGACAGTTCCAGATGAAAGGCCGCCGGGCTGACGAAGCCGACGATCGGCGGATACAGCGCCCCGGCCGCGCCGGTGCAGGCCGAGGTCACGACGAACACGGCCGATCGTACCAGCCCCGGGCGGATACCCAGCGTCTGGGCCGATTCCGGACTGGCGCCGGCCACCCGGATCTTGCGGCCGACCACGCTGCGCCGCAGCAGGACATGGCCGACGATGGCGGCGCATGCCAGTGCCGTGGTGAACAGCGACAGCGGCGACAGCCCCAGCAGCAGCGGCTGTTTCCAGGCGCCGGCGGGGGTCGAGATGCCGTTGATGCCGTTGGTGTAGGCGTCCATCGCGAACAGCAGTTCGGGGAACACGGCCGCCAGGCTCAGCGTGACGAAACCCAGGTAATATCCCTGCACCCGCAGGGCCGGAATGGCGTAGAGCAGCCCGGCCAGGCCGGCCCCCGCGGCGGCGCAGATCACGGCCAGCGGCAGGGGCAGGCCCAGCTTGGTCATGGCCAGGGCCGAAACATAGGCGCCGACGCCGAAGATCGCACCCTGGCCGAACGAAATCTGGTCGGCGTCGTGCATCAGCACGCTTTGCAGCACGGCGGCGACGATCAGCAGGTTGGCGAACTGGAACGAATAGCTCCAGTAATCGCTGCCCGCCAGGTCGGGGATCAGCCCCGTCGCCAGGATCAGGGCCAGGGCCGCACCTGCCTGCAGGTTCTCGGCGCGCATGGTCAAACCCGCCGCGCGGCGGTGAAGCCGAACAGGCCGTTCGGTTTCAGGAACAGCATGCCGGCCAGCACGATCAGCGACACGAAACCCTGGTACTGGCCGCCGAATCGATAGGTCGCGATCATCGCCAGGATGCCGACCAGCGGCCCGGCGACGATGGCGCCGGCCATGCTGCCCATGCCGCCGACCACGGCGACGACAAAACCGGAAATGACGTAGCGGATGCCGGATTCGGCCGAGATCGAGATGATCGGGGCGGCGGCATAACCGGCCGTGCCGGTGATCAGGCCGCTGATCGCGAAGGCTGCGATCTGCAGCCGCCTGACATGCAGCCCGGCCGCAGCGGCGGCATCGAGGTCCTGCGACAGTGCGCTAAGCGCCAGCCCCTGCAACGAGCGGCGCAGGAACAGGCGCAGGGCGACGAACCAGAACACCGCCATCAGCGGCAGTACCAGGTAGGGCAGGGGCGTGCGCATGTCCAGCACGGGAAAGGACGGCACCTCGCCGATGAATTCCGACGACCACGGCCCCTGGGTCAGCAGCAGCACCGCGCTGATGATGATCGAGACCGCGAGCGTCGTGATCAGCCAGGATTGCTGTTCGGTCGAATGCCGCAGCGGCCACAGCGTGATCACGCCCTGCACCGCCATGACGGCGGCCATCACCAGCCCGGTGCCCAGCATGCCGGCAAACCAGATGGGCGTGCCGTAATCGTGCCCCGACAGCATCACGCCGGCCAGGCCGCCCAGGACCAGCATCGACCCCTGCGCGAAGTTGAGGATATGCGTCGCCTGGTAGATCACGTTCAGGCTGAGCGCGAGCAGGGCGAACAATGCGCCCAGGCCCAACCCCCTGACGGAAACGAAGGCGAGTTCTTCGAGCATGGGAAGCGGCCTTTCCCTGCGGATGGACGAAAGACGGCGCCGGCCGACGGGGCCGGCGCCGCGGGCTTCGCGTTCAGCCGTTCAGCAGCCGAAGCGCTTCATCAGGCCGTCGGCCCGCGTGTCGTTCGGCCGCTCGACCATCGCCAGCTCGGCCGGGCCGAACAGGAAATGGCTTTCGGCACTGGGCGAGATAGCGCCGTGGATCAGCTTGACCTTCGACCCCTCGGTTTCCATCCAGCGGGCCAGCTTGGTCCCGTCGGTACCGCCGGTCGCCGCGATGCCCGCCGCCAGCAGGTTGACCGCGTCATAATATTCGCTGGCCAGGCTGACCGAAATCTTGCCGGCCGAACCGGGCGAATGCCGTTCCAGCTTGCGCGCGAACTGGGCGTAGGTCGAGGCCCCCTCGGCATCGCTGGCGCAATAGGTCATGCCACGATAGGCGATCGAATAGACGTTGGCGAATGCCTTGGCGCCGGTCGAACGGGCGATCGCCGAGGCATAGACCGACATCGCGCTGGCCCCCAGCACCTTGGGTTGCCAGCCGACATCGGCCAGCGTGCGCAGCATCTTGGTGCCGTCCTCGACCGTCGAGGTCAGGAAGACCACCACGTCGGGATTGGCGCGGCGCAGCGACAGGATCTGGGGCGACATGTCGTCGGCGCGGAACCGGTATTCCTGTTCGCCGGCGACGGTCAGGCCGCGGGCGGCCAGTTCCTTCTTGATTTCGGCGACGCCGGATTTCGACTGGCCGCCGTCATCGGCCAGGATGCCGATCGTCTTGACCTTGAGCTGGTCGGCGGCGAAATCGACGATCACCTTGGCCGCCGTGGCGGTCGAGGTATTGAACGAGAAGTGATAGGGACCGACCGCCGGGGTCAGCACGGCGGTGCCGGCATTGGTGATCTGGACGACCTTGGCCGCGGTCGCGACCTCGACCGCCGGGACGGCTTCCTGGCTGACCAGGGGGCCGATCAGGATCTGGATCTTTTCCCGGTCGATCAGCCGCCGCGCCTCGCCGGCCGCGGTGGTCGGGTTGGACTGGGTGTCGCCCTTGATCTGTTCGATCTTGCGGCCCTGGATGCCGCCGGCCGCATTGATCTCGGATACCGCGAGATCGACGCCGGCGGTCAGCGCCGCGCCGATCGCGGCACCCGGACCGGTGGCCGAGGGCAGCACGCCCATCCGGATCGCATCCTGTGCCTGCGCGCCGGCGGCGAACCCGCCCAGCGCCAGCGCCGGCAGCGCCGCCGCGAGGAACCAGGCGCGGCCCTTCTTCTGCAAATGCGTGGATCTTGTCGTCGTCATCGGCTCCTCCCGTTTTCGAGCGCTCCGGGCGGTGATCGCCGACGGCGCTCCTTTGCTGGCATTATTTATAACAAGTGTTAGATTTCATCGTCAATCGGGAAAGCGTCGCGGTACCCGCCAAAAACCTAAGTCTTTTGCCGAATGCTGCAGCGGATTTGTAGCGTCATTGACTTCATACCTATCGGTTATTAGATTTTTGGAAACGATTTGGGGAAGGGGCGATGGCGATGGGTGAACGTGGTGGCTGTGCCGTCGTTGTCGGCGGTTCCAGGGGCATCGGTCGCGCCGTCTGCGCGGCGCTGGCGCCCAGTTGGGCGACCGTCGCCGTCGTCTATCAGCGCGACACCGAGGCCGCCGCGGCGGCCGCCGCCGAGATCGAGGTGCTGGGGGCCAGGGCGCTGACCGTGCAGGCCGATATCCGTGATGCCGCCGCGACCGCAGCGGCGATCGATGGCATCGCCGCGGCGGCCGGCGGCATCGACCTGCTGGTGCATTCGGCCGGCGCGCATTCCGCGTGGAAACCGGTGCGCGACCTGGGGGCGGGGGAATGGTCCGGTCTGATCGATGTCGATTTGAACGGTTTCTTCAACGTGGTCAGTCCGGTGCTGCGGGTGATGCACGGCCAGCGCCGCGGCAATGTGGTCGCCATCACCTCGATCGCGGCGCGGGCCTGTTCGCCGCGTTCGGCCCAGACCGCCGCTGCCAAGGCGGGGGTCGAAGCGATGATCCGGGTCATCGCGCGGGAAGAAGGCCGCTATGGCATCCGTGCCAACGCCGTGTCGGCCGGGCTGACCGATACCGAACAGGGGCGCGAGGCGATGCAACTGTGGGGCGAGGACATGACCCGGCGGGTGCTGGCGCAATCCGCCATCCAGCGCATCGGTACCGCCGACGAGGTCGCCCAGGTCGTGGCCTTCCTGGCCTCGCCGGCGTCCTCCTACGTCACCGGCCGCGTCATCCCGGCCGATGGCGGCCAGTTCATCAGCGCGTAGGGAGAGTGGGGCTGTCATGACCACGGGTTTCGAGGAATTCCGCCTGGGGCGGCAGTTCGGCCTGACCGAGGAGCAGGTCGCGATCTGCGACCATGCGTCCGATTATTTCCGGTCCGAGCTTCATCCCCTGCAGCAGCGCATGGATGACGAGGACTGGTGGCCGGCGGATGCCTTTCGCCGGGTCGCCGACATGGGCTACGTCGGCACTACCGTGCCCGAGGAATTTGGGGGTCGTGGCCTGGATTACCTGACCGCCGGGCTGATCTGCGAGGTGATGGCGTACTGGAACCCGGCCTTCGCCTTTTCCTGGCTGAATGCCGACAACCTGGTGTCGGACAACCTGTGCCGTAATGCGTCGGACGAACAGCGCCGCCGCTTCCTGCCCGGACTGTGCAACGGCACCATCGTCGGCGCCCTGGGCATGACCGAGCCGGGTGCCGGGTCGGACGCGCTGGGATCGATGAAGACCAATGCGCGGCGCGACGGCGATCACTATGTCCTGAACGGATCGAAGCTGTTCATCACCAATGGGCCGATCGCCGATATCGTCATCGTCTATGCCCGCACCGATCCGGCCGCCGGTCGGTCGAAGGGGATTTCGGCCTTTATCGTGGAAAAGGACTTCCCCGGTTTCCGTGTGGCGCAGAAATTGGACAAGATGGGGTTCCGTGGCAGCCCGATCGGCGAACTGGTGTTCGATGATTGCCGGATACCCGCCGCCAACCTGCTGGGCGAGGAAAACCGCGGCCATGTGGTGATGCATTCGGGGCTGGATCTCGAACGCGTGCTGTCGGCGATGCTGTGCATCGGCCCGGCGCGGCGCGCGCTGGACCTGGCCGTCGACCATGCCCGGCTGCGTGTCCAGTTCGGCAGCCCGATCGCCAGCTTCCAGATGATCCAGTCCAAGCTGGCCGAGATGTACATCGCGCTGGAATCGGCCCGCACCCTGGTCTATCGCGTGCTCGATGCCTGCAACAACGTGGCCGAGCACGATCTGGGCCGTGGCCGCATCCACATGCTGGCGGCCGCCGCCCTGTTCGAGGCGGCCAAGGCCGGCAAGTTCGTGATGGACGAGGCCGTGCAGATCCATGGCGGGTCGGGCTATATGCGCGACACCGAGGTCAACCGCCTTTACCGCACCACCAAGGTGATGGAGATCGCCGCCGGTTCGCAGGAGATCCGGAAGCTGATAATTGCCGGCGGCCTTCTGAAGGGCTAGATAGCGGCAGGCGAAGCGCAACGCGGACGGACCAACGGGCATGGCGGACAGGAAAAGCCGGTCGAACGGCCAGCGGGCCGACGGGACGGCGGAAAAGCTTACGAAATCGGCGATTTCCCGGGAAAAGGTCCTGGCCGCCGCCGCCCGGATTTTCAGTGAACGCGGCTATGCCGGCACGACGATGCGTGAAATCGCCAAGGAAACCGGGCTGCAGGCCGGCAGCCTGTATTATCACTATTCGTCCAAGGAACTGCTGATCGAAGCGGTGCTGGACATGGGTATCCATGGCGTTTCGGACACCGTTCATGACGCCATTGCCGCGATGCCGCCCAGCGCCTCCTATGCCGACCGGATCAAGACGGCGATCGAGGCGCATCTGCAGGGCATCATGAATTTCGGCGATTATGCCTTGGCCTCGCGCCGCGTGCTGGGCCAGGTCCCGGTCGATGTGCGGCGCAAGCATGTCCGCCGCCGTGACGCCTATGGCGATTATTGGGTCAAGCTGCTCGATTCGGCCTTCGCCGCCGGCGAGATTCGCCCCGATATCGACCTGAAGCTGGCGCGCACGTTCATTCTGGGCGCGCTGAACTCGGCCCTGGAATGGTACAAGCCGAGCGGGATGAGCCTGGACGAGGTCGCGACCCAGTTCACACGGATGATCGCCGCCGGGTTGTTCGCCCAGGACCGCGACCGCGCCGTCGCCCGCCCGCCAGCCCAGGCGCGCGCCTGATTTTATCCCGGTATTGATCCGATCCCGAAGGCAGCGGCTTGCCGCAATTTCCTGCATCTAGTATTCTAACAGAAGTTAGAAATGGAGATTTGCGGGAGGCGCCGGCCGTGACATTCGAGATTCCGGAAGAAACCATAACGATCGGTGATTCACTCTTGCGATTCGTCGAGCAGGAGGTCGTCCCGCTGGAGCGGTCGAATGCCGGGCTATTTTCTAACGATCGTACGATTTACGACGAATCGGGGCGCTATACCCCCGCGGTACTGGACCTGCGCCGCCAGGTGCGGATGAAATCGGCCGCGGCCGGTTTCTACACGATGCTGGCGTCGGCCGAACTGGGCGGGGGCGGTTTGACGGCGGCGGCCGCGGTTTATCTGCAGGCGCTGCTGGCCCGGCATTGCGGCCCGGCGCGCCATCTGGTCCACCATGTCGTCATCCCGTCGCCCTTCACCAACGGCCTGTCGCCGGTGCTGCTGTCGCTGGCGCCGGGTTTGCGCGACCGGTACCTGCCGGGCATCGCCACCGGCGAGCGGACGCTGTGTTTCGGCCTCAGCGAACCCGATGCCGGGTCGGACGCGATGGCGATGCGGACACGGGCGGTGCGCGACGGCGACGATTGGGTGATCACCGGCACCAAGCAGTGGATCACCAACAGCCCCTATGCCGATTACGCCGTGATCTTTGCCGCCGTCGACGGCGACCGGCGCGGCATCACGGCGTTCTTTGTCGAGACCGCGACGCCGGGTTTTGCCGTCACCGGGATCATCCCCGTGATGGGCGCGCTGGGCGGCGATACCGGCATCATCGCGCTGGACGGTGTCCGGGTGCCCGATGCCAACCGCATGGGCGGGGTGGGCGAGGGGCTGGCCGTCGCCATGCGCGGCATCAATACCGGCAGGCTGGGCATGGCCGCCACCTGCATCGGTTATGCCGAATGGGCGCTGGCCCTGGCAATCGACTATGCCCGCACGCGCCGCAGTTTCGGCAAGCCGATCGCCGAACACCAGGCGATCCAGTTCCATCTGGCCGACACCGCGATGGATATCTATGCCGGCCGCACCATGCTGGCCGACTGCGCCGCCCAGGTCGATGGCGGGCATCCGTCGCGCGGGGCGGTCGCGATGGTCAAGGCCTATGCGACCGAGATGCTGTCGCGCTGCACCGATCGCTGCATCCAGGTCCACGGGGCGATGGGCCTGACCAACGAACTGCGGCTGGAGGCGGCGTATCGCTTCGCGCGCACGATGCGCATTCCCGACGGCACCGCCGAAATCCAGCGCCGCACCATCGCCGCCGAATTGCTGAACGGCAATCTCAGTTTCTGAGAGGGGACAGGACCATGACGTTTTCCGAAACCGCCGAGCACCGCGAGATCGAGGCGGCGATCGAGCGCATCTGCCGCGATTTCGACGACGGCTATTGGCTGGAAAAGGATATCGCCCACGCCTTTCCCCATGAATTCCACCGGGCGATCGCCGATGGCGGGTGGCTTGGCATCGCCATGCCGGCCGAGTACGGCGGCAGCGGCCTTGGCATCACCGAGGCCGCCGTGATGATGCGCACGATATCGCAATCGGGCGCGGGCATGTCGGGCGCCTCGGCCATCCATATGAATATCTTCGGCCTGCAGCCGGTCGTGGTCTATGGCAGCGAGGCACAGAAGGCCCGTGCCCTGCCGCCGCTGATCCGCGGCGAACAGAAGGCGTGTTTTGCCGTGACCGAACCCGATGCTGGCCTCAATACACTGGCGATCAAGACGCGGGCCGAACGCATCGGCGATCGTTATCGCCTGACCGGGCAGAAGATCTGGATTTCGACCGCCCAGGTCGCCGACAAGATGCTGATCCTGGCACGGACCGGCGATGCCGCCACCGACCGCACCGCCGGCCTCAGCCTGTTCTATACCGACCTGGACCGCAGCCGGGTCGAGGTGCGCGAGATCCGCAAGCACGGCCGCCATGCGGTCGATTCCAACATGCTGTTCTTCGATGGGGTCGAGATCCCGGCCGAGGACCTGATCGGCACCGAGGGGCGCGGGTTCAAGCAGATCCTGCACGGCCTGAACCCCGAACGCATCCTGATCGCGTCCGAGGCGGTGGGGCTGGGCCATGCGGCGCTGAACAAGGCCTGTCAGTATGCGCGCGAACGTGTGGTGTTCGACCGGGCGATCGGCCAGAACCAGGGTATCCAGCATCCGCTGGCACGCTGCTGGATGAACCTGGAGGCCGCCTGGGCCATGACCTTGCAGGCCGCGCGGCTCTACGATGCCGGCGCCGAATGCGGCGCCCAGGCCAACACGGCCAAGTACCTGGCGGCCGAGGCGGCGCATGCCGCCTGCGAGATCGCGGTGCTGACCCATGGCGGCATGGGGTATTCGGCCGAATACCACGTCGAGCGTTATCTGCGCGAATGCATGATCCCGCGCATCGCCCCGGTCAGCCCGCAGATGATCATGAACTTCGTGGCCGAAAAGGTCCTGGGCCTGCCGAAGTCCTATTGAGAGATCAGGCCCTTTCGGGCCATGTCGGCGACCTCGGCCGGTGAATACCCAGCCGTGCCGAGGATTTCGGCAGTATGCTGGCCGGCGGCGGGCGCGGCACTGCGGACGGTTTCGGGCTGGCTGTCCAGCTGGACCAGCAGATTGGCCAGCGGAATCGTCATGCCGGCATCAGGCAGGTCCAGCGATTTCAGGATGCCGGTGGCGGCGATCCCGGCGTCGTCCAGCGTCTGGCGCGGTGAATAGACCGGGCCGGCGGGAATGCCGGCGGCGGCGAGCTTCTCCAGCGCTTCGGTAGTGGCGAGCGGGTGGGTCCAGTCGCGCATGATCCGCGACAGGGCCGCGCCGTTGCGGCCACGCAGGGCGTCGGTCGTGAACCGCCGGTCCCGCAGCAGGTCGGGCTGGCCGACCAGCCTGACCCAGCGGCGGAACATCGGATTGCCGACCACCTGCACGACGATCGCGCCGTCGGTGGTGGGAAAGATGTCCGATGGCGCGGAATAGGGGCTGCGGTTGCCGAACGGCCGTCGGTTCAGGCTGCGGCTGGCTTCCTCGATATGGGCGGCATTGATGAAGGTCAGCGCGGTCGCCAGCAGCGAGGCGCGCACCGCCTGGCCCTGACCGGTGCGGCCGCGATGGATCACGGCGGCCAGCGTCCCCATGGCGCCGGCCAGGCCTGTCGCATAGTCGACATAGGAACTGGCCGACCGTGCCGGGCGGATGCGGTTGCCGCTGAGATAGGCCGCGCCGCTCATCCCCTGCGCCACCGCGTCGAAGCCGGTCTTTTCCGCCAGCGGCCCTTCGGTGCCGAAGGCCGAGACATTGGTGGCGATGATGTCGGGGCGGATCGACTTGAGCGTTTCGTAATCCAGGCCGTGACGTTTCAGGGCCCCGGGCGGCATGTTGGTGACGACGATATCGGCCGTCGCGATCAGCCGTTCGATGATCGCGCGCCCCTCCGGCGCGTTCATGTCGATGGCGACCGATTTCTTGTTGCGGTTGGTCTGCAGGAACAGGGCGCCGGTCCCATCGTCGGTCACCGGCACCAGCCCGCGATCCTCGCCCCCGCCCACCGGTTCGATGCGGATCACCTCGGCCCCCAGGTCGCCCAGGATCGAAGCGCAATAGGGCCCGGCGATGTAGCGTGAGAAATCGAGAACGCGCAGATCGTTCAGCATCAGTTGCGGCCGGCCTTGCTGCGGAAAGCTGCGATCCGCGCCTGCAGGTCGGGCGAGCCGAAGCAGATGGCCTGGTTCAGCGCCTCGGCCTCCAGCGCCGCCAGCAGCTGGGCCTGGTCATGACGCAGCATCGTGCGCAGCTGGGCCAGGGCCTGGGCCGGCATCGCGGCCAGTTCGGCGGCCCGTTCGCGGGCATGGCTCCAGACCGCATCGTCGTCGACCAGCGCGTCGGCCAGCCCGGTCGCCATCGCCTCGTCCGCCTGGAAGGTATGGGCCCGCATCAGGGCCTGGCGCGCCGCGGCCGGGCCGATGCGGCGGGCCAGCGTCCACGAACAGCCGCAATCAGGCACCAGCCCCAGCTTGACGAACGGAAAGCCGATCGCGCCGGACCGGCCGATGACGATGGTGTCGCACAGCAGCGCCAGGCCGGCGCCGGCCCCCATGCAATAGCCGCCGATGGCGGCAATGACCGGCTTGTCGCTGCGGGCCAGCAGGGCCGGCAGTTCATGGGCTGATTTCATCACCCGGTAGCCGTCCTGGCCGGGCTGGTATTCGAAGAGCTGCGCCAGGTTGCCGCCGACCGAGAAATTGCCGGTTTCCGCGCCGATGACGATGGCTGCGACCGCCGGATCGGCGAACAGGGCGGTGAATGCCTCGGCCAGGGCGGCGCGCAGCGGCGCGTCGAAGGCATTGCGCCCCGCCGGGTCGCGCATCGCGATCGTAGCAACGCCCGATGTATCGGTATTGATGGCCAATTCGGCCATGGCCGCCTCCCCCATTTCCTGGCCGTCCGTCGCGGGCGGCATCGCAAATTTTTCTAACAGACGTTCATTAAAGTCAACATCCGCGACGGATGACGGCCACCTGTACAACGTATATTATGGATGCAGAGCGATCGGTCGGTTGACATGAATATTCTAACGATCGTACAAAACGGTGAATTGGGGAGGATGTCGAGAATGACGCAGTCCGGCGCCACGATTCCACGCCTGCTTCTCGATGCCGCATCCCGCCATGGCGACGGCCTGGCGGTGGTCGAGGGCGGTGCCCGAACGACCTATGACGGCCTGTTGCAACGGGCCTTGCGTGCCGGCGCCGTGCTGGCCCAGGCGGGTGTCAAGGCGGGTGATCGTGTCGGTATCCTGCTGCCCAATTCGCTGGGCTGGATCGAAGCCGGGCTGGGTGCGGCCTTCCTGGGCGCCGTCATCGTGCCGGTCAGCACCCGGCTGAAGGGGGACGAGGCCGCCTATATCCTGAACAAGGCTGGGGTCCACACCCTGGTCGCCATCGCCAGTTTCCTGGGGACCGATTATTGCGCGATGCTGGATCGCCAGGACCTGCCTGCGCTACGCCGCCGCTATCGGATCGGCCCGGGCGCCGGGGATTGGTCCGACTGGGATGTCGCCATGCAGGCGATCGCGCCCCAGGCCCTTGCCGCGGTCGAGGCCGCGGGCCGAACCGTGGGTTCCGACGATCTGGCCGAGGTGATCTTCACGTCGGGCACGACCGGGTTTCCCAAGGGGGCGATGCTGCGCCACGGCCAGGTTGTCGGGGCCTATTCCTTCTATGCCGACCGCGCCGCGATCGGCGCCGGCGACCGATATCTGATCATCGCGCCGATGTTTCATTCCTTCGGCTGGAAGGCCGGGGTGATCGCCAGCATCGCGCGTGGGGCAACGATGTATCCGCTGCAGGCCTTCGATGCCGGCGCCGTGCTCGACCTGATCGATGCCGAGAAGATCACCGCGATGGGCGGGCCGCCGACGATCTTTTCCTCGCTGCTCGACGCCAACCGCCAGGCCGGCCGCGACATGTCCAGCCTGCGCAGCATCGTCACCGGCGCCAGCATGGTATCGCCCGCGCTGATAACGGCGCTGTTGCGGGATGTCGGCGTCGAACGGGTGGTCAATGCCTATGGCCTGACCGAGGCCAGCGCGCTGGTGACGATGACCCGTCCCGACGACGATGTCGACCGGGTCGCGACCACCGCCGGCACCGTCATCGACGGGGTCGAACTGCGCTGCGTCGACCCTGATGGCATTCCGGTAACGGCGGGCGAGGCCGGCGAGATCGAGGTGCGCGGCTATACCGTGATGTCAGGCTATTTCGACGATCCCGCCGCAACTGCCGAAACGATCACCACCGACGGCTGGCTGCGCACCGGCGATGTCGGTGTGCTGGACCAGGCCGGTTACCTGCGCGTGACCGACCGGATGAAGGACATGTTCATCACCGGCGGCTTCAACTGCTATCCGGCCGAGATCGAGCGGCTGATGCTGGCCCATCCCGACATCCGCGAGGTCGCAGTGATCGGCATTCCCGACGCGCGGATGGGCGAGGTGGCCAAGGCGATCGTCGTGCCGGCCGATGGCCGCCGGATCGAGGCCGAGGCGCTGATCGCCTGGTGCCGCGGGCAGATGGCCAACTACAAGGTCCCCCGCGTGGTCGAGGTGGTCGAGGCATTGCCGCGCAACGCCATGGGCAAGGTGCAGAAGTTCGTGCTGCGCGCGAACGGCAGATAAGGGAATTTTTTTGCGATGTTCGAAAGCCGCTATCAGCACATCACCTTTTGGCGCCGCGACCGGGTGCTGACCGTCACCTTCAACCGGCCCGACAAGCTGAACGCGGTGTCGGGCGACATGCATCGCGAATTGTCGGACCTGTTCCACGACCTGGCGGCCGATCCGGACTCGGACGTCATCGTCCTGACCGGGGCGGGCAAGGCATTCTCGGCCGGCGGCGATCTCGATTTTCTGGAACGCTGCCAGGCCGAGCCGGCGGTGTTCCAGGAATCGTTGCGCGAAGGGCGCAAGCTGATCATGGGCATGCTGGAATGCGACAAGCCGATCGTCTGCCGTCTGAACGGTGATGCGGTCGGCCTGGGCGCGACCATAGCACTGTTCTGCGACATCATCATCGCCGCCGATACCGCCAAGATCGGCGATCCCCATGTCCGCATCGGGCTGGTGGCCGGTGACGGCGGCGCGCTGATCTGGCCGCAGCTGATCGGTTATGCCCGGGCCAAGCAATATCTGCTGACCGGCGACCTGATCACCGCGCCCGAGGCCGCGGCCATGGGGTTGATCAATTTCGCCGTGCCGGCGGCCGAGCTGGATGCGCAGGTCGACCGCTGGGCCGGCCGCCTGGCCAGGGGGCCGCGGCTGGCGACGCGCTGGACCAAGGCGACGATCAACACCGGGCTGAAACAGCTGGCCGGGACGCTGCTGGACACCGGCCTCGCCTATGAGGGCCAGTCGGCCCGGACCGAGGATCACCGCGAAGCGACGGCGGCCCTGCGCCAGCGCCGCACCCCGGCCTTCACGGGGCGCTGACGCGATGGCCGAGGTCGTCGTCGTCTCCACCGCCCGCACCCCGATCGCCCGCGCCGGGCGCGGCGCCTATGCCGGGCTGCATCCGGTGACCATGGCGGGCCATGTCATCCGCCATGCCGTGGCCCGTGCCGGCATCGATCCGGCCGAGGTGGACGAGGTCGTGAACGGTACCGCGATCTCGGTCGGGCCGGCGCTGGGCAATATCGCACGGCAAGCCGCCTTGCGCGCCGGACTACCCGACACGACGTCGGCGATGACGGTGACGCGGGCCTGTGCCTCGGGGCTGCAGGCGATCGCCGCGGCGGCGAACCGCATCGCCGTGGGCGACATTCGTGTCGCCGTCGCCTCGGGGGTGGAGGCGATCTCGCTGCAGCTCGACCCGGCCTTTCCCAATCTGCGCCGCGAACCGTGGCTGGCCGGACATCTTGCCGACATCTACATGCCGATGATCGACACGGCCGAGGTTGTGGCCAGGCGTTACGGCGTGACACGCGCGGTGCAGGATGCCTATGCGCTGGAAAGCCAGCGGCGCACCGCCGCCGCCCAGGATGCCGGCCGCTTCGACGCCGAAATCGTGCCAATCGATGCCGAGGAAGCCGCGCCCCTGACCCGGGATGAAGGCAACCGGCCCGACACCACGGCCGAGGGGCTGGCATCGCTGAAACCCGTGCGCGGCCCGGAGTTCACCGTGACGGCCGGCAATGCCAGCCAACTATCCGACGGTGCCGCGGCGGTGACGTTGATGGCCGCTGACGAGGCGGCAAGGCGCGGCATCGAGCCCCTGGGCATCTTCCGCGGCTTGGCCACCGCCGGCTGCGGTCCGGACGAAATGGGCATTGGGCCGGTACTGGCCGTGCCGCGGCTGCTCGAGCGTTTCGGCCTCGGTGTCGACGACATCGACTTGTGGGAGTTGAACGAGGCGTTTGCCGCCCAGGTCGTCTATTGCCGCGACCGGCTGCACCTGCCACCCGACCGCCTGAACGTCGATGGCGGCGCGATCGCGATCGGCCATCCCTACGGCATGTCGGGGGTGCGGATGGCCGGGCACCTGCTGCTGGAAGGGCGCCGCCGGGGAGCGCGTTACGGCGTCGTCACCATGTGCGTCGGCGGCGGCATGGGAGCGGCCGGCTTGTTCCAGATGCGCTAGGCCTGCTATCGATAGCCCCTTGCTGAGCAGAGGGGCTGGAATGTCCAAGGCGACACGGGCGACCAAGATGTTGGAACAGGCCGGCGTCGCCTTCACCGTCCATACCTATGACTACGACCCCGATGCTGACCAGATCGGCATGCAGGCGGCCCAGGCGCTGGGCGAGGCGCCGGCCAAGGTCTTGAAGACCCTGATGGCGCTGGCCGACGGCAAGCCGGTCGTCGTCATCGTGCCGTCGGACCACGAAGTGTCGATGAAGAAACTCGCCGCCGCCTTCGGCGCCAAGTCGGCCCAGATGATGAAGCCGGCCGATGCCGAACGGCTGTCGGGCTACAAGGTCGGCGGGATCAGCCCGTTCGGCCAGATGCGCCGCCTGCCCACCGCGATCGAGGCCCAGGCCATGGCCCACGACCTGGTCTATATCAACGGCGGGCAGCGCGGCCTGCAGGTGCGCCTGGCACCGCGCGACGCGGCCGCGGTGCTGCAGGCGGTGACGGCGGCGGTGGTTGCCTAATCCCGGTTGGGCTTGTAATAGGCATTCCAGACATTGTTGACCCCGTCGGCCAGGTCGGCTCGGCCAGGCCAGCCCTGGGCCATCGCGCGTTCGGCCGCCTGGTAGGCCGCGTCGCGGTTGTTGGTGAATACCGCGTCGGCGTCGTTGGCCAGCCAGTGCACCCAGACCGCGGCCATCACGACCCAGCCATCCTCGGCCTCGGGCGGCAGCACGCCGTCCAGCAATGCCTTGGTCACGCCGACGGCCACGCCTGCCTGGGCGGGACCCCAGGTCATGTTTTCGTGGTTGGCGTCGCGCAGCACCGCCTTGGCGATGAACAGCGTCGTGGGTTTGACCGGCAGGTTCGGGCGCAGGGTGCACTGGAACGGGATATGGCCGGGGCCGGGGGTCGAGGCGCCGGTCACCAGGGCGGCACCGACAGGGCCGTCCTTGGGGCCCAGATACAGGTTGATATGCGACGCGTTAGGGCCGCTGCCGAAGCAGGATTCGCCATTGCGCAGAACGGACATCGGATTTTCCTTTCAGGTACGGGCCAGGGCGTCGACCCGGGCGATGCTGGCTGCCAGGATCGGGGCCGACAGCGGCACGGTGACATGGCCGGCATAGGGGGCGCCCAGCGTCGCCTCGGCGATCGTGGCAAGATGGGCCGGCGTCGGTTCGGCCAGGCCCAGATCGGCCAGCGCTGCCGGCAGGCCCAGCGCCCGCCAGAAACCGATATGGTCCAGCAGCGCGGCATCGTCGTGCCCCTCGACCGCCAGCTGCACCAGCGTGCCATAGGCGACCATCTCGCCGTGCAGGAAATGGGCAAGCTGGGGGATGGCGGTCAGGCCGCGCACCATGGCATGGGCGATCGACAGCCCGCCGCTTTCGAACCCCAGTCCCGACCACAGCACCGTCGCCTCGGTCACCGCCTCGACATCGGCGGTGACTTCCCGGCGTTTGACCGCGGCGCAGGCGGCCAGGCCGTGGGCGCGGATGGTGTCGTAGCACATCTCGGCCAGCCTGACGGCCACGGCCAGCGGCCGGGTGCCGTAGAAATTCCTGCCGCCGGAGGCATGGCACTGGCCCACCTCGAACCGCTTGGACAGGGCATCGCCGATGCCGGCGACGAAGAACCGTAGCGGTGCCTTGACCACGACCGCCGTGTCGACCAGCACGATGTCGGGATTGCGCGGCAGCAGCTTGACGCCCGCCACCGCATGGTCGGCGGTGTAATGCACGATCAGGCGGCTGGTCGGCGAATCGTTGGATGCGATGGTCGGCACCACGATCAGCCGGCTGTCGTGATGCAGGGCGACGCCCTTGGCGGTGTCGATCGCCTTGCCGCCGCCCAGGGCGATGACGGGGTCGGCCCGTTCGACCCGCGCCGCCAGGGCGCCGATCTCGTCCAGCGTGCATTCGCCGCCGAACACCAGGAATTCCGGCCTGCACCCGGCCGCCGCCATGATCGCGGCGACCCGGTCGGCGAACAGGTCGCGCACCGCTGCATCGAGGACGACGACGGGATGCTTACCCAGTTCGGCCGCCAGCCGGCCCAGCTCGTCCAGCGCGCCGGGACCCTGGACATAGCGTTGCGGCGCCCCGAAGACGCGGATCATCTCGCGGTCCCGGGATGGGCAAAGCGGTGCAGGTCGTGGCAGACCGATGCCAGGCGGCGCTGGCTGTCCTGGTAGATCCCGAACAGTTCGGTATAACGCGCATGCGCCGCCGGGTCGGGATCGTGGCGTTCCACGACCTCGACGCAGGCGTCGATCGCGGCGCGGTGGCTGGGGAAATGGCCGGCGCCAACGGCTGCAAGCAGGGCGGCGCCATAGGACGCGTCGCCATGGCGCGGGGCCATCACGGCCAGGCCCAGTACGTCGGCGATGATCTGGCGCCACAGCGCGCTGCGCGCGCCGCCGCCGACGATGCGGGCGGCATCGACCTTGATGCCCTGGTCGGTGAAACTGCCCAGACATTCGCGCAGCGAAAAGGCGATGCCCTCGTACAGCGCGCGAACCAGGTGGCCGGGCTGGTGGCGGATGGTCAGCCCCAGGAAATCGGCGCGCAGCAGCGGGTCCCAATGCGGGCTGCGCTCACCCTGCAGATAGGGATGGAAGATCAGCCCGTCGGCACCCAGCGGCATCTCGGCCGCCAGGCGATCCATCGCGGTGAAGACCGCGCTGCCCTGATCGGGGGCCACGCCGTTCATGAAGAACCGGTCGCGCAGCCAGCGATGGGCCGAGGCGCAACTGTTGGTGCCGGTGATCGCGTACCACAGGCCCGGTACGACGAAGTAATAATCGATCAGGCCCGGCGCCCGCCGCGGGGCATCGCCGATCACGCTGACCGTGCCGGCGGTGGCCAGCTTGATCAGGGCGTCGCCGGGGCTGGCGACACCCGCCCCGAACGCCTCGATCGCCGTGTCGGACGATCCGGCCACGACCGGCGTGCCGGCCCGCAGGCCGGTGGCCGCCGCGGCCTCGGCCGTCACCTGGCCGACGATCTCGTGGGGTTCGACCACGCGAGGCAGGGTGTGCAGGGGCCAGTCGATCAGGCCGCACAGCCGGTCGGACCAGCGCCTGTTCATGCCGTCATACATCAGCGTGCCCAAGGCATCGACCTGGTCGGTCAGCCAGTCGCCGGATATGCGCCCGCGCAGGTAATCCTTGGCCAGATAGACGCGGGCGGCGTTGCGGCGCACCGCGGGTTCGTTTTCCGCGACCCACAGCAACTGGGGCAGGGTCCAGGTCGCGGTGACGCGGTTCAGGCCCAGTTCGCGGATCTCAGGGCCATGTTCGGTCTCCAGCCGCCGGACCTGGTCCAGGCTGCGCTGGTCGTTCCACATGATCGCGCGGCGCAGGGGGCGGCCATCAGCGCCCACCACCACCTGGGAATGGGCCCCGGCGCTGAAGGTCAGGGCGGCGATCGCCTCGGGCCCCACGCCCGCCTGGGCCAGGGTGCGCGGCACGGTGGCGCAGACCGCGGCAAACCAGTCGTCGGGGTCCTGCTCGCTCCACCCCGGTTGCGGGGCATGGGTGACCAGGGCCATCGACGCCTCGCCGCAGACCCGGCCGGCCCCGTCGATCAGCGTCGCCTTCAGGCTGCCGGCGCCGATGTCCAGGCCCAGGAAATGCGATGCGGTCATGGCCGGGCAGCCAGTGCCTGGTCGATCGCCGCGCCGACATCCAGGTCATAGGGGCAGGCGCTGCGGCAGGCCGCCAGCGTGTCGCGCCGGGCCAGGATGCGGCGGCCGGCATCGTCAAGGCGGCGTTTGCCCGTGGCCGCCGACCAGGCCAGATAGGCCATGGCGGAGGGCATCAGGTATTCGCGCGGGATGACGTCGGCCGGAAAGGCCTGGCGGCAGGCGTTCGGGCAGAACGCGCAGAACATCAACGGATCCTGGGGGCGGTCGGACATTTGGATATTACCTGCTTGTGCGATAGATCAGGCCGTCGGCCCAAGGGCCAGCTTGCCGGGATTGAGGATGCCGCGGGGATCCAGCGCCTGCTTGACGGCGCGCATCACGCCATGGCCCGTGCCCAGTTCGCGCACCAGCCAGGGGTTGCGGAAATACCCCGCGCCATGGTGATGGGCGATCGACCCGCCATGGTCGATGCACAAGGTGCTGATGCGGTCCCACAGGTCGTGATGAATGCGGAAGGCCGCCTGGTCGTCGGCCGCCTTGAACTTCAGCGTCATGTACATGCAGGCGCCGTCAGGATAGACATGCGACCAGTGGGCACCGAACGACACGCTGTCGTCCAGCGCGGTCGCCGCCGCCTGCATCGCCCGGTACATCGCCGGCAGTCGGTCCCACGGCCCCGAAATCTCGATCGTATCCATATAGGCGTCGGACGAGATCACCTTGGCTGAATAGGAATGGAAACGTTCGGCCAGCCAGCGGTCCAGCGGCGCCCGTGACGTCTCGACCCCGCCGCCGGCGCGGCACAGCTCGAGCGTCAGGGCCTCCTCGACCGCGACCAGGCGATCGTCGCCCGAGAACATCATCACGCACATGGCCGTGCCATGGGCCAGGCCCAGTTCGGCCCCGCCGCGCGCCTGGGTTTCCTCGGCGTCGTACAGGCGCACGATGGTCGGGCGCAATTCGGCCTGCATCACCCGGCGCAGGGCGGTCAGGCCCATTTCGTGGTTGGGGAAGACGATGACATGGCCGCGTTCGACCTGGGGCTTGCGCCAGATGCGCAGGGTCAGTTGGGTGATGATGCCCAGCGTGCCTTCCGAGCCGACGAACAGGTCGATCAGGCTGGGGCCGACCGAACGGCGGGCCACCGGGCGCACGTCGATGCGGCGGCCGTCGGCCAGCACGGCGCGCAGGCCGACCACCATGTCCTCGATCTTGCCATAGCGCGACGATGCCTGGCCGGCGCCGCGGCAGGCGGCCCAGCCGCCGACCGTCGACATGTTGATCGACTGGGGGTAATGGCCGGCGGTGAAGCCGGCGCGGTTCAAGGTCTGTTCGAATACCCCGCCGTTCATGCCGGCCTCGACCGTGGCGGTGCCGTTGATCTCGTTGATCTCGACCATGCGGTTCAGCCGCTTCAGGTCGATGGTGACCTCGTTGTCCAGCGGCACGGCCCCGCCCAGCACGCCGGAACCGGCGCCATAGGGGATGACGGCCTGGCCTTGCGCATTGGCGGCGGCCAGGACGGCGGCGACCTCGTCCTCGTCGGCCGGGCAGACCACGAAGCGCGGCAGGGTGCCGGGCTCGGCCCCGCTGCGATAGCGGAAATTGCCGAACGGCAGGCGGTCGCGGCCATAGGCCAGGCGCTCGGCCTCGGCCGTCAGGACGTGATCGTCGCCGACGATCGCCGCATAGGTCGCCAAGGCGGGGATCGGGCTGTCTGCGGTGATGGACGGGGCGGCGGAGGGGGACATGGTGGTGATGCTCCTGGCGATCATGGCGTGGCCGCGATGGCGGCGGCGTGATGGGGGCTTAGGGCCGCAGGCCGCAGGGCCTGGGCGGGGTCGTGGTGGCAGGCGATCAGGTGGTCGGGCCGTGCGGTCCGCAACGGCGGGGCCGCGCGGGCGCAGGCCTCGACGCGGACGGGGCAGCGGTCGACGAAGACGCACCCGCCGACGGGCGCCGGCAGCGGGGCGACGATCGCCGGCGGGTGGCGTGCCGCGGCGGGATCCAGCGTCGGGGCGGCGGCCATCAGGCTGGCGGTATAGGGATGGAAGGGGGGCTCGAAGATCGCGTCGACCGGCCCGTATTCGACCAGCGTGCCGCGATACATCACCGCCACCCGGTCGGCGATATGGCGCACCATGGCCAGGTCGTGGCTGATGAACACCAGCCCGACGCCGGTGCGCGCCTGCAGTTCGGCGAACAGGTTGACCACCGCGGCCTGGACCGAGACGTCCAAGGCCGAGACCGGTTCGTCGGCGATGATCAGCGACGGTTCGGTCGCCAGCGCCCGGGCAATGGCGATGCGCTGGCGCTGGCCGCCCGACAGTTCGTCGGGCCGGCGCAGCATGAAGTCGCGCGGCAGGTTGACCAGGTCCAGCAGCCGCTCGGCCTCGGCCTTAGCCTGCGCACGGGTCATGCCGCGCACGCGGCGCAGCGGCCGGGTCAGGATGAAACCGATCGAATGGCTGGGGTTCAGCGTGCTGTCGGGGTTCTGGAACACCATCTTCAGATGACGGCGCAGATCGGCGGGGCGGCGGTCCAGCGTCAGGCCGGCGATGTCGCGGCCTTCGAACCGTGCGGTGCCGCCATCGGCGGTGGTCAACCCGGCGATGATGCGGGCCAGCGTCGACTTGCCGCTGCCCGATTCGCCGACGATGGCCAGGGTTTCGCCGCGCGCGACCGACAGGGTCACACCGGTCAGGGCGGCGACATTGCGGGTCCGGCGGCGGAACAGCCCCGTCGTGACGCGGAACAGTTTGACCAGCCCGTCGACCTGCAGCAGGTCTTGGCCGATCCGCCGGGCGGGTTTCGGCGGCAGGGCCACGGCCTGTTCCACGCCCGGCCGCAGGCAGCGGACCAGGTGGCCTGCATCCTGTTCGGGTTGCAGGGCGATCGGCCCGGCGCCGCAATCGGCCGCGGCCAGGGCGCAGCGTTCGGCAAAGCTGCAGCCGCGGGCGGCACGCGCCGCGGCGGTCAGCGTGCCGGGGATCGGGGCCAGGGCCGCATTCGACCGCGCGCCGCTCATGGTCGGGATCGAGCGGATCAGGCCGCGGGTATAGGGATGGCGCGGGTTGCCGAAGATCCGGCCGACCGGGCCCTCCTCGACCAGCTTGCCGGCGTACAGCACGCCGACCCGGTCGCACAGCCGGGCGACGGCGCCCAGGTTGTGGCTGATGAACAGCACCGCGGTGCCGTGGCGCCGGCGCAACCGGTCGACCAGGTCCAGCACCGCGGCCTCGACCGTCACGTCGAGGCCGGTGGTCGGTTCGTCCAGGATCAGCAGCGACGGTTCGGTCATCAGCGCCATGGCGATGACGACACGCTGCTGCTGGCCGCCGGACAGCTGGTGGGGATAGCGCGCCATCACGCCGTCGGGATCGGCCAGTTCGACTTCCGTCAGCACTTGGCGGGCCCGCGCCATGGCGGCGGCCCGGTCGCGGCTGCCGTGCAGCAATGGCACTTCGACCAGCTGCCGGCCGATGGTCATGACCGGGTTCAGGCTGCTCATCGGGTCCTGGTAGACCATCGCCAGGCGATGGCCGCGCAGGGCCCGCAAGGCGCGGTCATCCAGGGTCGCGATATCGCTGCCCTCGAACAGGATGCGGCCCGCACCGATGCGGCCGCCGCGGCCCAGATAGCGCATCACCGCCAGGGCGACCGTCGACTTGCCGCAACCGCTTTCGCCGACCAGGCCATAGGCCTCGCCTGCGTTCAGGCGGAAGCTGAGCCCGTCGACCGCGCGCATGGTATGGCGGCGGCGGACATAATCGATGGCGACGTCTTCCAGGGCCAGGATCGGATGATCAGCCATTGGTCGCCCCTTCCTTGAGGCCCGCGGCGATCAGGTTGAAGCCGATCACCAGCGACGAGATGGCCAGGCAGGGAAACAGCGCCATATGCGGCCACACGGTGATCAGGCCATAGCTTTCCTTGACCATGCCGCCCCAGTCGGGATCCGGCGGCGGCAGGCCGATGCCAAGAAACCCCAGCACGCCGATGGCGACCGTGGTGTAGCCAAGCCGCAGGCAGATATCGATCAGCAGCGGCCCGCGGGCGTTCGGCAGGATTTCCGCAAACATCACATACAGGGTGGATTCGCCGTTCATTCGCGCCGCGGCGACGTATTCGCGCTGGGACAGTTCCAGCGTCACGCCGCGAATGATGCGGAAGATGATCGGCGCCTTGGTCACGCCGATGACCAGGATGATGTTGATCGCCGACGACCCGAACTTGGCCAGGATCAGCATGTACAGGATGATGACCGGGAACGACAGGATCACGTCGCAGATGCGTGACAGCACCGCGTCGACCACGCCGCGGCGATATCCCGCCCACAGGCCCAGCGCGGTGCCCAGCACGGCGGCGGCCAGCACCGCCAGCGGGGCCACCGCCAGCACCGTGCGCGCGCCCCACAGCAGGCGGGACAGCATGTCGCGCCCCATCTGGTCGGTGCCCAGCCAGTGGGCGGCCGACGGCGTCGGGTCGGCCAGGGCGGCCAGGTCGTTCTGGTTGGGCGGATAGGGGGCGATCCACGGCGCCAGCAGGGCGGCGATGGCCCAGGCCGCCACGATGGCAACCCCGATCATCGCAGCCGGCGAGGCGCGCAGGGCGGTGGCGAAGCCGTGGCGGCTGGTCTGCGCTGCAGCTACGGTCGCGGCATCGATCTGGATCGTCATGACTACACCCGGATCCTGGGGTCGATCGCGCGATAGCCGATGTCGCCGGCCATCTGGGTCAGCATGGCGATGGTGACAGCGACAAGCGTGCCGGCCTCGACCAGCGCGATATCCTTGGCCATCGCGGCTTCGAGCATCATCCGGCCGAAACCGGGATAGGCGAACACCGTCTCGACCACCACGACGCCGGCGATCAGGTAGTTGATCTGCAGCATGATCACGGTGAACGGCGCGATCAGGGCGTTGCGCAGGGCATGTCGGGTGATGACCTGGCGGGTCGTCATGCCCTTCAGCACCGCGGTGCGGATATAGGGCTGGCGCATCACCTCGACCATCGAGACGCGGATCATCGCGATCAGGTAACTCATGTCGTAGAGCGCGACGACGGCCACGGGCAGCACCAGCTGGGCGGCGATCGACCAGCCGCCCGACGTCGTCATCGGCGCGGTACCGGGCAGCCATCCCAACCAGACCACGAAGATCGAGACCAGGATGACGCCCATGGCGAATTCGGGGATGGCGGCCAGGAACGAGGCGCCGAGCGAGATCAGCCGGTCCAGCGCACTGCCCTCGCGCATGCCGGCCAGCAGGCCCAGCAGGATCGAGACCGGCACGATCACCGCAAAGGCGATCGCGGCCAGCATCGCGGTGTTGGCCAGCCGGTCCCACAGGATCTGCGAGACCGGCACCTTGTAGACCGTCGACTGGCCCAGATTGCCGGTCAGCACGTCGCCGAGATAGGCGACGTAGCGGACCAGGACCGGGCGATCCAGGCCCATTTCGACCGTCAGACGGTCGACCTGGTCCTGTGTCGCATAGGCGCCCAACAGCTTGCGGGCGACATCGCCCGGCGCGAACTCGTTCAACGCAAACACCAGGAACGACACCACCAGCAGCGTGCCGAGCACGACGCCGAGCTGCCGCAGGGCCCGGTTCAACATGATTGCCCTTCCCCGACAGCGGCCATGTCAGGCGACGCGGCCGTAACGGCGCAGCTTCAGCCGGTCGCTGCTCATCGTGCCGGGTTTGGTGTCGTAGCCGAATAACCCGATCAGCCGTTCGGTCGGCCCCTCGACCGTCGTGACGCGATGGATCGAATACCGCCCTTCGAAAAAGGCGAAGGTGCCCGGGCGTGCCTCGACCCGCACCACCTCGCTCTCGTCGCCGTCCAGCAGCCGGCCGACGCGGTCGAAATTCTCGGCCTCGCGCGATCGGATGAACGGGACATAGTCGAACTGGCCGCCGGCCTCGCTGCTTTGCAGCAGAAGCGAGGTGACGAAGTCGGTCTGGTCGAAATGCCACATCAGGTTGTCGCCGTCCTTCATGACGGCGACGTTGATGGCGCCCAGCGGATCGGCATAACGATAGACCGTGCCGCGGTTCACCACCGCCTCGATGAAGGCCAGCATCCCGTCCCATTCATACAGGCGGCGCAGGGCGTGATGCGGCTTGACCAGGTCGCCGGCCACCGCCCTGACCGATGACGGCAGGGTTCGGCGCAGGGGGTGGCCTTCCGGCCTGGTCTCGTCCGGCGCGATCAGGTAGGGGCTGCCGTGCTGCCGCCCCTCCCAATGCGCCAGCGGCGCCACCTCGCGCGCTTCCTCGACCATTTGGGCAAGGGCGTCCGGTGCCAGGAAGTCATGCAACGAACAGGACCCGGTCGCAACCAGCTCTCGCCGGCAGCGGGCGACAAGCGCCTGGGCTGCCGGTGTCGAGAGGTCGTCGATCGGATAGAGCACCAGGTTGATCAGGGCGGCGGGCGAGCCGGCGATAGCGGACAAGGTCGGGACTCCGTGACAGGTCAGGCGGCGAGGGCGATGAGGTTCGCATTGATGTAGGTGGACGGGTGCATCTGGAAGCCGCGCACCCGCGTATCGGCGAAGGTGAACAGGCCCCGCCACACCGGCACCACCACGGGGCCGTCATCCAGCATGATGGCCTCGATCTTCGCCATGATCGCCTTGCGTTTGTCGACGTCCAGCGTGCCCTCGGCCTCGGACAACAGCTTGTCCAGGTCGGGGTTCGAATATTTCGATTCGTTCCAGGGCGATCCGGTGCGATAGGCCAGCGCCAGGTTCATGATGCCCAGCGGGCGATGCGACCAGGTGGTGAAACCGAACGGCACCTTGGTCCACACTTCCCAGTACTGGGTGGCGGGCATCACGTTGATCTTGCACCGGATGCCGGCTTCCTTCCACTGTTCGACCATCGCCTGGACGGCCGCCAGTTCCCATGCCGGTTCGGGCTTGCACGCGATCTCGACGTCGATGCCGTTGGCGTGGCCCGCCTCGGCCAGCAGGCTCTTGGCCTTGGCGACGTCGCGGGCGAAGGGGATCTTGACGTATTCGGGATGGACCGGCGCCACGTGGTGATGGTCGCCGGGCAGGCCAAGGCCATTATGGGCGATGCGCAGCACCGCGTCGTTATCGGTGGCATACCGCAGGGCCTGGCGCACCCGCTTGTCGTCGAACGGCTTGACCGATTGCATGCGGGCGACGGCGGTGAACGAGGTGTCGACCTTGAACATCGTCAGGTTGGGCAGCTTCTGCAGCGCGGTCAGCACCGTATTGGGGGCCGAACCCAGCATGTCGACCTGGCGGGCGGCCAGGGCCGAGATCGCCGCGGTCGGGTCGGTGCCCAGGTCGATATACTCCAACTGGTCCAGATAGGGGCCTTCGCCCCAGTAATCCTTACGCGCCTTGAACAGCTGGCGCTTGCCCACCTCATTCTCGACCAGTTCGAACGGGCCTGTGCCGTTCGACCCGACGCCGAACTTGCCGCCTTCCTCGGGGTCCAGGATCAGCATCGGATAGTGGTAGAGCTGCTCGGGCACCGCCAGCTGGGCCGACTTGCCGTTCAGGCGCACGGTGTGGTCGTCGATCTTCTCGATCGCCTTGTCGCTCCACAGCCGGGTCGATTTCTTCTTGTTGCCCTTGTCGTCGACCTGGTCGGTCTCGTAATCCTCGAGCAGGAAACCCTTGAACAGCCCGACCATCGACGAACCGACCGCCGGGTCGCAGACGCGGCGCAGGTTCCAGACCACGTCGTCGGCGGTGAACGGACGGCCCTTGCGCCATTTCACGTCGCGGCGCAGATGCAGGGTCCAGGTCTTCAGATCCTCGCTGGCTTCCCAGCGTTCGGCCAGCGACGGACGGGTGATGTTGTCGGGGCCGGTGACGGTCAGATAGTCCAGCACGGCGCGGCCCGAATTAGACGCCTCGATCCAGCTGTAGGTATGCGGGCTGGACAGATCCTGGCAGCGCATGGCGATGCGCAATTTGCCGCCCTTGGGCAGGGCGGTCTGGGCCTGGGCCTGCGCGACGATGCCGTCGCCCAGTATGGCGCCCGCGGCCTGATAGGCGGCGGTGGCCGACAGGCCCAGCAGGGTGGTCATGCGCAGGAAATCGCGGCGGCCGATGCGGCGCGCAGCAAGGTCGTCACGCAGCCGGGCGATGCCGGCGTGCTCGCGGTCGTCGTTCATTGGTTTCCCCCTCTGTCCCCGCATGTTTTGTGGATCTTGCGGGTGTGTGATGGCGCAAACGCAACCCGCCGGCATCTTGGTGAAATGCCTTTAGGCAAACGTTTGCCTAAGATTGCCTGCGAACCGGCCGATGGTCAAGCGGCTCGTTGGCCGATGAACGATTGGGGCTTTAAACCTTAGGGCCGGCGGCCGGCCGCCGGCGGGGCGGAGACCGAGGCACGAACGACGATTTCGCCCGGTGGCAGCAGCTGGGCGAAGCTTTGCGTCTCGCCTTCGATCAGGGCGATCAGCCCCTCGGCCGCCTCGCGGCCCATGCGGTCGGTGGGCAGGCGCACGGTGGTCAGTTTCGGGTGCAGCATTTCGGCGACCGCGCCATCGTGGAAACCCATGACCGAGACATCCTCGGGGATGCGCCGTCCGGCTTCGTGCAAGGTCGCCATCGCGCCGGCAGCGGTGACCAGCGTGACGGCGAAAACCGCGGTGAAATCGATGCCCGACGCGATCAGCGCGCGCATCGCCGTCTCGCCCCCGCCCTGGGAATATCCGGCTGCCACGACCAGCGCGGGGTCGAAGGGCAGGCCGGCATCTTCCAGCGCGCGGCGGTAGCCGCCGGCCCGCTGTTCGGCATTGTAGCGGCCGGTCGGCCCGGCCAGATGGGCGATGCGGCGATGGCCCTGCGCGATCAGATATGCGGTGGCCAGGCGGGCCGCGGCGAAATCATCCGAGGCGACGAAATTCTCGATGCCCTGGGCCCGGCGGTTGACCAGCATGAAGGGAATGTCGAGCCGGCGCAGCGAGGCAAGCTGCAGGTCTTCGACCTGCAGCGTGGCGATCAAGAGCCCGTCGACCCGGTTGACGAACACCAGCCGTTCATAAAGCGAGGCGGCGGCGCCGGCCTCGTCGAGATGGCTGATCAGCAGCGAATAACCGCGTCGGCGGGCGACGTCCTCGGCCGCGACGATGATCTGGGCGAAGACCGGATTTTCCAGCTGGGGCACGACGATGCCCAGGGTCATGCTGCGCGCGGTGCGCAAGGACCGGGCGATGGCGTTGGGATGGTAGTCCAGCGCCTTGGCCAGGTCGCGGATGCGGTCGCGCGTCTCGGGTCGCACCTTCAGCCTGTCGTCGCCGCGCAGCACGCGCGACGCGGTCGACACGTTGACGCCTGCCTGCGCGGCGATATCGGCCAGGGTCGAGGGGCGTTGCGGGCGTGTCGGGGATTTCGCGGACATCGGCAAATGATAGTCGATATTCCGGGCGGGGTGTAGGACGGAGCTGCCGCCCGCGAATGCCGATCGAGGCAGAATCTGACAAAACCGGCATGCATCGTGACAGACGCTGACGGGGATCGGGATCAGGATAAGCCCATCTCCCGATCGCTGCCGGCGAGGCCCGTTTCCTCCCCCCGAAAGGCCCTCGCCCTAATCACAACGGTAGCGCACTCGAAGCAGCCCGGCCAGCGGGCCGGGCTGCTTCCCTTCTTCTTCCGTCTTGCGAAACCCGGGCCTTGCGAAACCCGGGCCGCGCTGACAGCGTTGTCTGCGATTGTCATGACGGAGGGAACGTTCCCATGAAACTCTATCTCGCGCCCGGCGCCTGCAGCTTGGCCGATCATATCGCGCTGCACGAGGCCGGCCTGGCCTTCGAGCATGTCAAGGTCGACCTGCGGGCCCGCCGCACCGCCGACGGCGAAGACTATACGCAGGTCAATCCCAAGGGTTACGTGCCCGCACTGGTCCTCGACGACGGCGAGGTGCTGACCGAGAACGTCGCCATCCTGCACTGGATCGCCGACCGTATCCCGTCGCTGATGCCGGCAGGGCCGATGGGCCGCCATCGCCTGCTGGAAATGCTCGCTTTCATCACGGCCGAGGTTCACAAGCAGTTCAAACCGATGTTCATGCCGAATTCGACCGAGATCGAAAAGGCGACGGCGCGCGACACCATCGCGAAGCGGCTCGGCTTCCTGGCCGAGCGGCTGACGGGCGACTACCTGTTCGGCGACACCTTCACGGTCGCCGATGCCTATCTGTTCGTCATGCTGATGTGGGCCACCAGAAACGGCATAACCTTGCCGGGCGGCCTCGGTGCCTATGCCGCCCGGATCAAGGAACGCCCGTCGGTGCGCCTGGCGCTGAAGGATGAAGGGTTAGCCTAAGCCAGGAAATTGGTCCGGGTGCCGACCTGCGGTTCGATCTGGGCCTGTTCCAGCTGCTGCTGTTCGGCGAGGCGTGCCGACGCCTCGTCGAGCAGCCGCTCGCCCTGAATCTGTTCGGCCAGGCGGCGCTGTTCCAGGAACCGCTGCTCATCTTCGATTCGGCGGCGCTCCTCCAGCCGGCGATCCTCGACCCGTCGTTCCTCGTCCAGGCGGGTTTCCCGGTCGACCTCTTCCTGCCGCCGCACCTCGCGCTCGCGGTCCAGCCGCCGGGTTTCGTCGGCCCGTTCCTGATCATCGATCTGCTGCTGGCGGCGGGCCTGGCGCTGCTCGTCGATCCGGCGTTCCTCCAGCCGGCGTTCTTCCAGTTCGCGCTCCTCGCGGCGTGCCTCTTCCTGGGCCAGGCGCCGCTGTTCCTGCAGCCTCTGCTGTTCCTCGGCACGGCGGGCTGCCGCTTCCTGGTTTGCCTGGTTCTGGGCTTCGATCGCCTCGGCCCGGCTGGCCAGGCTGGATCCGATGATGGCCGCAGGACCGGTGGTAAAGGAAACGCCTTCCACAGCCATGGCTTCAAACTCCGATTTCGGTTTGCGCGGACGTCCACCCCGGTCAACGGGGGGCCGCGCCCGCGGTTCCCCGGTCAGCGCAGGGCGGGCAGCACCGCGCCGGCAAACAGCGCCATTCCCGCCATTGCCGTTGAGTTGTCCAGCACGCCATTGCCGTTGAAGATGCAGCGCAGGCCCATGATGCCCGTTGCAGTTGCCAGGGCCTTGATCTGACCAATGCACATATCGGGATCGCCGACGATGACCTGATCGCGACGGAACATAGTACCGTCATCAGGCGGCAGGCCGCGGGCCAGCCGCCGGTCTCGGCGGCGTGTCAGCAGGGTGTCCAGCAGGGCCTCGGCCGCCTGGGCTGTCGCCCCGATGCAGACATAGCGGGACAGCGATGACCGCCCCAACGCGCCCGATCGGCCGCTGGTCGCCAGAAGGTCGCGATAAATCTCCAGCTGGCGCCCTTCGGGCGGTTCCAGGCTCAGCAACAGCGGCAGGTCATGGGCGACGGCGAAACCGAGCGTTTCGGGCGTCGAGCCGGCGACGTAGAACGGCGGATGCGGCTGCTGCACCGGCCGGGGGCCGACCGCGACCGCGTCGAAGATCCAGGGGCCATGGTCGGAGGCGACGGTGGGCTGGCTCAGGGCCTGGCGCAGCAGGTGGAAGCCGCGTTCGAACCTCGATCTGGTTTCGTCCGCGGCAATACCCAGCGCGGCCAGGCTGGCCGGTTCGGTTCCCCGGCCAATGCCAATATCCAGGCGCCCGCCGCTTTGCCAGTCCGCTTGCGCGATCTGTTCGGCCAGCATCAGCGGGTGATGCAGCGGCAGGACCAGGACCGATGTGCCGACCCGGAGGCGCCCGGTGCGGGCAAAGATCGCCGCGGCAAGCAGCAGGGTGGACGGATAGGGCAGGATCGGCTGGTGGAAATGGAATTCGTTGAACCAGACCCCGTCGAAGCCCAGCCGGTCGGCCCGGTCGAACAGGTCCAGAAAGGCCCGGTGATCGCCAAGGGTCGCCTCGCGCGTCCAGCCGGCCAGATCGATGCGCATGAACCTCACCACACTTCAGTCGGCCCTGGCGGTCGTATAATCTGACCCGCGCCAAATCGCTCGAGAGAAATCCCGCCATGCCGTCGTTCAAGACCATCCGTGCCCGGGCCGCCAAGCGCAAGGGGGGCGAGGCCGCGCTGTCAGCCCTGCTGCCCAAGCTGGCGACGGCAAAACAGCTGGCCAGGATCACCGACGACCGGATCCTGAGCGAGATGTCCAAGCGCATCTTCTGCTCGGGGTTCGTCTGGTCGGTGATCGATAAGAAATGGCCGGGTTTCGAGGAGGCGTTCCTGGGTTTCGTGCCCCAACGCCTGGCGTTCGAACCCGACGAATTCTGGTCGGACCGGGCCGGCGACACCAGGATCGTGCGCAATGGGCAGAAGATCATGGCGGTGCGCGACAACGCCCGGTTCGTGTCCGACATCGCGGCCGAACACGGCTCGTTCGCCAGGTTCCTGGCAGCCTGGCCGCTGGACGACCAGATCGGCCTGCTGGCCTTGCTGGCCAAGCGCGGCGCCCGGCTGGGCGGCAATACCGGGCAATATTTCCTGCGCTTCATCGGCCGCGACGGGTTCGTGCTGTCGCGCGACGTGATCGCTGCCTTGCGCGATTCAGGTCTCGATATCGCGGAAACCCCGACGTCGAAGAAGGACATGGCCGCGATCCAGGCGCGGTTCAACGAATGGCACGCCGAAACCGGGCTGCCCTATACCCATCTGTCACGCATCTGCGCGATGTCGATCGGCGAGAACTACTCGGCCGCGCAGATGGCCGAAATGGGCAGCGAATAGGGGCAGTCGGGCATCGGCCGCGCCGCCTCGATCACCCGGGCGGCGCGCAGCACCAGATCCTCGCGGTATTTCGGCCCGACGATCTGCACCGCGACGGGCAGCCCGTCCTCGTCCAGCCCCATGGGAACGCTGGCTGCCGGCTGCTGGCCCAGGTTGAAGGGATGGCAATAGCCGGCCCAGTCGGTGACCCAGCGTTGCGTCGACGGGTCGGGCACATCCTGGCCGACGGCAAAGGGTGCCGTGGGTACGGCCGGGCACAGCAGCAGGTCATGCACGGCGAAGAACTGCGACAGGCGCGAGGCAAGCTGGGCGCGGCCATCCTGGGCGGCCAGGTGATCGGCCAGGGTCAGGTCGCGCCCGGCCTTGGCCAGCGCCCGTAATCCCGGGTCGACCAAGGCCAGCCGCGCGGCATCCATCGCGCCCAGGCGGCGGACGTAACCCCCGGCATACAGCACCCTGGCAATGGCGCCGGCATCGTGGACGGGGGGATCGGCCGCCTGCAATGCCGCGCCGGCATCGCACAGAATGGTGGTGGCGCGGGTCAGCGCCGCCTGCACCGCCGGGGTGCTGGGCAATCCGCCCAGGCCCGGGCTGGTCGCGATGTTCAGCCCTGCCACGCCGTCTTCGAGCCGTGCGTGAAAACGGCCGGGCGGCAGTACCGCGACGTGGTTCCAATCGCGCGGATCGCTGGCCGTGATCGCGTCCAGCACGATGGCGGCGTCGGCGGTGCTGCGCGCCAGCGGGCCGACATGGGTCAGGGCGCCGGCGGGCCAGGCCGGCACGCGGCCATAGGTCGGTTTCAGGCCGAACACGCCGGTGAAGGCCGCCGGAATCCGGATCGAGCCGCTGGCATCGGTGCCCAGATGAATCAGCCCCAGGCCGAGCAAGGCCGCCACCGCCGCCCCGCCGCTCGACCCGCCCGGCGTGCGCGCGCGGTTCCACGGGTTGCGGGTAATGCCGTTCAGCGGGCTGTCGGTGACACCCTTCCAGCTGAATTCCGGCGCGGCGGTCTGGCCGATCAGTACGGCCCCACCGGCGCGCAGCCGGGCCACGGCGGGCGCGTCGGTCGCGGCGGGCGGGTTGTCCGGTTCGGTCAGGCTGCCCAGCCGTAACGGCCAGCCGGCCACCGGCAACAGATCCTTGACCGTCGCCGGCACCCCGTCCAGCGGCCCCAGCGGCGTGCCCTGGCGCCAGCGTGCCGCGGACGCCGCCGCGTCGGCCAGGGCCTGGTCGGCAGCGACATGGGTGAAGGCGCGCCATTCGTCATTGACGGCGACGATGGCGTCCAGCACGGCGCGTGTCACCGCGACCGGCGACAGCCTGGCGCTGCGATAGCCGTCGGTCAGGCTGGCGATATCGGTCATTCGATCAGATGGATGTCTTCGCCGCGCCAGCGCACGGCGGCGGTGTGGCCGGGCGCAATCCCCTCGGCATCGCGGGCCCAGGCGGTCAGCTTGACCGGCGCCGTGCCGCAGCGGCCGAACAGAACGACGCGGTCGCCATAATGGACCAGGTTGTCGACGACGATGTCGGCGCGGTTGTGGGGCTCGTCGCCGGCGCCCAGCTCGATCGCCTCGGGCCGGATCATCGCCAGCACCCGCCCGTCGGCGGTGGCCGGCCGCGCCGGGCGCAGCGGCCCCCAGGGGCTGTCGATCCTGCCGCCGGCGACGACCGCCTCGATCATGTTGCTTTCGCCGACGAATTCGCCGACGAAGCGCGTGGCCGGCCGGGCGTAGAGGTCCAGGGGGCTGGCCACCTGCTCGATGCGGCCGCGGTTGAACACCGCGATCCGGTCCGACATCGACATCGCCTCGCCCTGGTCATGGGTGACGTAGATCAGCGTGATGCCCAGGCGGCGCTGGATCGCCTTGATCTCGATCTGCATCTGCTCGCGCAGGTTCTTGTCCAGTGCACCCAGCGGCTCGTCCATCAGTACCAGCGTGGGTTCGAAGACCAGCGCGCGGGCCAGGGCCACGCGCTGCTGCTGGCCGCCCGACAGTTCGCGCGGCCGCCGGCCGGCGAAACCGCCCAGGCCGACGATGTCCAGCCCCTCGGCCACGCGCCGCGCCGTCTGGTCGCGGCCGATCCCACGCACCTCAAGCGGATAGGCGACGTTCTGGGCGACGGTCATGTGCGGGAACAGGGCGTAGTTCTGGAACACCATGCCGAAATTGCGCCTGTAGGGCGGCACCGCGGCGATGTCGCGCCCGTCCAGCAGGATGCGGCCGCGCGTCGCCGCCTCGAAGCCCGCAATCATCATCAGTGTCGTGGTCTTGCCCGAACCTGACGGGCCCAGGAAACTGACGAACGAGCCGCGCTCGACATCCAGGGCGATGTCGTCGACGGCCGCGGGCTGGCCGTCGCGATAACGCTTGGTCAGGCGGTCGAGGGCGAGATGGGCTGTTGGGTCGGGCACGCCGGGATGGTCCTTGCACGATCAGCGGCGGCGCATCATCGCCACCGTGGCGATCAGCGCGACCAGCAGGAACAACAGGGTGGAAACCACGGCGACGACCGGATCGCTTTCCTGGCGCACGTTCTCGAACATCCGCCGCGGCAGGGTCGAGGCGGCGCGGCCCGAAATGAACAGCGCGATCACGGTCTCGTCGAAGGAATTGATGAACGCGAACAGGGCTGCGACCAGAAAGGACGGGCGCAGCACCGGAAAGCAGACCCGGCGGAAGCTGGTCCAGGGCCCGGCACCGGCGGCCTGCGAGGCACGCAGCAACGTCCAGTCGAAGGATTTCAGCCCCGCCGACAGGATCAGGAACACCAGGGGTATGGCGATGCAGGCATGGGCGACGGCAACGCCCGCGATGGTGTTCAGCAGGCCGATCTCGCCGAAATAGAAGAAATAAGCCAGTGCCATGACGATGGCCGGCGCCATCAGCGGCATCATGATGACCAGGCGGATCAGGTTGCGCCCGCGGAAACCGTAAAGGGCGAAAGCGAAGGCCGCCGGCGTGGTGACCGCCATGGTGATGGCGGTCGAGATCACGCCGATCACCAGGCTGTTCCAGGTCGGCACCATCCAGCGCGGGTCGGTGAAATACCTGGCATAGGATGCCCAGGTGAACTCGGCCGGCGGAAAGGCCAGCGACGCGCCGGCACCGAAGGACATCACCATCACGACGACCATCGGCGCGATGATGAACAGGCCGACCAGGATGGCCAGGGTGCGCGCGATCATCGGCGTCAGCCGTTCCACAGCCGGTCGAGGCCGAACAGGTAGTCGTAGATCGCATACAGCGCCAGCGTCACGCCCAGCAGCACCACGGCCATGGTGGCGGCTTCCTGCCAGTCCAGCAATTGTTCGATCTGGGCGCCGATCAGCCGGGCGATCATCTGGTCCTTCGGTCCGCCCAGCAGTTCGGGCGTGACATAGAAACCCAGGCAGATGATGAAGACCATCATCGCGCCGTTGATCACCCCCGGAAACGACAGCGGCAGGTAGACGCGGGCAAAAGCCTGCAGGGGCGATCCGCCCAGCACCTCGGCCGCGCGGACCAGGTTGGCGTCGATCCGCAGCATGACCGAATAAAGCGCCATGATCATGAACGGCAGCAGGATATGGACCATGCCGATGGTCGAGGCGAAGGTGGTGAACAGCAGTTGCGGCGGGGCCAGGCCGAGCGCGCGGAAACCGGCGGCGATCGGCCCCTGGTTGCCCAGGATGACCAGCCAGGCGAAGGTGCGGACCAGGAACGAGGTCCAGAAGCTCATCGTCACGATCAGCAGCAGGCTGCGCCCCAGCCCACCGCCATGGCGGGCGACGACATAGGCGATGGGATAGCCCAGGACGAGGCACAGGACCGTGACGATGGCTGCGGTGGCCAGTGTCCGGCCCAGCACCCGCAGATGGAACGGATCGGAAAAGAACGCCGCATAACCCGCGACCGAAAACCCCTGTTCACCGAACGACAGGCGCACGACCTGCAGCAGCGGCACGACGAACGTGACCAGCAGGAAGACGATGACCGGCGTCAGCAACGCCCACGGCGCCAGCATCTGCCGCAGCGGCGGGGCATGGTCGCGGATGCCGGTCATCGGATGTCGTGCGCGGTCAGCCGGCGACCCAGCGGTCGAACCGCTTGGTCATCTCGGTCAGCCGCGATCCCACATCGGCGATGTCCTGCCAGTACACCGCGGTCTTCATGTGTTCGGGATAGGTCGGCATCAGCGCGGCATCCTTCCGGTCTATGAACTTGAAGGCGCGTTCGTCCATCGGCCCCATGCGCGCATCGCGGCAGAAACCCGCCATCGGTTCGGGCGAGGTCGCGAACTGGATGAACTTCCACGCATTCTCGGCCCGCGGCGTGCCCTTGGAAACCACCCAGAAGGCGCGTTCCAGCAGCGCCTGGTTGCGGACCAGGGTGATCGGCGCCCCTTCGTCGCCCAGGGTGCGGCCGTCCGACGCCCACAGGCCGCCGGCGGCGACTTCCTTGTCCTTGATCAGCTGGCGTGCATTGGCGCCGCTCTGCCAGAAGACACGGACATGAGGCTTGATGCGGTCGAGGCTGGCAAAGGCGCGGTCGAGGTCGAGGGGGTAGAGATTGGCCTGGGTCACGCCGTCGGCCAGCAGGGCCAGGATGATCGTCTCGGACGAATAGGCGGGCAAGGTGCGCATGCCGGGGAAACGCTTGACGTCCCACAGCTCGGCCCAGTTTTGCGGGCCGGGTCCGCCGGGATTGATATCGTTGCGGTAGACGACGTTGAACGAGAAGACGTGCGAGGCGACCGAATCGTACTGCACATTGCCCGTGGGGACCTTGGACTGGTCGAAGGCCGAACCCGCGATCGGTTCCAGCACGCCGGCCTGATGGGCCTGGAACAGCGCCGGGTCGCCCAGCGTGGTCACGTCGAAATCGTAGGTCTTGGTCCGGGCCTGGGCGACCAGCTTGGCATAGGATACCGGCGAGACGGTCTCGACCCGGATGCCCGTCGCCTTGGTGAAGGGGTCGAACAGGTTCTTGCGGGCGGCCTCAAGCCAGGTGCCGCCCCAGGAATTGACCGAGATGAAATCATCGGCCGCGCGGGCGCGGCCGATATAGGGTGCGGCCAGGCTGGCGCCGGCCAGGCCGGCAAGGACGTGACGGCGCGTGGGACGCAGACGCATGACGGAGCCCTCCTTCTGTTCGACAAAATGTCTTCATTTAGAAGACAATTATTGATATATGAAGACATTAGAAAAGCGTGCCCGACGGCTGTCAATAGACGTCGTGGGGATTGGGCATGGATTCCGCTAAGGAGGCGATCGAATTGACCGGCGCTGACACCGAAGAACAAGGCGGCGGCACGAGGGCGTTGTCGTCCTCGCTGCGCACACTCGCCATGCTCGATACGATGGCCGGATTTCCGCGGCCGTTCCGTTTCCCCGAATTGTCGAAACTGGTCGGCGGATCGCGCGCGGGCAACTACCAGAAGCTGATCACACTCGTGGCGGCCGGCTGGGTCGAGGCGCTGGCCGATGGGTATTACCGCCTGTCGCTGCACGCCGTCCGGGTCGGTGGGGCGGCCCAGACCCAGGCCGGGCTGGGGCTGCGCCTCAGGCCGCTGATGGAGGCGCTTTCGGCCGAGCTGGGGGAAAGCGTGTCGCTGGTGGTCTGCGACCGCGACGTCCTCTATATCGTCGACGAGGTGCTGACCCGCGACCTGCTGCAGGTCGCGTTCCGGGTCGGCACGACGATGACGCTGGAACAGACCGCCTCGGGGCGCGTATTCGCCGCGTTCATGAGCGAGGCCGAACTTGCCGCGCTGAAAGCCGACGGCGTGGCGCTGCCCGACGATGCCGTGCTGGCCGAAGTGCGGCGGACTTATTTCGCCACGTCCAAACGCGCGCAGAAAAGCGAGATCCTGGCGATCGGCGCGCCGATCTTCGACGTCAATCGCCGCTGCATCGCGGTGCTGTCGGTCGCCGGTCCCTATGACCGGATCGATGTCGAAGCCGGCCGGCTGGCCCTGATGCGCACGGTCAGCCGCTTCATGAACCAGTCGGGCGGCTGGAAACCCTGGGGCGATGCCTATGGCTGAGCCAGCGCCAGCAGGGCGTCGGCCAGCATCGCGGGGTGGGTGATCATTACGTTGTGGGCGGCGGGCAGGTCGATCACCGTCCATCCCGGCCTGCCGCGATGACGGTCGGCCGCGTCGATGAAATAGGGGCGGCGATGTTCCGACAGCCGGATATAGGCCTTGTGCGGGATCGCATCGGCCGCGCCGTTGCGGGCCAGGCGTTCCTCGTAACAGGCCAGCGGCATCGGCGTGCAGCGGCGGTTGATCCAGTCCTGGTCCGCCTGGTCGCGCGTGCCGAAGAAGTCGGCCTTGGTCGGCGGCAGCAGCCAGCCGAAGCCTTCCTGCTCGGCCCGGCCGCGCAGGCGGCCATGCACTTCCGGCCCGATGATGTCGGCGGCGGACTGGCCGTCCTCGGGCACATGGGCGTCGAGATAGACCAGCGTGCGGATCCGGCCGGGCAGGCGATCGGCCACACCCGACACCACCATGCCGCCATAGCTGTGGCCGCACAGCACGATGTCGGTCAGGTCTTCCCATTCGATCAGGTTGGCGATGTCGGCGACATGGGTCGACAGGTTGACCAGGGGCGAGATCAGGTGATGCCGTTCGGCATGGCCGGTCAGCGACGGGGTATGGACCCGGGCGCCGTCACGGGCCAGCAGCGGCACGACACGCTGCCAGCACCAGCCGCCATGCCACGAGCCGTGGACCAGGACGAAGGCGGTCATCCGAACACCTCGCCGTAAAGGCGCAGCCAGTTGCCGCTGGTGATCGCCGCGATCTCGTCGGGCGAGAAACCGACCTCGCGGAAGCCGTCGAACACCAGGTTCAACTGGCTGGGGCGCTGGTACCAGAAGGGCGGCGGCACCGCGCCGGGCCGCGCGGCCGATCCCGCGCCGTAGTTTTCGCCGCGCGTCCAGTACCCCTTGCGCATCCAGTCCAGGTCGTCGGGCACCTTCTTGTTGTGGTTGGTATCGGTGCCGATGCCGACATGGTCGATGCCCGCCAGTTCGACGGTGCGGGCAACCAGTTCGCACCATTGCCTCAGGTTCTCGCTATGGGCGTCGCCGACGATGTTGCGGTAGGTCGCGCAGCCGATCACCCCGCCATTGTCGCGCAACGCGGCGATCACCTCGTTGGACTTGTTGCGCGGATGGTCATAGACCGCGCGCGGATTGGCATGGGTGATGGCGACCGGTTTCTTCGACCAGCGTATGGCATCCAGCGTCGTGCGGTCGCCGACATGGGACAGGTCGACGACGATGCCGGTGCGGTTCATCTCGTCGATGACCTCGCGGCCAAAGCGGGCCAGGCCGGAATCGTTTTCCTCGTAGCAGCTGCCGCCCAGTTCGTTCTGGTTGTTGTAGGTCAGCTGCAGGACGCGGGTGCCAAGCTCGGCGAACAACTCGACGAAACGGATGCGGCCTTGCAGGCAATTGGTGTTCTGGAACCCCAGGATCACCGCGACCTTGCCTTCGGCATCGGCCCGGCGGATATCGGCGACCGTCGTGGCGATCAAGGCCAGGTCGGCATTGGCGCGGATCAGGTCGCGCCAGCGGGCAAGCGAATCGAGCGACTCGATCGCCCCTTCCCAGAAACCGCAGGTGACGGTCACGCAGGTGACCCCGCCCAGGCGCAGTTCCTCGAACGAGGCGCGATTGAAATGGCCGCATTGCAGCCCGTCGATCAGCATCATGGGGTCCCCCTTCCTCTCAGCCGGCATCGCCGGCGTCGCTGCCATCGGCGCTCAGGCTCGACCCGGCGTGACGGCGGGATATCTCGGATTCCGGCACCAGATAGGCTTCGGCACGCGTGCACAGCCGCTGCCACAAGGCGGCGTCGACGGCGAAATCCCCATGCAGGGCGCGCGCCGGTGCGTCTGCCCGGACGGCGCTGACGGCGGTGCCGTCAACGCTGAAGGCGGCGCCGTGGCGCGGCCCGAATGCCTGGATCGCGGCCAAAAGGTCCGGCCGCGCCGCACCGATGACGCGCACCGATGCGCGGTCATCGCGGGCCAGCCGTTCCACCAGCAGGTCGACGATGAAGGGCAGGGCGACCAGGGCATGCATGCCGCCACAGTCGACGGCCCCGTCCGCAGCCTGCAGGCGCCGCGGATCGGACGCGGCAATTGCCGGCCAGTCGTGATCCAGGCTGACCAGGGCCGGCAGGCCCAGCCCTTCGGCGGCCAGCACTGCGGCTGTCACCGCCGGCTCATGCCCTGTCGGCCAGGCGGCCTGGCGCAGAATGCGTGCGACCGTCACGCGGGCCTCGCGCCGCGTCAGCGCGATCACGGCCGCTGCTCCGGCAGCAGGGGATAGAACCAGGCGGGGTCGGGCGGCGTGCCTAGGTCGGCCCGTGTCGGCGCGCCGTGAAACATCACGCCGCGCGAATTGCGATCGAAGAAGTCGATCGGTTTCTCCAGGCCGTAATACCCGACCATGATCAACCGGACCAGATCGACGGCAACGAAGTCGCGGGCGAAGGGATTGGCCTGCGGCGTGTGGAAACGCATGTCGGCCAGGCCCTGGATGCGCTCGATCATGTAGCGATGGTCGGGATGGCGGCGCAGGAATGCGGCGACGGTGGCGGCGGGATCGGCGCGGTCGATATCGGCGGCCAGGCGCTGCACCTCGCCGGGAATGTCCCACAGCATGTTGCAGGCGGGGTCGATCTCGTCGCGCGGGCCGCGGCGCGGCTCGTCGTTGGAAATCGACTGGTACCACACGTAATGCCGGCTGTCCGGCGTCGACAGGTCGAGGTCCAATGCCCAGCGATACTGGTCATCGATCAGGCCGCGCAGCTCGGCCAGCGTCATGGCCGGACGGACATAAAGATCCTCGTCGACGATGAACTCGTCCAGCAGCCGGTCGCGCAGCTGCGGCAGCATCTCCATCGCGATCGAATTGGCCGTCTCCAGCGCCGTGCGGCCCAGCTTGGCGCGGGCGAAATCGAGCAGCCGGCCGAGATCCAGGCTGCCCGACATCCGCAGCAACAGGTCGACATGGGCGCGCAAGGCGGCCAGGTCATCGGCCACGGCGGCGGACGGCACGCGCGCATCGGCCGGGGTCACGCGGTCCTGGCGGCGATAGGCGATGGCCCGGTCCAGCAGCGCGATGAACCGGGCGGTTTCCGGTGCATCGGGGCCGAGGTCCAGGCCGCGTGCCGCCGCCAGCAACCGTTCGCGCAGGTCCAGCCAGCGACCGACGAAACGCGGCCGGTTCTGGATGAAAAACACCAGGCCGATGGCCGAGCCGTTGCCGATGCCGATGAAGCGGCGAAAATCAGGCGCCAGCGGCACGGCCGCGGGCGAACGGGCGCGGGCCAGATGTTCGACCAGGTCGATGGCGAATTCGCGCATCATGAACGCCGCCAGCATCTGCGCGGCATAGGGCGCGCCCAGCGGATGGCCGTCGCCATAGTCCAGGAAGCTGCGCGTGCCGTAGATCCCATTCCCTTCGATGCCGACGTTGCGCATCACATAGGGGATGCGGGCCAGCCTGTCGGCATCGGGCTGCCGCCCGGATGCCAGGCTGTCGACGACATGGTCGAAAATCCGGGTGCTGCGGTTGGCGCGGCACCAGATCAGCGTGCCCGGGGCGCAGCGGCCGCGATAGATCAGCGGCATTTCCCGGCGCATGACGGCAATCTGTTCGTCGGTCGCGCGGCCCTCGTGCAGCCCCGCATTCATGTCGCGGTCGCCGTTCAGCACCCGCCCGCTGCGCCCTTCGGGCACCGGCGGATTGGCCAGCGCCACGAATTCGAACAGCCGGCCGTCGACACGGATGTCATAGCGGGCGATGCCGGCCCCGACCGCGTCCAGGTCGAAGACGCGCCGTTCGATCGACCAGGGGCGGGCGAACAGCGCGGCGATGAAATATCGGGTGCAGCTCAGCGGCCCGGGCTGGATGGCGCCCAAATGGGCGGGCACCATCACGTCGTCCTGATCGCGCTGCAGGGATTGTCCGGCCAGATCCACTCGATGCTTCCGTCTTCTATATGAAGACAATAAACTTCATAAGAAGACATGGTAGGCAGCGTAGTGCCGCCGGTCAAGCGCGGCGCTTGCGGTGGCGGTCGTCAGTCTTTCAGGTGATGGCGTCCCAGCACAGGCGGGACAGCCCGCCGATGACCGCGAAGGAATGGGTGAAGCCCGGCAGGCCGTCGGGCATCACCGGCGGCACGCGGTCGGTGAACCCGGCCAGGATGTAGATCGGCCTGGTACCGCGATAGACGATGCCGGCATCCATCCGCCCGCGCTGGCCCAGCCCGGTCTTGTTGGCGACCCGGGTGTCGGGCGGCAGGCGCGACGGGATCATGTTGCGATAGATCTGCCAGGACAGCACCTCCAGCGCCCAGGCGCATAGCGGCGCGGTGCAGCCGATGCGGGCTGCGGCATCCTGGTCGGCGGCGCCGTCCAGGATGTGTTGCAGCAGCAGGGTCTGGTCGGCCGGTGTCGTGGTGGTCACGGCATCAAGCGGATGATCCCAGGGCATGCCCAGCGGCGGGATGTCGAACCGGTGGACCGTGCCGGTCATGCCGGCGCGCCCGCACCATTCATTCAGCGCATCGCGGTCGATGCGTTCCATGACGATGCGGGTGGCGACATTGTCCGAGGTGATGATCATCTGCACGATCGCGTCGCGGAACGGGATCACCAGCCCCGGCGTCATGTAGCGCAGCACGCCCGAGGCGACGCCGTCGGCGTGGCGCGGCTCGATGGTGATGCGTTCGTCCAGGTCCAGGCGGCCGGCGGCGACCTGGGCCAGTACCGCCATCATGATCGACGTCTTGCGGGTGGAGGCCGAGGGTACGGGGATGTCGGCATCGCGTCCCGCGCTGGTGCCGGTGGCAAGTTTCACCAGATGCCAGCTGGTCCCAAAGATCTGCGCGTCGCACAGCGCGTTCATGTCGGTGACCAGACGGTCCATCGTCTTCTCCATCAGGCGGCGGCCAGCAGCGGCGTGGCGGCCAGCAGGCGGCGGGTATAGTCGTGCTGGGGGCGGTCGAACACGTCGTCGCGCAGGCCGGCCTCGACGATGCGGCCCTTTTCCATCACGACGACGCGGTCGGCGATCTGTTCGACGGCGGCCAGGTCATGGCTGATGAACAGGCAGGCGAAACCATGGCGGGTCTGCAGGTCCTTGAACAGGGCCAGGATCTGCTGCTGGATCGTCATGTCCAGGGCCGACACCGGCTCGTCGGCCACGACGAAACGCGGCCGGGCCACCACGGCACGCGCGATCGCCACGCGCTGGCGCTGGCCGCCCGACAGTTCATGGGGCAGGCGGCGTTCGTAGCCGGCCAGGCCGACCTCGTCCAGGATGCGGGCGACGGCGCGCGCACGCTCGGCCGCCGCCAACCGCTGCACCGGCTCGGCCACGATCCGGCCGATGTCGTGGCGCGGGTTCAGCGACGAATGCGGGTCCTGGAACACCATCTGTGACGCGGCACGGAACGGGCGCAGGGCGCGCCCGCGTACCGCGGTGATGTCCTGGCCGGCAAAACCGATGCTGCCGCTGGCGGCCGGCAACAGGCGCAGCAGAGCGCGGCCCAGCGTGGTCTTGCCCGACCCCGACCCGCCGACCACGGCGACGATCTCGCCGTCATGCACGGTCAGGGTGACGTCGTCGACCGCCAGATGGGCCGGCCGGCGGCGGAACAGCGACTGTTGCCCCGGATGGGCGACCGACAGGTTGCGGGCCGTGACCAGCGGCGCGGCAAAACGCGGCGTGCTGGGCGGGCCGCGGCGGGGCAGGGCGTCGATCAGCGCGCGGGTATAGGGCTGTTGCGGCCGGTGCAGGATGTCGGCCGACCGGCCCTGTTCGACCACCTGGCCCTGGCGCATGACCACCGCGCGCTGGGCGTAGGTCGCGACCAGACCCAGATTGTGGGTGATCAGCAGGACCGCGGTGCCGGCCTCGCGCGTCAGTTCGACCATCAGGTCCAGCACGTCGCGCTGCGTCAGGGTGTCCAGCGCCGTCGTCGGTTCGTCGGCGATCAGCAGTTTCGGCCGCAGCAGCATGACCGAGGCCAGCATGATCCGCTGGCGCATGCCGCCGGAAAACTGGTGGGGATGCGCCTTCAGGCAGCGTTCGGGATCGCCGATGCCGATGCGGGCCAGCATGGCGCGGCAGCGGTCGCCGATCTCGGCGCGTGACGCACCGGTATGCAGCGCCAGCCCCTCGGCCATCTGCGCGCCGATGGTCAGGGCCGGGTTCAGCGACACCATCGGTTCCTGAAAGACCATGCCGATCTCGGGCCCGCGCAGGGCGCGCAGCTGCTTGCCCGTCGCCGCGGCGATGTCATGGCCGGCAAAATCGATGCGGCCCGCCGTCCTGGCAATGCCGGGCGGCAGCAGGCCCATGACGGCGCGGGCCGCCATGGTCTTGCCGCTGCCCGATTCGCCGACCAGGGCGACGATCTCGCCGGCCGCGACGCCGAACCCGACATCCCGCACGATCGGCCGGGCCCCGGCGGCCAGATGCAGGCCGGAAACGGTCAGCAGCGTCATGCCCGCACCATGCGCGGATCCAGGCGGTCCCGCAGGCCGTCGCCCAGCAGGTTGACGCCAAGCAGCGTCAACGCGATGCACAGGCCCGGCAGGATGCCCAGCCAGGGGGCCGAGGCGAGGTAGGGCCGGCTGGCCGCCAGCATGTTGCCCCAGCTGGGGCTGGGCGGCGGCAGGCCCAGGCCCAGGAACGACAGGGAGCTTTCCGCCAGCAGCACCCAGCCGAACATCGATGTCGCCAGCACGATCACGGGCGCCAGCGCGTTGGGCATGACATGGGCGGTCAGGATGCGCCATTCCGCGGTCCCGCACAGCCGGGCGGCCTCGATGAATTCGCGTTCGCGTATGGACAGCACCGTGCCGCGCACGATGCGTGCGACCGACGGGGCATAGGCAAAACCCAGCGCCAGCACCACGCCCTCGCGCCCCGAACCCATGACCACGGTCAGGCCCAGTGCCAGCAGCACGCCGGGAAAGGCCAGCAGCGCATCGTTCAGCCCCATCAGCACGCGGTCGGTCCAGCCGCGCAGGAAGCCTGCGACCAGCCCGATGGCCAATCCCCCGGCCACCGCGACGGCCACCGCCATCAGCGCGATGCCGGCCCCGGCCGAGGCGCCGGCCATCAGCCGGCTGGCAACGTCGCGGCCGAATTCGTCGGTGCCCAGCCAGTGCAGCGCCGATGGCGGCCGCAGGCGCTGGGTCAGGCTGAGGGCCAGCGGGTCGTAGGGCGTCCAGACGGTGGCGACGATCGCGGCCAGGGCCAGCAGGCCGACAAGGCCCGCCCCGATCGCGGCATTGGCGGACAGGCGCATGGGCGGCCTCATTCGATGGCGATGCGGGGATCGAACAGCGGGTACAGCAGGTCGACCACCAGGTTGACCAGGACATAGGTGACGGCGATGAACAACAGGCAACCCTGGACCACCGGATAGTCGCGATTGAAGATCGCATCGACCAGCAGCCGGCCCAGCCCCGGCAGGGTGAACACCGTTTCCAGCACCGCGATGCCGCCCAGCAGGTTGCCCAGGATCAGGCCGATCAGGGTCCAGGTCGGCGCGAAGGCATTGGGCAGGGCATGGCGCCACAGCACGCGGAATTCCGACATGCCCTTGGCCCGGGCATGGGTGATGTAGTCGAGCCGCAGGACTTCGATGGCCGAGGCGCGCACCATGCGGACCAGCACGCCGGTCTCGATCAGGGCCAGGGTAGCGATCGGCAGCACGACGAACAGCACGGCCCGCCCGGCGTCGACCGCGAAGGGCACGTAGCCGACCACCGGCACCCAGCCGAGTTTCAACCCGAATACCAGCAGCATGATCAGCCCCAGCCAGAAACTGGGCACCGACAGCAGGATGGTGGCGAAACCCACGACCGCCAGGTCGCCGCCCCGGTTCTGCGCCCAGGCGGCGTAAAGCCCGGCCGGCACCGCCAGCAGCACGGCGATGGCGACCGCGACGACGACGATCAGGGCCGATACCTGGAAACGTTCCAGGATCAGGGGCAGCACCGCCTGGCCGGTCACGATCGACCGGCCCAGATCGCCGGTGCCGACCTGGCCCAGCCAGTGGGTGAACTGGACCAGAGCGGGGCGGTCCAGCCCCAGCAATTGTCGCTGGGCCGCGACCTGCGCCGGATCGGCCGATTCGCCCAGCATCAGCTGCACCGGGTCGCCGGGGATCAGGCGGATCAGCGCGAACACCGCCACCGCCACCAGCAGCAGCGTCGGCAGGCTGAGGACCAGGCGTCGCAGCAGGTAGGCGATCGGCATCGGGTCAGGCCACCGCGACGCGCGATTCCGGCGTCAGGCTGTAGCGTGTCGCCGTGCGGTTCAGGGCCGGCAGCGGCGTCACCTCCATCAGCCCGTTGCCCGGTTCCATGATGATCATGGCGACGGTCGCGCTCAAGTTGCCGGTAAACGACTTGCGCGGCGGGCGGCAGACCGACCAGGGATAGCCGAAATCGTCGAAGAAGGCCTCGGCCAGATGGCTGCGGGTCAGGAAACCGCGGCCGCGTTCCAGATGGCCGCGGACGCGGACGTCGCGATACAGGCTGTCGGGCGTGTTGGCGACGGTCGCATCGCGCAGCTTGGACAGCGCAACGGGGCTTTGCCAGTGATTGGCATGCACCAGGATGCCGCCCTGCGGGTACAGCGGAAAACTTTCCTGGGGGGCGCATTCGATGTCGATGCCGAACCCGCCGGCGTGGCTGATCATCAGGTTGTTGGATGCCGATTTCGGCGTGCAATAGGCAGTCTTGATGGCCAGGGCCAGGTGTTCCTGTTCGATCGTCTTGCGGCGGATCAGGGCCAACGGCACGCCCAGCTCGGCATAGTCGCGGTCCGATTCGATATAGTTCGCCGTCACCCCGATGCCGCAGGCATTCATGCCGCAGCGCGCCAGGCCGCCGGCCTCGGTGAAGGTCAGGAAATCCGGGCCGTCGTCGCGATGCACCTTCAGCACCACGGCGGTTTCGGCGCATTCGGCCTTCCAGTCCCAGTTCTGGCCGTGGACCAGCACGCCGTTCGCCGTCGCCTCGGGCAGCAGGATGGCGCCGGTGCAGCCGTCGGGATCGTCCGGCGTCGCGGTCTTTTTCCGCCGCCGGCCCAGTTGCAGGATTTCGGTGCGGGCGTTCAGCAGCACGATCAGTTCGGGCTCGATCTCGGCGCCTTCGGCGATGCCGCGCATTTCGGCCAGATAGCCGTCGTCGAATTCCTCGATCCGCGGCAGGTAGCCGCGCGCCAGGTCCAGGATGTCGGTGCGCGACAGGTTCATCGCCTTCAGCTGGTCGACGTAATGGCCGACCCCCAGATGCACACGCGCCTTCGCCTGGCGGCCGTATTGCCGGCCGCGTTCGAACGGGTTGCCGGAAACCTCGATCAGGGGGAAGGGCGTGACGCTCATCGGGCAAAATCCTCGGACCAATTTTTGCGCATAATATTCCTGAGAACGGAAAATGAAAGCAGGTAAAATTGGGAATATTTTTCAGAACGGCAGATTTCCGGGCTTGTGCACTCCATATTTTTGCGCATAAATGCCGCAAACAGGAGGCCGGAGATGACCGAACGATCCGCCGACAGCGCCGTGCTGCGTGTCTTTGCCAGTGCCGCCCATGCCGGCCACGCCCCGCCCGTCATCGTCGCCCGCGGCATCGAACAGCCGGCCCTGGAACGTCCGGCGCGGGCCGAGGCGCTGGACGCCGCGCTGCGCGCCGCGGGGCACATGCTGTCCGAACCGCTCGATTACGGGCTGGACCCGATCCGGGCGGTGCATCGCGGCCCCTATCTCGATTTCCTGCGCACCGTCCATGACCGCTGGCAGGCCCGCCGGGCGGCTGGGTGGAAGGCGTCGGAAACCGTGCAGGCCCAGGGCTTCTCGCTGCGCCATCTGCATCCCGTGCCCGGCGAATTGCAGGCCCAGGTCGGTCACTATCTGGGCGGTGGCTGGGCGCCGGTCGATGCCGGCACCTGGACCGCGGCGGTCAGCGCCGCCCATTGCGCGCTGGCCGCGGCCGACACCGTCATTGCCGGTGCCGACGTGGCCTATGCCCTGTGCCGGCCGCCGGGACACCATGCCTATGCCGATCTGGCGGGCGGGTTCTGCTACCTGAACAATGCCGCGATCGCCGCCGAACGGCTGGCCGGGCATTTCGGCCGGGTCGCGATCCTGGACATCGACGTCCATCACGGCAACGGCACGCAAGGGATCTTCTACAACCGCGGCGACGTCGACTTCGTCTCGGTCCATGTCGATCCCACGGTCTGCTATCCGTTCTATTGCGGGTACGGGGACGAGCGTGGGTCGGGTGCCGGGTTCAGCCACACGCTGAACCTGGCCCTGCCGCGCGGCACCCGCGACGATCGTTTCCTCGATGCCATCGCCGAGGGGCTGGCCGCGATCGGCCGTGGCGATCCCGGGGTGCTGGTCCTGTCGCTGGGGCTCGATGCGCACGAGGCCGATCCGACCGGCGAATTCGCCGTGACCACGCAAGGGTATCGCCGGGCCGGCGCGCTGATCGCCGGGCTGAACCGCCCGACCGTGCTGGTGCAGGAAGGCGGTTATGGCGTGCCGGTACTGGGCGAGGCGCTGCTGGCCTTCATCGACGGGTTCCTGACCCGGCGTCCGTCGCATCTGGGCATGGTACGGCGCGAGAACGCGCTTGCGTTCTGAGTTTTATGCGCAAAAAATATCGATCAAACAGGAGGGCTTGATGGTGGGTGCAAAAAGGTTCGCGACGCTGGCTTCGGCGGGCGTGCTGCTGGCGCTGACGGGCGGCGCGGTGGCGGCGCCCGCGGCCGACACGGTCGTAGTGGCGCTGAACGAGGATATCAGGGGTTCCGATCCGCGGCGCGAACGCGACGGCCTGACCGACCCCGTGCATATGCATATCATCGAGGGCCTGGTCGGTATCCGCGACGACCTCGAGGTCGGGCCGATGCTGGCCGAGAAATGGGAGATGCGCGACGACGGCCGCACCTATGTCTTCACGCTGCGCGACGGCGTGCCGTTCCACAACGGCGAGAAGGTGACGGCCGAGGCGGTCAAGTGGTCGTGGGAATACCTGACCGCTGCCGATTCGCTGTGGCGCTGCAAGCCGGTCATGACCGGCCAGGGCCCGGCCAAGGTCGAGGCGGTCGAGGCGCCCGATGCGCGCACCGTCGTCTTCCGCCTGGACAAGCCCAATGCCGGGTTCCTGTACACAATGGCGCGGCCCGATTGCGGCAGCACGCCGGTCTTCCATCCGAAATCGCTGAACGCCGACGGCAGCTGGAACAAGGTGATCGGCACCGGGCCCTTCACCCTGGCCGATCGCCGCATCGGCGAATTCGCCGAAATCCGACGTTTTGCCGATTATGCCGCCCGCACCGACCCGCCGACCGGCCTGGTCGGGTCCAAGCGCCCGCTGGTCGACAAGGTCCGGTTCATGATCGTATCGGACGATTCCACCCGCCAGCTGGCGCTGCAGTCGGGCGACATCGACATCGCGACGCTGCAGGCGCAGGCGGCCAAGGAACTGGCGGCCAACCCCAAGCTCGACATCGTCACGGCGGAAACCACGGTCTGGTACGCCCTGTTGCTGAACCAGAACGATCCGCTGCTCAAGGACAAGCGGCTGCGCCAGGCGATCGCCGCGGCGATCGACCGCGAAGCGGTGGCCGAGGCGGTGACCTATGGCCAGTCCAAGGGGTCGAATTCGCCGATGCCGCGCCTCAGCCGCTATTATTCGACGATGCAGGCCGGCAATACCGCGGCCGAGCCGCAGCGGGCGAAAAGCCTGCTGAAGGCAGCGGGCTACAACGGCCAGCCGATCACCATCACCGCCAACAAGCGTTTCTCGCTGATGTATGACGATGCGGTGATCATCCAGTCGATGCTGCAGGCCGCCGGCATCAACGCCACGATCGAGGTGGTGGAATGGGGGCTGCAGCTCGACCGCTACGTCAAGGGCAACTACCAGAGCCAGTCTTTCGGGTATTCCGGGCGGTATGAACCGCTGGGCGCCTGGGACCGCATCATCGGGCCGGAATCGAACAAGATCTGGAAGGACCCCGAGGCCATCACCCTGCTGAAATCGGCGGCCGACACCGACGACAAGGCCAAGATCCAGCAGATTTCGGACCGGCTGTACCGCAAGTTCATCGACGAGGTGCCGGCCGTCGGCCTCTACCTCGTCACCGTGAACTTCGGCGTGACCAAGCGTATCCAGGGCCTGAAGCCATCGCCGATCGAATATGCCCGGCTTTGGAACGTGACGATCGGGAAGTAACCTTCAGAACGATTCGATGTGACGGACGATCAGGCGTTCGAGTTCCAGGGGATCTCGCCGCCTGATCGCTTCGATCATCTCGAAATGCTCGGCGCCGGAGGCACGCAGGCCCTCCGGTCCCCGCCAGCGGCCCGTGGTGCCGTAATGGCTGCGGTCACGCAATTCCTGGATCAGGCCCGACAGCACCGCGTTCTCGGCGATGGCATAAAGCCGGGCGTGAAAGGCCATGTTGGCCGCTGCCTGGTCCTGGCGGCCGTCCATGTCGATCGTCGCTTCGAACCCTTGCGCCAGCCGCGTCAGGTCGGCGATGTCGGCCTCGGTCGCGCGGGCCGCGATCAGCGCGGCGGTCGAGCGTTCCAGGACCATGCGCACATAACGCATCTGGCTGCGTTCGGCCGGATCGGGCGTGGCGACGCGATATCCGGCATTGGCCTTGTGTTCGACCAGCCGTTCGCCTTCCAGGCGGGCCAGCACCTTGCGGATCTCGAACTGCGTCGCGTCGTAGCGCTGCTGCAATTCGATCAGCTTCAGCCACTGGCCGAACTGGTAGGCGCCGAACTTGATGTCGTTGCGCATGCGCTGGGACAGTTCGGCGACACGGGCGGCCGAACTCGACGATTTGGTCATGCGGCGCTGCGTTCTGGTTGCGGCATGGCGGGGTTATACCCCAAGGCGGGCGCCCAGCAAATCGCCCAGGCCGGCCAGGGCGCGGGCGGCGGCGGGTGATATGCCGGCATGGCCGAGAAAGTTGTGCACCATGCCCGGCACGCAGCGGTAATCGACGTCGACATGGTCGGCGATCAGCCGCGCGGCAAAGGCCGCGCCCATGTCGCGCAGCGGATCATGGCTGGCGGTGACGATGACGGCCGGCGGCAGGCCGCGCAGATCGGACGCCAGCACGGGCGAGACGCGCGGGTCATCGGCCAGGGCGGCGTCGGCCAGGTAATGGCCGGTGAACCACTCCATCACCGCCTGGTCCAGGAAATGCCGCTCGGCAAAGGCCAGGGTCGACGGATAGGCCGGCCCGCCGGCATAGGGCCGGGCATCCAGCCAGGGATAGGCCAGCAACTGCAGCGCGATGGCCGGGCCGCCGCGGTCGCGCGCCATCAGGCAGAGATTGGCCGCCAGATTGCCGCCGGCGCTGTCGCCGGCCACGGCCAGCCGGTTCGCATCGGCACCCAGGCTGGCGGCGTTTGCCGCCGCCCAGATCACCGCGGCCCAGGCATCGTCGAGGGCGGCGGGGAAGGGGTGTTCGGGCGCCAGCCGATAGTCGACGAACAACAGGACGCAGCGGCCGCGTGCCGCCAGGAACCGCGACTGCGCGTCATAGCCTGGCGCATCGCCCAGCACGAACCCGCCGCCATGGAAATAGACCACCAGGGGCAGCGGGCCTTCCGTATCGGCCGGGCGATAGGCTGTGGCCGGCAGGCTACCGATCGTTGCCGGTGTGGCGACGACGGTCATATCCGGCGCCACCGACCGGGCGATGTAGCGATCGCGATACCCGTCGCGGAACTGGGCCACCGTGATCTCGGCCAGCGGCTTGACAGGCTGGCTCAGGGCCGCGTCGATCATCGCCTTGATATCGGGGTCGAGGGTCATCGACGTTTTCCCTGTGGTCGGTGATACCGCTTTTAGCGTATCATTTATGCGCAAAAAATTCAGTAAGGAAATCCATCAGATGACCCAGCCAGCCATGTTCGTTCCGGCGGCCTACAGCGCCGGCGACCGGTCGGCCTTGCGTGCCCTGATCCGGCGTCATCCGTTCGCCCTGCTGACCACGGCGGGCGCCTCGGGCCTGTGGGCGACGTCGCTGCCGCTGATGTTCGAGACCGACGATCCCGCCGACGACAGGCTGATCGGCCATCTGGCCCGCCGCAACGGCCATGCCGCGGCGCTGGACGATGCCGCCCATGTGCTGGCGACGTTCTCGGGGCCGAATGCCTATGTCTCGTCGCGCTGGTATCAGGAGCGGCCCGAGGTGCCGACCTGGAACTATGTCGCGGTGCAGGTGCGGGCCACGCTGACGCCGGTCGACGATGACGAAGGCCTCTATGCCATCCTCGACCGCACCATGCAGGTGGCCGAAGGCGGCCGGCTCGACCTGGGTGGCCTGCCCGAGGGGCGCAGTGCGACCTTGCTGCCATATATCCGCGGTTTCCGCCTGACCATCACGGCGATGGACGGCACCATCAAGCTCAGCCAGACCCACCCGCCGGCCGACCGCCTGCGCGTCATCCGCGGCCTGCTGGCGGAGGGAGACGAAGGTGGGCGTGCAATCGCCAGGCTGATGGCGCAGCGCGATGCCTAGGCCATCGCCAGCCGGGCGGCGACCAGCATCACCGCCATGCCGGCAAGGTCGCTCAGGCCGACTGTCTCGCCGAAGGCGATGATGCCCAGCACGACGGCGATGACCGGCGAGACGAAGGCATAGGCCCCCGACCGCGTCGGCCCGATATCGCGCAGCAGGCGCATGAAGATGGTATAGCCGATCAGCGATCCGAACAGCACCAGGAACAGCCAGCCGCTCCACGCAGCCCACCCCCAGCGGCCTGTCAGGGCCGTGGCTGCGCCGGGTTCGAAGGCCAGGGACCAGGCGATCAGCGCCAGGCCGCCTACCAGTGTGGTCACGCCGGCGATCAGCGTGGCCGGATAGGCGCGCAGCAGCGGCCGGGCGACCACCGATCCCCAGCCATAGGTCAGCGCCGCGCTCGATACCGCGGCCGCGCCGGCCAGCGTCAGCCAGCCGCCGCCGCTGGCGCTCCAGGCCGACCAGGCGGTGGGGCCGAACAGGATGGCCAGGCCGACCGTGCCCAGGGCGATGGCCGCGGCCCGGCGGCGGTCGAAACGTTCCTCGCCCAGCAGCAGGGCAAAACCCATCAGCGCGATCGGCGTCAGCGACATTTCCAGCACCGCCGCCGTGCCGGAATCGACATGCTGCATGCCCCAGAACAGCGGGCCATAGCACAGCGTGATCATCAGCAGGCTGGCGGCGGCGGTGCGCCCCCAGTCGCGGCGCGCGATGCGCCCGCCGGCCTGCCCGAAACAGGCGGCCAGCCACAACACCGCGCCGGCGGCGGTAAAGCGCGTGCCGGCGAACATCAGTGGCGGGACCGCCGCGACACCCGCCTTGATGCCGATCCAGGTCGTGCCCCAGATCAGGCAGAGCAGCAGGAAGAACACCGTGTTGCGGTTGAGCGTCATCGACCGACAACACCGCCGGCGCGTCCGCTGTTCCAGTGCTTGACGATGGTCGGGTTTCATATAAAACTGACCAGACGGTTTAAGAATAAACAATGTGAGGAAACGTTGGACAAGGAAGGGGCCTTCGCTGCGCTGGCGCGGCGATTTGGCGAACAATTCGTCACGTCCGCCGCGGTGCGCGGCCATCACGCCAAGGATATTTCCTATCTGCCGGCGGTGATGCCCGACGGGGTCCTGTATGCCCGCAATGTCGGCGACGTGGTCGACCTGATGGGGATCGCGCGCGACTACCGCCTGCCCATCGTGCCCTTCGGTGCCGGCACATCCTGCGAAGGCCATATCCATGCGCTGCACGGCGGCATCGCCTGCGACATGTCGCAGATGAACGCGGTGGTCGCGGTGCGCCCCGACGACCTCGACTGCACGGTCGAGGCCGGGGTGACGCGGCTGCAGCTCAATCGTGAACTGCGCGGCCACGGCCTGCATTTTGCCATCGATCCGGGGGCGGATGCGACGCTGGGCGGCATGGTGGCGACCGGCGCGTCCGGCACCAATGCCGTGCGTCACCGCACGATGAAGGAAAACGTGCTGGCGCTGACCGTGGTGCTGCCCGACGGCCAGGTGGTGCGCACCGGCACGCGGGCCCGCAAGTCGGCCGCCGGCTATAACCTGACCGATCTGTTCGTCGGGTCGGAAGGCACGTTGGGCCTGATCACCGAGGTCAGCCTGCGCCTGCACGGGCTGGACGAGGCTGTCGCGGTATCGCTGCTGTCGTTTGCCGATGTCGGCCGCGCCGTCGCCGCCGCGGTCGATGCCATTCGCTACGGCCTGGCCCTGGCCCGGGTCGAGATGCTGGATGCGGTGGCGATCGAGGCACTGATACGCCATGACGGTCTTGACCTGGAACCGCGCCCGGCCCTGATCGTCGAACTGGCGGGGTCGCCCGCCCAGATCGAGGAACAGGGGCGGATCCTGGCCGAGATCGCGGCGGGCCATGGCGGCGCCGAACGCGCCTGGGCACGCGAGACCGAGGCGCGCAACCGCCTGTGGCAGGCCCGGCACAATGTCTATTTCGCGCTGACCGCCCTGCGGCCCGGCGGGGCCGGGTGGCCGACCGACATCTGCGTGCCGCTGTCGGCCCTGGCCGGCCAGGTCGAGGCCGCCCAGGCCGACATCCGGGCCTCGGGCCTGCCCGGCGCGGTGCTGGGCCATGTCGGCGACGGCAATTTCCATTGCCTCTACATCGTCGACCCGGACAGCCCGGACGAATTGCGGCAGGCCAAGACGATGAACGAACGGCTGATCGACCGCGCCATCGCCGCCGGCGGCACCTGCACGGGCGAACACGGCATCGGCCACGGCAAGATCGGCGCGCTGGCCCGCCAGCATGGCGACGCCATCCCGCTGATGCGCGCGATCAAGCAGGCGATCGATCCGATGAACCTGATGAATCCCGGCAAGATCTTTGCCAATTAAAAAACCAACCATCCGGAATATTTATAGGGAGGCTACCCAGATGATTTCTCGCAAGGCGCTCACCCATCTCACCCTTGCCGCGCTGCTGTTGCTGCCGGGGGCGGCACTGGCCCAGGTCAAGGTCGGGCTCATCGTGTCCTCGACCGGCCCCGGTGCCTCGGTCGGCGTGACCCAGTTCCGTACGGTGCCGATCCTGCCGAAGACCATGGCCGGACAGACCATCGAATACATCACGCTGGACGATGCCTCCGACACCACGGCGGCGGTCAAGAATGCCCGCAAGCTGATCGCCGAGGACAAGGTCGACGTGGTGCTGGGCCCCAGCCTGACGACGTCGTCGCTGGCGCTGCTCGACATCGTGTCCGAGGCGCGTGTGCCGATGATCAGCCTGGCCGGGTCGGGTGCGATCGTCGCGCCCGTGGACGACAAGCGCCGCTGGGCCTTCAAGACCCCGCAATCCGACGGCCAGATGGCCACGGCCGTCATCGCCAACATGGCGGCATCGAAGCTGCGTACCATCGGTTTCATCGGCTTCAACGATGCCTATGGCGAAGGCTGGTTCAAGGAAATCTCGACCCTGGCCCAGCAGAACGGCATCGAGGTCGTGGCCAGCGAACGTTACCAGCGCACCGATTCCTCGGTGATGGGCCAGGCCCTGAAGCTGATCGCGGCCAAGCCCGACGCGATCTTCATCGCCGCCTCGGGCACGCCGGCCGCCTTGCCCCAGACCACGCTGGTCGAGCGCGGCTACAAGGGCCGCATCTACCAGACCCATGGCGTCGCCAACAACGATTTCCTGCGGGTCGGCGGCAAGGCGCTGGAAGGCACCATCGTGCCGGCCGGCCCGGTGCTGGTCGCCGAACAACTGCCCGACAGCCATCCGGCCAAGAAGCCGTCGCTGGACTTCATTGCCAAGTACGAGGCGCTGCCCGACGCCGGTTTCCGTTCGACCTTCGCCGCCTATCTGTGGGACGCGGCCCTGATCCTGCAGGCGGCCCTGCCCGAGGCGCTGAAGACGGCCAAGCCGGGCACGCCGGAATTCCGCGTGGCCCTGCGCGATGCCATCGAAGGCGTGCGCGAGGTGGTGGCCACCAACGGCGTGTTCAACATGTCGCCGACCGATCACCTGGGCCTTGACGACCGATCGCGCGTGCTGGTCCGGGTCGAAGGCGGCAAGTGGAAGCTGGTGGACTGACGCGGGCATAGCAGGGGAGGGCCGGCCGGTGGACTGGATGATCGCCGCGCTGCTGACCCAGGACGGGCTGTCGACCGGGGCGATCTACGTCCTGCTTGCCGTGTCGCTGGTCCTGGTGTTTGCGGTCACCCGCGTCGTCAATGTCGCGCAGGGCGAATTCGTCGCCTTCGCGGCGCTGACCGTCGCGCAATTGCAGGACGGCCGCCTGCCCGGCATCACCTTCATGGTGCTGGGCGGTGGCGTCCTTGCCATGACCATGGAGGTGCTGGCCCGCCGGTCGGGCGCCGGTCTGTGGCGTCCCGCGCTGCTCTATCTCGGTTTGCCGGCCGCGCTGTCGGCCGGGGCCTGGGCCGCGTCGTCGTGGTCGGCGCCCTATGGGGTCGTGCTGGTGCTGACCGTGGCGCTGGTGACCGTGCTGGGGCCGATCGTCTATCGGGTCGCCTTCCAGCCGATTGCCTCGGCTTCGGCGCTGACCCTGCTGATCGCGGCGATCGCGCTGCATTTCGTGCTGACCGGCCTCGGCCTTTATTTCTTCGGGCCGGAAGGGGTGCGCACGCCCGCCCTGGTCGATGGCGGGTTCGAGGTGGCGGGCATGCCCATCGCCTTCCAGCCCCTGCTGGTCATCGCCCTGTCGGGGCTGGCCATGCTGGCACTGTACCTGTTTTCCGGTTTCACCCTGGCCGGCAAGGCGCTGCGCGCGGTGGCGCTGCATCGCCGCGGCGCCCTGCTGATGGGCATCGCCACTGACCGCGCGGGCGGCCAGGCCTTTGCGCTGGCGGCGCTGATCGGCGCCCTGTCGGGCGTGCTGATCGGACCGATGGTCACGATCTACTACGATTCCGGTTTCCTGCTGGGCCTGAAGGGTTTCGTCGGCGCCATCGTCGGGGCCTTGAGCCTTTATCCCACCGCCGCCGTCGGCGCGCTGCTGGTCGGCATGATCGAGGCGTTCGGGTCGTTCTGGGCCTCGGCCTACAAGGAAGTGATCGTCTTCACCCTGATCCTGCCGGTGCTGCTGTGGCGCTGGTTTGCCTCGCCGGTGCACGAGGATGCCCATGACTGACCTTCATCGCCATCCCGCGCCCTGGTTTGCAGCGCTGGGCCTGATCCCCTTCGCGCTGGGCGATTATTCCCTGACGGTCGCGGCCTAT